>BS_KBA_SWE02_21mDRAFT_10000812_pt1 | contig 11787 bp, 15 predicted proteins | sample BalSeasSWE02_21m_FD_9196 | JGI IMG/M metagenome (IMG submission 9196)
GTCCCTTCCTTTTGTATTTCGTTGGACCATTACGGCTATTAGTATCATGATAAAGCCTAGCATCCCGAGCACACCAATGGGTAGCACTCCGAAAAGTCTCGCATAATCGCTTTGCTGAACTGTGTTGCAATCACCCACAGGTCCACAAACAGCCTCCACATGGGCACTTTCCACATAAGCCAGGTAACCAGCTACTGCTAATCCGACCAGACAGAGAAGTGGAATAAGCCAGGCGGAAAAGTGCTTAGGTTTGGCAGCATGGCTTTTCTTGAATTGAACAATTGCAATTCCAATAGTTATTATCATCCCGCATAAGATGATAATGGCAAGCGAGTTTCCTACAGGATCACGGGCAATACGCTCACCCAGGGTAAGCGTTTCCATGGGTGAAATTATTACCCCTGGTGTGGGGGTAACCAATATTTCAGGATTGGATGTCTCAGTTGTGCCTATTGATCCATCTCCAGTTTGTTGTGCAGTTGGAGTTTCAATGGTCAATAAGGTTTGAACCAATGCTGAGAGACCGGGAATGGGAGGCAAGTCAACCCCACCCTGTGCCAGATATATGTTGATCAGCCCTGGGAGTTGTTCTGGAATATCCTCAGACCCAATCAAGAATTGATCTCCAATAACAAGGAAGGGAACCCCGGAGCCATCCTCCAAACCAAAGTAAGTCCAGGCAGCCTGAAATACTGCAAATCCATCGGGAGTGGATGCATCGATCCCTACTATCTGAAGCTGATCACCATATTCTTCTAACAAAGGGGGCAACACTTCAGTCATAACATAATGGCAATGTCCACAGGCAGGGGAATAGAAAAGAACAGCCTGTACAACATTTTCATCTGGAGAATTTGCAGACACTGAAGTAACTGAGAAAAATAAGGGGATAAACAAAGAACAGATCAAGAGTTTATTCATAGTCATTTAATAAAAGATCCTTTCAAAGAACAGACACGATCCCGGCTATAATCAGCCCACCAAAGGTAGAATAGATTGTTCCAAGTAAGAAACCTCGAAAATGGAACCCATAATCCTTGTATTCAGGCATCCCCTCACTCCCAGGGATAACGAGAAAACTAGGTGTTAGCGTACAGAAAATTAACCAATCTAATATCAGCCAATCTACGATATTGAAAACAAATATTATCCCAAAAGCGTTCAACCATAAAGCCCAAAATTGTGCATTGCCTTGCTCGGTCAGTGAAAGTGTGGAGAAAAATGACCCAAATAATAGTAACAACATGAATGGTACACCAAATATATATGAAAGTCGCCTTTCAATTCTGGTCTTCTTGGGTACTTTTTCCTGGATCTTGGCAGGGTAATCATGTAAGAAAATGCGGGGGTTTATTTTTAAGGTTAACATTAGCCAAAATGATACGATCAATGAAAGAATTCCGCCTTCAATCAGAATATTTGTAATGATTGACATATTTATTCTTTAGAAGAGCAACTGTCCGATGCGAAAGACCAAAAAACCTATTATAAGTGAAGTTACCAGCATCAACATAATACTCAAGAGAGTCCATTTAAGCGATTGTGTTTCTTGCCTGATGGCTGCTATCGTCGCCACGCATGGAATAAAAGTCATTTGAATTACCAGGAATGCCAGAGCGGCAGCCGGTTTGATCGTATGCGCTAACGATGTTGCCAGTCCGCCGCCAACCGATCCAGCAGGGTATAATACGCTCAATGTCGCCAGTGTATTTTCTTTGGCTACAATGCCGGAAAACAAAGCCACAACCATACGCCAGTTAAGCCCAAACAGGTTCCCAAGCGGTGTCAGCCAGTTTCCAATGCGAGCCATGTAACCAGTGTTAAGATCCCCGGTGGGTAAATACGATAAAATCCAGATAATGGCAGACATGATCACGATCACTGTCCCGGCCTTCTTCACAAATTCCATCAAATGCTGCCAAACCGCGTAACCAATAGTGCGCCAATTGGGCCAATGATACAACGGCAATTCCATTATAAAAGCTACGTGCTCGCCACCCAATACCAATTCATGCAAACCATAACCCAAACCGATCAGCAGCAGCAAATTTATTCCCAACACACCCAGCGCTGCCCAAATAGCCGCCGGGCCAAAAAAGATGGGTGCAAGGACCGCAAGCACGGCCATTCGGGCAGCGCAAGGGACCAATGGTGTCAGCAAGATTGTTAGCAAACGGGCACGCGGTGAATCGATGGTCCTGGCGCAGAGTACTCCCGGAACGTTGCAGCCCATTCCCAGGCAAAGGGGCATAAATGATTTTCCATGAAGACCCATAATATGCATATACCGGTCAGTGACATAAGCTGCCCGGGCCATATAACCGGTATCTTCCAAAATTCCCAGCAATGTGAAGAAAATGGTCAACACTGGCACAAAAGTCAATACAATTCCGACACCCGCCAGAATACCATCCGCCAGCAGACTACCTACCCACCATGTTGATGACGCCAGAGATGAGCGTAACCAATTGGCCACAGATTGTATGATGTGGCTATCCAACCAGCGTTGTATTGGAACTCCTGCAAAAAACGTCAGACCAAATGCCAGACCCAGAACAACCAATAAAACGAATATTCCTCCAACAGGATGCGTGGCCAGGCGATCCAGCCTCTCCGTCAGGGTGATTTGACCCGGGCGGGGTTGTTTGACTGTAGCTTTTACGATTTTTTCAATCCAGGAATAACGTCCACTTGCGATGGCCAGGACAGCATCTTCGTGAGCTTTTAGAATATCATGCACAGGCTCCCATGCATCATCATCCAATATGGATCGCATCATCCCTGTGATCTCAACATCGCCCTCCAGAAGTTTCATCGCAACCCAGTCCGGAGGATAAGGAGCTGGAACATGATCAGTCAGCAATTGGTGAACCTGCTTTAACACAGCTTCATGATCCGGGCGGATTTCCGGACGGTGGGGTGAAAGAAGAGATGGTTGCAGGACAACTTGATCGATAGTCTGAATCAGTTCACGTACGCCCTGGTTTCGGGAAGCCACCATCGGAATCACAGGGATACCCAGCACAGTTTCCAAGGCACGCGTATCAATATTTAGGCCTTCTTGCTCGGCCACATCCATCATATTCAAGCCCAAAATCACAGGTGAAGACAAGACCAGCAGTTCGCTCAACAAGTAAAGGTGACGCTCCAGGCAAGCTGCATTGGCGATCATAACAACCAGGTCCGGTTGCTCACGAACTAGAAAATCACGCGCAACACGCTCTTCCAATGAATTGGCGGTCAGACTATAGGTACCCGGTAAATCCACTAGTTTCAGATTCAGCCGCTCGGTATGATGAAAACCTATTTTTTGCTCAATTGTCTTACCAGGCCAATTGCCTACATGCTGAGAGAGACCTGTCAGCAAGTTGAAAACCGTTGACTTGCCAGCGTTCGGCTGACCAGCCAAAGCAACCACGATAGGTTTATCTTCAGATCGGGATTTTATGGATATCTCACTTGCCTTTTGTCCATCTGTTTTTTTGGCCAATATCTCAACAATTACCTTGGTTGCCTCGCCACGCCCAAGTGCCACCCTTGCTCCGCGAATGACTATAAGGATCGGGCCATGCCCATCATTGCGGGTAACGGTGATCTCAACTCCCAATGTGAATCCTAAAGTAGCTAGACGCCCGGTGAGATCTTGTCCACCCTGCAACTGGCAGACAACACCGAAGTCGCCTGCTTCAAGGTCACCCAGTGGCTTCACTTGAGGTTTGACCATTTTTCTTTCCTCAATTGCTGTCAATCACTCTTCTCCTCGCCTACAGAGATCGCAATAGCCGCTGATGAGCAACTGTACTGCAATCAAGTGGAACTTTTCCTGAATGCAATAGGATTGAATAGCATCCTGTACTTGTGGTGTGCCAAATTCAATTACCCTGCCGCATCTCAGACATGTGAAGTGGTAGTGGGGTATGTTATGTTTAGCTTCGAAGTGAGCATGTTCTTCCCCCAGTCGGTTCTCTTCCACTAGACCGGCTTCTTTTAGCAAGGTCAGTGTGCGGTAGATGGTTGCGAGACTTACTTGTTGGTCACGTGCTTTTGCTTGTGTATAGATTGCTTCTGCATCTAGGTGCTCTTCGCTCTCCTGCAGCACAGCCAGAACCAGTTGCCTCTGCCTGGTAAGTCGTTTTCCTCCTTTGTGGAGCAAATCACCGAAGTTCTCTTTTCCAGTCATGTTGCGCCTTATTGAGAATGAGAATTATTTTCAATAAGTGTAGCTAGCAACTTCATTTTTGAAAAGTAACAAATGTCACAAAAGGATTATTTTCAATCACTCATCGTTGTTTATGGAAGTTCGCTGCTGCGGCATTCCAAAACTGCCCCCCATCCAATTTTTGAATCTTGATCAGATGTTTATTAGAAAGGTTTTTGATACTCAAGTGAATTTCCTTAGGAGTCCAATAATTAAGAAGACTCACCAATTCCTCTTCCTGCATGGGATGCCGGGAAACGATGCTTAAAATCTTCTCCGATAAATCTCCCTCACACAAAGCTTGAGCCCTAGTTGAAATTGGGATATTGACAGGGGCAAACTCCCCAAGAATCGTACTCGCGCGTTGAAGCCCAGCTTCATCCGATGGCAGAATCCCGGTTTCTGCAGGCGGACGTATTGGAAGAGTAATGTGCACAGAATCGGGTTTCAAGCACTTCAGTATTTTGGCAATTTCCTGTAAACTTTCTGTTGTATCGTTCATGTCTTTGATTAGCATGACCTCGATCCAGAGTTTGCCGGAATAGATCTTGCGAAAGCGATCCATGCCATCTATCAAGCGGTCGAAACTGAAGCGTGGCGCAGCTCGATTGATCCGACGAAAAAGCCAGGCATTACCAGCATCCAACGTGGGCAGGACGGCGTCTGCGGCAGAAAGCTCATCTCGCATCTCAGGTAAGTATAGCAATGATCCATTGGTGATAACTGCCACCGGCAGATCTGTGTGTGCTTTGACCTGGCGTATCATCCAACCCAAGCCACTGTGAAGTGTTGGTTCGCCTGACCCGACAAAGGTTATCCAATCGATCTCTCCTGGTAACGAAGCTGTCAACACCTGTTTAACTTCCGTGATCAGATCCTGACGGGACACATATTCGCTGCGCTCTAGGGTCAATGGGGATGTTCTACCCAACTGGCAATAGATGCAATTCCAGTTGCAGGTTTTAAATGGAAGCGGGTCAATACCCAAAGATAGTCCAAGCCGACGGGATGGAACAGGTCCAAAAACGTATTTCATAACCACCTAATCATAAGTTTCCCGTATTTCCGCATCGGTCATGATTTGTGCAAGCATACCCTGCCATTCTGGATTTTCCCAGGTTCCAAGTTGCGAGTGCATGTGGAAGTACTTCCGGGGGATAGGGTGTGTACCTAAAACAACCTCCACACCATAGCGTTCTTCCAAAAAGGCTTTGAATGTTCCTATGTAAGGGCAGGGTGGGTAGCCAACAAGCATTCCAGTCGCAAGGTGGATCACCTGCGCTCCGTTTTTAACCATTTCTTCTCCAGCATATTCAACATTACCACCCGGGCATCCATCACAAGTTGTGTAACCAACCAGTTCCACATCCATGTCGGAATATAAACTGAAAGCGCCTTCCTTGTTGCGCATGGCCCGTAAACATTTACCACCCGCACATGTCCGGTAGCGACTGCATATGATGATTCCAATCTTCGTTGTATAACTCATTTCTATTCCTTCCGGGAAATTCTCATAGCCGGGGAATGATCGGCTTTGCTTTTATTTCCCTATCATATTCAGGCCTTCGGTCAAGTGCATTTGCATCATGCTCTTGCCAGTCTCCGGGTCAATGAGCGTTGAGGCTATTATCAGAATATTTGAGTGAAATTTTTCGGCATCAATCATCTTTTTGCCCGGCTTGGATTGGGATTGCTTTGATAAAAGCGGCAAGCAGTTCCGGCATCTCTGCGAGATTCACATCTTCCACTTGTCCGGCATCGCATAGGGCAGCCACATCCGGAGTGATGGGGATTTGGGCTAACAATGGAGCACCGGCAGTTATAGCAACCTCACCTGCGTGACTGGAACCGAATATTAAATGACGCTTGCCAGTATCCGGGCAGATAAAATAAGCCATATTTTCCACTACACCAAGTATGGGAACACCAACCGCCTGGGTCATATGTACTGCTTTACGGACGATCATGGATGAAAGGCCTTGTGGTGTAGTGACCATTACAATGCCTTTCACTGGTAGGGACTGCAGGGTACTCAAAGCAGCATCCGAGGTACCGGGTGGTAAGTCAACCAACAGGTAATCCAATTCTCCCCACATTACGTCACCCCAGAGTTGAGTGATGGCTCTTCCGATCAGAGGTCCTCGCCAGATAACTGGTTGATCTTCATGGGCAAGTAAAAAATTCATGGATATGACTTTTAATCCACCACGACCCTGGAGTGGCCACAAGCCAACCGGTCCAGGCTCAACTGGTCCTTGAAGTCCGAGCAACATGGGGATGCTTGGACCAGTGATATCTGCATCCAGGATGCCCACTCGATATCCAGCTCTGGTCAGTGCTGAAGCCAACAACCCAGTAATGAGAGATTTTCCTACACCACCCTTACCACTCATAATAGCAACTACACGTTGGATGTTGTTGTATTTAGCCGCAGAACCTTCATCAGGATTTCCCGCCAGCGCTTTGCGCTCCTCTTCAGTCATCGTTTCCATGTGAACCTTAATATCGCCTACACCTGGTAGTGCTTTAACAGCGGTAAGTACATCCGTTTCAATCTGGTTTATGAACGGACAATTCGGAACGGTGATGGCAAGTGTAATTTCAATATCGTTGTTCTGCACCTCAATCTGACGAACCATGTTTAAGTCCGTCAGGCTGCGGTGTAGTTCTGGATCATTCACACGAGAAAGTGCATTGAGAATCTGTTCTTTTGTTACTGTTGGTGTCATTGAATCTCCTGGGAATCTTTAGGGATTAGTTTTCACAACCAGCAAGCACGCACTTCTCCCAAAGTGCGAAGCTATGTCCGCATCAAGACCGGTTGATGGTGTTGAGAGGACGGTTTTCAAATTAGATTACTCGCGGATCAATTTTATACCGCAATCCGGGCAGGTCTGGTCGATGCAGCGCTGGCCAGCCACATGCGGGCTCTTCTTGCCACATTTCGGACAGACACAATTTCCGGTCGGGCCGGATCCAGGCTTGTTACCGCCGCCTCTACCCTGATCCGCTCCTCCGCCATTACCTTTGCCCCGGCCTAAGCCAGAACCGCGCCCACCCTGGTTTTGTCCATAACGATTATGAAATATCAGGTTATACATGTTCATTACTCCTTACTCCATATCTGGTTTCCACACTTCCCAAACCTTGCCAACCAGATCGGGACCAGGTTTGAGTGTGGGTTTACCGGGTTCCCAACCAGCGGGGGTGGCTTCTTTGCCTCCCGATGCACGCACGAGTTGAAAAGCCTGGATCTGTCTAACTGATTCTGCAAAACGCCTGCCAACCGGTGGCGTCAATACTTCCATTGCCTGGATGACACCATCCGGGTCGATGATGAATCGCCCACGCAGCTCGATCCCCTGGACTTCATCCCAAACACCATAAGCACGTCCCACATTTCCAGCTTGATCAGAGGCCATGTGAAAAGGAACCCCACCCTTTACCATCTTGATTAATTCATAGTCGTTCCACATTTTATGCACGAAATGGCTGTCCACACTGACCGATATGACCTCTACACCTAAATCCTGCAAGACAGAATATTTGTCGGCGACCGCCGACACTTCTGTTGCTCAGACAAAGGTAAAATCGCCGGGATAAAAGCACAATAAGACCCATTTTCCGGCAAAATCAGAGAGTTTGATAGGGGTGAAACCACCCTTGTAGTAAGACGGGGCAGTAAAATCAGGGGCTTTCTGCCCAACACGAGCTGTCATGATTGACTCCTTTCGTTCAGGGTTTCCCTGGAATTCACTAATGGTTGATAGATCCGGCTTTTCGCCTGTTACAGCTCCCGTTACACGGGCACATCCAGCAGTCTCTGCCATAGGTTCTCCTATTGTTTTTTTTCATGCTTTATGGTTAAAATTTTTTTAGAACTATTTCAATCTCTTTCTGTCTTTTCAATCAACATCTTTCTACAAATTATCTACCTCTACCTGATCCTCCACGTGAGCGAATACGCCTATTTTCTTTCAGATATCTCTCGCTCAAGCAAGATAAGCGTTCACGGTGTAATTCAATTTATATAGAAACGATAAACCTGCTATTCATGCTAACCCTCACCAGAAATTATTGGAGAAGGTTAGCATAAATTAACAAGAAATTCCTTTCTACCCGTGTCCGTGTTCTACGCTCTCGTCACAGGGTGCAGCCTCGGTCAACTTGCCACCGAAGTAGTTGTCCAACGATTGGCGTACCGTACCACTTGCGCCAGTGGCGGTCTCGATTCCCGCTTCCTCAAAGAACTGGATAGCCCGTCCGCCCATACCACCACTCAACATTACATTCGCGTTCTGCTCCTTGATAAAGCCAGGTACCTGTCCGGGTGCGTGGCCTTCTACGAATGGGTTGGCAACTCCCTGTGTGGCAGTCACTTCACCATTTTCAACATCCACCAAAATAAAAAAGGGGGCATGCCCAAAGTGCTGTGCTACGAGACTTTCAAGACCATTGTTGTTTTCTGACGTTACTGCAATTTTCATTTTACATCTCCTGATTGATTAGTTTTTCTAGATCCGCTGCAAGAAGATAACCTTCTACAGCGATTTCTTGTGTCATTACACCGGGCACTTTGGCCACGGCTTTCTTGATATCCATTATCAATGCAACAGCAATTGGGCACACGAATGACGATGGACGGAAGGTATAACAAACCTTACCGAGTTTATCCGCCTTCAGATTTTCCACCAGACACATCCGGATTACGTCAGTATTGGTTTCGGGGTCTATTACTGTTCTTAGACGTTCCAAAATAGCATCTTCCAACGATTTCTCTTTCATCCCTTTATCTCCATCAAGGATTGGATGACCTGCGCCCATACGGCGGCGATGGCAACACTAGAAGGGGCTTCCGGTCGGAAGGCAGTCACAGCTTCACCCGCTACCATTGCAGTGGCTACTGTTAGATCAAATGGGATCCGTCCGACGATTTCGATTCCAAACTCATTGCAATATAACTCGATCTCGTCAGCTCCTGCTGGATATATATCCGCTTTGTTGATACACACCATGGCTCGCACGCCAAAGTGTTGTACGGTTTGCAACACGCGCCGCATATCCTGCACACCCGCCACTGTTGGTTCGGCAACCATCAGCGCCAGATCTGCGCCGGATGTGGTTGAGATGACCGGGCAACCGATACCAGGAGGCCCATCCACAAGCACCAATTGGCGATTATCATCCAGGGCTTGCAGGCGAGCTCGCTGTTTGACCAGTGTGACCAATTTCCCTGAGTTATCCTGTCCGGGAAACAAATTGGCGTGGTAGAGTGGTCCATAGCGGCTCTCGGATACGTAGAACTTGCCAACTAGCTGCTCGTGCATGGTGATGCTTTCTGTGGGACACTGATAGACACAGGCTGCGCAACCATCACAGGCAATGGGATCAATCATGTATTGACTGTTGTTGTAATTAATGGCATCAAAACGGCAAACAGCCTGACAATCCCCACACGAGGAGCAAGTTTCCTGATCAATGACAGCCAACTGTCCACCTTTGAAATCCTGCTCTTCCAACAGCCGGGGCTGGAGAATAAGTTCCAAATTGGCAGCATCCACATCTGCATCTGCCAGAATAACCTGGTTGGCATAGCGACCTTGGGAGGCAAGATGGGCAAAGGCTGCTGTGATAATGGTTTTACCGGTACCTCCCTTACCGCTGAGAATGATAAGTTGCTTCATATCTTCACTTCTGTTGTGATGGTTTCAAACATGTTCTGGAAAGCTTTGTGGTATTCGGGAGCAGCTTCGACAAGAAGCTTTCCGCTTGCGATAGCCTCGGCAATGCGTCTTTCCATCGGAATGCGCATTAAGATCGGCAGGTTGTTTTCAATGCAATACTTCTCAACGGCGTTGTCGCCGATGCCATCACGGTTGATAACTACGCCAGCTGGAATGCCGAGTTCGCGGGCGATCGCCACTACCTTTTTCAGGTCATGCAGGCCAAAAGGCGTTGGTTCAGTTACCAGCAAGGCGAAATCTGCGCCACGGATGGTCTCAACTACCGGACAGGATGCACCGGGGGGAGCATCCCTGATTTCGATGGTTGGCAGGACCACAGGTGCCCACTTCTTGAGCTCTCGGATGATCGGCACTGCCATCGGTTCACCAATTTTCATCATTCCCTGGGCAAATTCAATGCCATGCACTGCCGACCCGCTTTCCAGCACACCCAACACGTTAAGATGCTCACTGATGGCGCGCTCTGGACAGACCAGAGTACAACTACCACAGCCATGGCATAATTCCGGAAAGATCAGGATTTTTTTGCCAATGACCGCTATGGCATGAAACTGGCAGACTTGCGCACATTTGGCACAATAGCTGCAAAGGTTCTCATCCACTTGCGGGATCAGGAGGCCAACTTCTTTGTGAGAATCAAGCGATGGATTCAGAAAAAGTCTGGCGTTGGGTGCTTCCACGTCGCAGTCCATTAAACGGACGGACTCCTGTTCGGATGCAATCAACGCCAGACTGGTGGCAACGGTGGTTTTACCCGTCCCGCCTTTGCCGCTGGCAACCACAATCCTCATTAACGATTTTCTCCGTGATACCCTTTGTGCGTGGCAGCTTCTACTTGGGTTAATTTTCCAGCCTTAAACATTTCCAGGATTTCAGTAGCGCTATGAGCCTGGTTTCCAGGGGCAATATACATTTCGATGTCGGCTGCCGCCAGCGTGTCATAGGCATTCGGTCCGAATGCTCCGCTGACCACGGCCTTGGCTCCCTGGCTGGCAATGAACTGGGCGGCCTGCACACCTGCACCACCCGCAGCGGATATTGCCGGGTTGTCAAAGGCCTGCCATTCGCCGGTTTCCGTATCCACGATGCAAAAAGCGGAGGCGCGCCCAAAACGGGCGTCGAAGGGGGAATCCAGTGTATTACCAGAGATTGAGATTGCAAGTTTCATAGATTTTCCTTTTTTCATTAACTAAGTCTGAATAATTCTTAATTTTGATCTCGCTGGGGCGACCCGTTTTGCTTTCGCATTATTCAGGGTTTTACCTGACCATGCAAAGAAAAGCCTGAGGATCGCCCTATCGGGAACGAGTTACTCTTTCTTCATTGCATCCAAACGATCTGAAATGCTTTGAAGGGCAGACTTCAACGACTGGATCTGGTTCTCCACCCATGAGCTGTCTTGCTCCGGGGCAACTCCAAAACCGCGACCAGCTCCCCTGCGTCCAATTCCACGACCAATGCCGTCTTGTCCAGCACAGTTACCAAAACCGCGTCCTGTGCGCGAACCTTGTCCCAAGGGTCCTGTATCATCTCTATTTGGCATGTTATCACCTCCTTTCATTTATCTAAAAATTCTTTTTTTATCAGATTTTGACTTGATATCGTCATCTGCCAACTCCAACGCCTCGATCTCTTTTCACCTCCGGAGAAGGTTTTCGGTTCACTCAACCAGTGCACTTTCATCCCGTGGTTGAAAGTGTCGAATCTCGGTTGCGGACCGAGATTATTCCCATCAAAGGTAATGAAAATAATTTAATAGTGTTCTCCATATTATTTGTCTAAACTAGCAAGGCAGTCAGCTTTCCAGCAACGATAAGCAAGAATTACGAATGCAATTAATACAAG
>BS_KBA_SWE02_21mDRAFT_10000813_pt1 | contig 11787 bp, 11 predicted proteins | sample BalSeasSWE02_21m_FD_9196 | JGI IMG/M metagenome (IMG submission 9196)
AGGGGGTCAGTTCAAAATCCAGGTGTTTTATTAACTTACACAACTGCATCTCTGTTGATTGGAATAAACTGGTTGATCTATATTTCGGCAATAAATTCAAACTATATCATCCAAACCCGCTGGTTATTCTCTCTGGATTTGTGACAATAATTCCCCTCATATTGTTCGCATCTGCAGCTCAAAAAATATTCCTTTCACTGGTGGGGATTCTTCAGTATATCGCACCTATCCTACAATTTCTTATNGGTTTTTTTATCTCTATCGTGAAGCAATTAGTCATGATCACCTATTATGGTTTGCCCTGGTTTGGATTGCCTGACATTTTTATTCTCGAAGGGATTGTCAATAGTAGGCGACTCCCATTACTGCTGATTGATAAAGAATAAATACTATATTCTCCATTTGATTTAATTGGATTGTTTATCTATAATATATAATATCTATTCTCACTCATGGAGATATATTTAAAAGGGAGTTACACAATGGTTCAAAAAAAGAAAGGTGTCATCGGAATTCTTACAGGTGGTGGAGATGTTCCTGGGTTAAACCCTGCTATAAGAGCTGTGACAATAAGGGCTTTGCGTGAAGGATTTGAGGTGATTGGTCTCCGGCGAGGCTGGGGTGGATTGGTGGATGTGATTCGCGATAAAGCTGCAGATAATAGTAATAATTATATGGTTTTAACAGAGGAATTAGTAAACAGAACTGGTCGAACGGGCGGTACTTTTCTCCATACTTCTCGAACTAAACCGAGCAGTATAAAGCGTGAGGATATTCCCGGTCACTTAAAGGAAAAATACATTCAAGATAAAAATGATCTTACTCCCGAAATTTTGAAAAACCTGGACTTTCTCGGAATTGATTTCTTGATCCCGATTGGGGGAGATGATACCTTAAGTTATGCCGTCAGAATGTTTCAGGAAGGCGTAAAAGTCGTTGCTATTCCCAAAACTATGGATAACGATGTTCCTGGAACTGATTATTGCATAGGCTTTAGTACATGTGTAACTCGCACAATTTCCCTTGCAAATAGCTTAAGGACAATCGCAGGCTCCCATGAGCGACTTTTGGTATTGGAAGTATTTGGTCGTTATGCCGGTTTTACGGCAATGCTTCCAACAATGGCAGGCGCTGCGAATCGCTGTGTTATACCTGAATTCAAATTTAATATTGACCGATTGGCTGAGCTGCTTGTATATGATAGGTCACATAACCCTAGTAATTATGCCATAGTATTAGTGTCTGAAGGAGCAATGTTCGAAGGGGGAGAAATGATTTTGAAAGATCGCTCTATGGATGCTTATGGGCATGCAAAGCTTGGGGGGATCGGAGATTTGGTTTCCTACCAGTTGAAAGATGCAACTGCCAAATATAACCAGGGTAAACCGATCGATATTGTCAATCAAAAACTGGGATACATGGTCAGGGGCGGGGATCCTGATGCAATAGATTCAATTGCACCAATGGCTTTTGGAAACCTGGCACTGGACCTTTTACTAAAGGGTATTCATGGCCGCCTGGTTGTCCTCAAAAATGGAAGATATGATAATGTCCCTCTGGATGTTATTACTCAGACTAAAAAAGTCGTAGATGTGAAAGAATTTTATAACACAGACCGCTATCGCCCGACATATGAAAGTTTTGAAATGAAACCACTGTTCATCATGACAAGTGAGATGTAAAAGATATTAGCCACGGGCAACAGCTAATTCCATTTGGGTAAATTTTAACCGACCTAAAATTGCCGCGCTTATATTGCGCATCAAACCATATCCCAAATTTGAGTCAATTTCAGCCAGGGCTCTCAGGGCAATGGAATCAATGGCAATTACTCTTAATGGCATGGCAGCCCGCACAGATGATATGAACTGATATGGTTCAACCAACGATGAAACTCCAAAAACTTCTCCAGGTGCAATTGATCCAACCAATGCATTGCTTATGGCACCCTCGCCGCCTCCACTATAGATTAAATCCACATCACCTTCAAGAAGTAGGTAAAGCTTGCTCGCGATCGCATCTTCTCGTGCGACAATAGCACCTTTTGGGTATGTTTCTATCTCTGAGATCATGGCGACTGCTTTTAATTGGTCTTGGGTGAAATGGTTAAAAAACTGGTAACGACGCAAAGTTTCGACGGACACCATACCCTATCTCCTTTTATTTCATGGAAATAATATCTATTACAAGATTTACTGCTTCTGGAACTGCAGCAGCAACCATTGGACTCAGTTCTTCGCTGAAATCATATACATTTTCAGCCTCGATCGCGACGATAAGGACATCCTCGTCTTTTGGAAGATCAATACCCATACTTCGACCTAGAATTAATGCATTTCGAAGACTGGTATCATGTGCGGAGGATGTGTGGCCTGATGTCAGATCCGGAACATCATTTAACGGAAAAGATACCACTTTGCCTTTAGGGTGTTTTCCGCTTGATAAAGCATCTATTAGTATTACTTTTTGATAGCCAGTTAACCTCTCCATGAGGCTAAGACCACCCAGCGACAAAAATTCAAACTCAAGGTTAGAATCACCATCAAATTGGGTCTTAAGGTTTTGAGCAATAACCCATCCTACCCCATCATCCCCAAGGATGGGATTCCCCAAACCGATAATCAAAGTACCTTTTTCAGTCATAATTTTTTGAAAGGGGCTGTCTTATTACAAAGATAGCCCCTTTGGTAGACACCTATTAATTAACAGAATTGTTTGAGCACTTCTTGAGGATTGCCTTTTGCATCATATATAGTAACTTGCAAAGGCATTTGTCCTGGCAATGAGTGAGTTGCACAACCGAAACACGGATCGTAAGCCCGGAAAGCCATCTCAACCATATTAAGCAACCCTTCGTTCACAACCGTGCCTTTTTTAATGAGACTCTGAGCAGCTTTCTTGATGGACATACTCATGGGGGCGTAGTTATTGGTGGTGCCGACGATAAGATTTACTTTTGTAACCACCCCGCGATCATCAGTCCAATAATGATGTGTAAGGGTTCCACGTGGTGCTTCCACAATGCCGACACCTTCAGTGGGTTTTTCGGTAGGGATAGTGTGGAAGTTAGTAGAGGTTATCTCCGGATCTGTGGCTAATTCCACCCAACGTTCCGCAGCATAGAGTAACTCGATCAAGCGAGCCCAGTGGGTAGCCAGGCGTTGATGTACGGGTTTCCCGCCCAAAGTGCTGTAGAATTTATCATATTCTTCTTGGGCAAGCGGAGTGGCCATTCCATCGGCTGCATTCAGACGCGAAAGAGGGGTGGCAGTGTAGACACCAGAGTCTTTTCCGTCCACGAAACCTTTCCAACCCACTTTCTTGAGATAGGGGAATTTCAGATAGGTCCAGGGTTCAGCGCGTTCAGCTATCCATTCCTGGTATTCATTCGGGCCATATTTGCCAATTCTTTCGCCATCTGGTGCCACGACACTAACCAGACCATCGTAAAAATTAACGTGGTTGTTTTCATCAACGGTGCCGATCGAATAGGTTTTATGCGTATAGATGTCACCTAAAATTAAATCAAGGTAAGCTTTATTTCCGAGGACAATATCGCCAAATATTTTGAGCGAGAATTGGGCAAATTCAACCGCCCAGCGTCCCATGGTTTCAATTTCTTTTCGCTGGTCTTCGGTAATACCTTTGGTTAATCCACCGGGGATCGACGTGCACGGATGGACTTTGCGTCCGCCGATCATCTCTACAACACTGTGCCCATATTTTCGCATCTGGATTACTTTTCCGCCAATTTCCAAGCCGACTTTATGGATAACACCCAATATATTTCGCTCTGCAACTGGTGCATCCGGCCCCATAATGAAATCAGGACCAGCTAGTGCATAAAAATGGGTGGTGTGGTCAGTGCAATAAAATGCGCTGTATAGTAATTCGCGCAGCATTTTTGCGGTGCGTGGAGGGTCGACGTGGTAAACGGCGTCTGCTGCTTTGGCACCTGCAAGGTGGTGAGCTTCTGGGCAAACACCGCAGATGCGGTTCGTTAATAGTGGTAATTCTTCCACTGGACGACCCACACAAAAACGTTCAAAACCACGAAGTTCAGGGATCTGGAAGTATGTATTGGCTACATCACCGTCTTCGTTGAGAAAAATTTCAATTTTGCCATGACCTTCCAGGCGCGTAATGGGATCAATTGTTATCCTTTGCATATTTCCTCCAGGATCATTTTCCGTTGGATTTGACTGCTGAAAGACTGCCTCTTAGCAATGATCCAGCGAGATTAAAACGATAAAACTGTCCAGCCGGATCGACGAGGCCATCTAAAATACTATCAATCTCTTCCGGGTCGTTGCTATCAATTACTGATGCAAAAGCAGCCACCAGGCGTGCGCCATAATCAATAACTCCTTCGGCTGGGCCATAACAACCAATGCATTGCGCTCCGGCTGTTGGGCAAAGGGCGCCACAACCCTGGCGCGTTGCTGGACCATTGCATGGGATTCCTTGTTCAAGTAAACAAAGATCTGGATCAGCCTGCACTAATTGAATGCGATCAAATTTTTTGATCTTTTTAATTCCACGTGTTCGCTTGCAATCATCGCAAACAGTGGATGCTCCTGCGCCAATTACAGCGCCTTTGGGTGGTAACTCTGCTTTTCCTTGAAGGACCTGGATGACAAGGTCAATAACTGCCGCAATCTGGTGTGACTCAGGTGGACATCCGGGCATGTAATAATCCACATCAACCACCTGATCAAGAGTTCTTAGAATGGGGAATAAAGTAGGTATGTGGATTTGCCCTTCGGGCATATCGTAAGAAGGCTGAGGTCTAAAATTTTCCGGATTCTCGGTAGTTAGGGTCGAATAAGCAGTATCAACGATCTCATTGATCGGAGTGAAGTTGGCCAATCCGGGAATGCAGCCTTCGGTGGCGCAGGACCCAAACGCCACAAGGAGTTTGGATTTTTTACGAAGTAATTTTGCGATATGCTCGTTTTCATCGTTGCGAATTCCACCATTGAAGAGGGTTAATAAGATTTCCCCGTCATCCATGGCTTCCACATCTTTATATTTTGCATCCATGGCCACTGGCCAGAAGACAACCTCGAAATTAGCATCCACATCCAGGATTTTTTCATGGATATTCAACACTGCGATATCACAGCCACCGCAGGAGGCTGCCCAGTACATGGCAAATTTAGGTTTGGTGGTCATGCTATTACCTCCACCTGAGTCTTTTGGGTTGGTATGGTTACGGTATCTCCAGGGGATTTCCAATTTAATGGTCCTAGAAGTCGAACTTCCTCGACAAATTTGTTGATCTCTGATGCAAACATTGCTCCTTCAGCAGCGCTGGCCCAGAGAAGCTTCAAACGACCAGGTTCCATCCCCATTTGGGTAAGAACACGCTTCATAAGATGGAACCGACGCAAAGCCTTGTAATTCTGATCTATATAGTGGCAGTCGCCTGGATGGCATCCGGAAATCAAAACAGCATCGGCCCCGCCTGCGAATGCTTTAAAGATAAAGGTTGGATCCAAACGACCAGAACACATCAACCGAATGAGCCGAATATTGGGGGCATATTTCATTCGGGCAGTGCCGGCCATGTCTGCGGCACGGTAGCTACACCAGTTACAAGTGAAGCCAATGATTACGGGTTCAAAGTTTCCGTTAGTCATATAACATTCTCCTTATGTTGTTAGGCGTACTCTTGATCTTTAATGTGCAGAAGGAGTAAACCGTTGATCTGTGAAAGGATTTGGTCGTTACTGAACCCTGTACCACTAATGGCCCCTGCCGGGCAGCCGGCAACACAGGTTCCACATCCTTGGCACAAGGCAGGATTAATTTCGGATACCATTGTCTCTTCGTGGAACAGTATTGCATTAAAAGGACATAGATCGTTGCAAATTCGACAACCGGAACATTGTTCCTCGTTCACTGAAGCGCGAACTGGTTCCAGTGAAATTTCTTTTTGCTGGATCTTTCCCAGAACGCGCGCTGCAGCCGCCGCTCCTTGAGCTACCGTGGCAGGGATGTCTTTTGGACCCTGAGCGCAGCCGGCAATATAAATGCCATCAGTCATTGTGGCAATAGGATCCAATTTTGGATGTCTTTCGATATACCATTCATCTGAACTGCAGGAAATGCCGAACATTTTGGCAACTTCCTTGGCGTCATGACGTGCCTGTAATCCTGAAGACAGGATAACCATATCCACTGGGATACGACGTTGCTTGGCAATAAGTGTGTCTTCAACTTGGATGACAAGTTTTCCTTCTTCCTCTGGTACTCTGGCAACAGATGAAATTTCAGCTACCTTTCCACGGATAAAATTGGTACCTTCTTCCAATAGACGGTTGTAAAATTCTTCATACCCTTTGCCGGGTGTGCGTATGTCAATATAGAAGTTATATACTTCGGCGCCAGTTCGTTCGTGAACTAGGTGGGCGAACTTTAAACTTTGCATACAGCAGATAGATGAACAATAAACGTTGTAATTCTGATCCCGGCTGCCAACGCAGTGGACAATTGCTACAGCTTTTGGCACAGTTTTCCCGTCACGCAGGACAATATCTCCTCCTGTAGGGCCAGCTGCATTACTCAAGCGCTCAAATTCCAGGCTTGTATACACATTTTCCAGGCGACCATAACCGTATTGAGGAATACGTTTTGCGTCAAAGAGATCATACCCGGTTGCCAGGATGATATTACCAACTGGGATTGTTATCTCCTCATCTTTCTGATCAAATTCGATCGAGCCTGGTGGGCAGAATTTTTCGCAAGCTTTGCATGTGCCTTTGAGGAAATATGTGCAGTTGGCTGCATCAATAACTGGATATTTAGGAACAGCTTGAGGAAATGGTGTGTAAACAGCTTTTCGATTGGCCATTCCAACTTCATAGACTTCGTCAAGCACTTTTTTAGGACATTTTTCCCAGCAAATTCCACAACCTGTGCAAGTATCGGTATTTACATAACGAGCTTTTTTATTAATGGTTACAGCAAAAGAACCAACATAACCATCAACTTTGGTAACTTCACTCCAGGTTAGCAATGTGATGTTGGGGTGATTTCCAACCTGAACCATTTTTGGAGTGAGAATACACGCAGAACAGTCGAGAGTAGGGAAGGTTTTGTCGAACTGAGCCATATGGCCACCGATGGAAGGCTCTTTTTCGACCAAATAGACATGGAATCCTGCGTCTGCAATTTCTAAAGCAGCCTGTATACCTGCAATTCCACCACCGACGACCAGTGTATCTGGGTGAATGGGAACGCGCAGAGGTTCGAGCGATTCGTGATGGGCAACTCTTGCTACGCCACCGGATACAATTGCTTTAGCTTTTTGAGTGGCAGCATCCTTATCNGTATGTACCCATGAATCTTGTTCCCTTATGGAAACAAGCTCACACAGATAAGGGTTTAGATCTGCTCCCTTACAAGCATTGCGGAAAGTAGCTTCATGCAGGTGTGGAGAACAAGCCGCGACAACAACACGGTTAAGGCCTAGTTCCTTGATGTCTTTTTGGATCAATTCCTGTCCTAGGCTTGAGCACATGAACTTGTAATCTCTGGAGATTATTACGCCATCTGAAGCTAATTCCTCACCTGCCCATTGGCTTACCTCAGCGACGTTGACTACACCTGCGATATTGGTTCCGCAGTGACAAACATAAACACCAATTTTTTCAGTCATAAGCACCTCTCCTGTTTGTTAACCCTGNCTTGTAGTTTAATACCATGCAGGGAAAATGGTTTTGATTGGGTTGGGATGAAAAAAACAGGAATTTATCCATCAATCAACCTTCACCAGCGACCTTTCAATAGCATTTGGTATAACATTTTTGTTGATCCCGAGACTTTTAGAATCACAGCCAAACGCAGTTCCCATTAATTGGGTGAAATAAACGACCGGGATTGAATAATTAGTGCCAAATTCCAGGTTAACCTGACGTTGATAGACTTCAAGGTTCACATTACACATTGGACAGGTAGTGGCAATAATTTCAGCCTGGCTATAGACGGCATCCTGTAAGAGTTTTTCTACCATGTCGAGGGCTGCATGCCGGTTGGTAATGATCAAAGATCCACCACAACAGCGAGATTTTGATTCAAACTCAACAGGTTCTGCTCCCAATGCTGATAGAAGATCTTCAAAGTATCGGGGATTCTCTACATTTTCATCATTCTTGCGGGGTCTAACTAGCTGGCAGCCATAATAGGGAGCTACTTTAAGGTTGTTGAGTGGATTTGTGACACTCTTCTGAATGACCTCCATTCCAACATCCTCGACAAATATCTCGATCAGATGACGTACATGCATCCTTCCTGTCACGTGCAAATTATCCTTTTCAAGAGCATAATTTATATGTTCAGCCAGATCAGGATCAGATTTAAGGTACTTGTTGGTTGTATAAGAATTTTTATAACAAGCGCTGCATGGGGCTACAAAATCCTCCAGACCGGTTTTTTCAGCGATAGCCAGATTTCGAGCTGAGAGTGTGTAGGCAAGCATTTCATCGACTGGAAAGTAGGCTGTAGCTCCACAACAATTCCAGTCTTCGATTTCTTTGAGGTCAATTCCAACTCGGGTTGCTACTTCAAGGGTGGAAAGATGGTAACTTTTTCCCAGGCTTTCAAGGGAGCATCCGGGATAGTATGCATATTCTTTCATGACAGCTCTCCAATCGGAACAATCCTTCTAATTGCGTTTTGAAGGTTTTTTATCCTCTTGATTTTCTTTGGAAAGAGATTCATTTTTCCACCGAAAACCAACCCCGATGCAGTTATCGCTTCTTGAATAATATCGGATGCACTGAACTTGGGTAGATATGTAGCAGCAAGGATAGGTTCGTATGATCTTCCTGAATTTACGATCATTTTTACAAAGCTTTCAGAGAAAGCAGGTCCTATGAGACCCTCTTTGTGTTGATCCTTCCACATGGAATATCGCTTGAGGGCATACATCATTTCAGCAATATCAATTCCTGCCGGGCACCTGACTGTGCAATGGTAACAAGATGCACATGACCAATAAGTGTTACTGGATAGAACATCCTCTTTCAAGTCTGCCCGGATCATCCCGATAATTTTCCGGGGTGAATAATCCATAAACTCAATGGCTGGACACGTACCTGAGCAAGTGCCACATTGAATGCAGTCTGTGATCGGATTTTCATGAGAGGCGTACATCATGTCGCCTATCTCTTTGCTAAATGTGTGTTGAACTGCCATATTTATTTACTCCTCATCCATAATATTTATGGTGTTTTAGATTTCTTTTCTTCGACTAGTTTCAATAAGTTACTCACTTTCTCTAATAAAAGTTTTGGTTCGATTGGTTTTTCTACTAATTCATCAAACTCGACAAAATGTGGATGGACAGGTTGCCCTGGAAACAAGAAAGCAAGTTGTTCGCGAATTCCTGTGATGATTAAAATTGGTAAATCGCTTAGTTTAGGCTCTTTTCTAATTTTTCTGGCCACAGCAACCCCTTCAGCTCCGCGTCCCATCATAATATCAAGGACTAGTAGATCGAATGGTTGGGACAGTAGCAGCTGATATCCTTCTTTTGGGTTATAAGCCACCTGAACGGAGTAATCAGCCTTCTCTAAAATCGTTTTTATACTATCTACATAATCTGGATCATCGTCAATTATTATTATTTTTTTTGGGTTGGTCATATGAATTCTCCTATATATTTAATTGGTAGCTATGATGAACCATGCTAAGTTGGGATAATTGGTAGTTTTATGATGAAAGTACTACCTTGACCGAGTTCACTACTTACTGTAATTGAACCATTATGGGCTTCCACAATGCGTTTTGTGATTGCCAATCCTAGCCCACTGCTTTTTTCAATTCTTTGTCCCGAGTCTCCTGTGTAAAAGTCTTCAAAAATGTATGGAAGATCTTCTTTGGATATTCCAATACCATTATCTGATATCGAAATTTCTAAATTATCTTCAATTTCTTCCGTTATTATCTTGATCTTATTCCCGGGTCTGGAAAATTTTATTGAGTTACCAATAATGTTGCCTAACACCTCCACCAGAGTTCCTTCATCACCAATGATGAGAACAGGTGAATTAGATAGGGATGTGACAATTTCAATATCATTCCGAATGGCCTGGGGTTGGACATTTTCGATTGCTTTTGAGATAACTAATTCGATGGATATTTCTTTGAAGTTTTCTTTAAGTTTATTTACATCAACAGTTATGACGCGTAGCCATGTATGAATTAAATTAATGAGATCATTTATCTTGGTTTTCATCCTTTCGATGCGTTCTTTTTGAGCAGTATTAAGAGATTCAGACAAATCATCTTCAAGAAGGTAGAGATTTTGTTGAACCGCAGCTAAAGGAGATTTCAATTCGTGGGACACGACAGCCGCAAAATGTTCTTTGAGCATCTCTTTTTCGCGTTTAAGCGCGATTGTTTCTAAAACTAACTTTCTTCTGTCGAGACCGCGACTTATTATGAGGCGCAATTCATCAGGGGTAAATGGTTTTGGGAGAAAATCGTATGCGCCATTCTTCATCGCCTCAATAGCTGAACTAACTGTCGAGAATCCAGTTATTACTATCGAAATAATATTTGGATCTAAATCTCGGATTTTCTTGAGTACTTCAAATCCTGAAAGACCTGGCATTTTTAGATCAACAAGAACAAGATCAGGTTCCTTTTCTTGTAAAAGCTGGATACCTAGTTCTCCATTTGACACCGTCGTCAATTGGTAATTTTCTTTACGCAAAATTTGCCTGCACGAATCTAATACGACTTCCTCGTCATCAATTATTAATATCCTTGGTATTCGTTCTAATCTATCCATTTGAATAACTCTTAGTGGTAGCGCATATTCCCGTGAATGGACACAGGTAGTCTGACTGTGAAAGTTGTTCCTTCTCCCATCTTGCTTTTTACGGTTGTTGTTCCATTATGTTCACGGACAATTCCATAACTGATTGCCAGACCAAGACCCACGCCATGCCCAACATCCTTAGTAGTAAAAAATGGATCAAATATATGTTCAAGGTTTTCTTCGCTAATCCCGGGTCCTGTATCCGTTACTTGGATTTCAACCATGCCTTCAGCAGAGTCGAACTTTGATGAAATATTTAATTCTCCTTTTCCATTCATTGCTTCAGCAGCGTTTAGAATGATGTTCATAAATACTCTTTCGACCTGGCTTGGATCAATAATTACCATGGGAAGTTCATCCAAATCAATTAGAATCTTTATGTTATGAAATATCGCCTGATTTTCCAATAAAGATATACATTGTTTAAGTAAATTGTTTATATTGAATAAGGTTTTGTCTGGTTTGCGTTGGCGAGCGAAATCCAGCAATCCCCTCACAATATCTTTGCATCGATTAGCTTGTATCACAATTTTATTGAGGAATTCGGTTGCATTATCACTTGCTGGCGTTTCTTCCAACAGAAGGTGAGAATAGGTAACAATTCCGACCAAAGGATTATTAAGTTCATGAGCTACATTTGCAGCCAATTGACCAACAATGGCCAATTTTTCCGATTCCATGATCTTGCTCTTGGTAAATTCTTTTAGCTTTTCTTCACGTTCTTTCAGCCTATTAGACATAGCATTAAATGCTGAAGCTAACTCGCCAAGTTCATCATGTGAGGTTATATCCACTATGGGGTTTAAGTCTCCCTGTGCTATAGAGCGTGAGGCGATCACTAATTGTTTTATCGGGATTGTTATTTTCTGAGAGATTAAAATAGAAATTATAGTAGATACAAGTATTCCAACGAGGGCAATCGATATGAAGGCCAAAATAGTTTGGCTCTTGATATC
>BS_KBA_SWE02_21mDRAFT_10000814_pt1 | contig 11779 bp, 18 predicted proteins | sample BalSeasSWE02_21m_FD_9196 | JGI IMG/M metagenome (IMG submission 9196)
TAAACCTACTAACAAATGTAAATATTGTAATGGTTCTGGTCAAATGTTTTGGATTGATTTTATAATTGGAAAAAAACTAATCAATGAAGATGAATTAAGAATATATAAAAAGAATTCAATTACATCTTATATATGGGGTCAAAAAACATTAGAAAAAAGATCTAAAATTATGTTACCACCATATGTTCCACATTTGAATTGGATAAGATAAGTTAAAATGATATAGGATAAATATTTACGAGGTAAACGTTAAAAAACAAGGTAAATTATGGATATCAATAAAACTTGCAAACTATTTTTAAAAGATGTATATCTTTATGATATATCGGCTTGTCATTATACAATCTTGGATCAACTTGGATTTGATTTGTCATTAATAGACAAGAAAGATAAACTAAAAAGAAATACAGAAATAGGTTTATTGATGAGAAACAACCCAAGAATATCTACTGTTTTAAGAACTTCAACTATTTCAATTATAAACGAATACATCAGTCGTAATAATATCAAACCAGAAGAGCTCATATTAAATGCTTATGATGGTATAATTGTTACAAGAAGATTAACTGAAACAACTAATGCATATATTCCAATAGATATGCAAAAATATTATGAATATATGTTAATTTCATTTGATAGACAAAAATATTTAGCAAAGTCTTATGATCAAATTGATATTAAAGGAGTTCCTCATAGATATCCAGAGATGGATGAAATGTTGAAAAAACTTTTGAAATTAAACTTCGCTAACAAACAGTCTATATTCATAGGATTACAAAAAATTAAAGATGAAATATTAGAGAGTTCTGATTCAAGATTATATTGCATTCCTATAGGGAAAAAACAATTTAGTGTATTTTTTAAAGGTTATGGAGAAACTCAAATTTCAAAAAACATGATTAAAGTTTTAGATACAGATGATATAGATAGAGAAAAGTATTTTGAATTATATTTAAGAACTTTTTGTGAATCGCTTGTATTAGAGAATGTATAGGAGAATATTATGGAATGTTGTGATAAACAATCAATAATGAAAGTTATGGGTCCTTGTAATAGTAAGTGTCATATTATATATCCTGATGGTATAGAATCTCATAATTATGGAGTTCCATCTGATATGAATATTGGAGGTGATTGGTTTTTAAATATTTCTTACTGTATAAATTGTGGAAAAATTGTTGGAAAATTTCCAGTAAAGATGCCGAGGAAAAGATAATGAAACATACAATAGAAAGAATAGATTCTTGTCATTATAAATTAGATAATAATATTGTTATAGCATATGTTGAACAACTTGGCAATGATAATGGTTGGTGTGTTTTTGATAAAGATACTTACTATCAGAAAGTTTATGATGATTTTGAAAATGCTTTATTAATTGCTATGGATCAACCAATAAGGCATAAAAGAGTTTTACCACCACCAGCTGGATTTGAGAGAGGAGAATAAATGGCACATTTAGAAAAATTAAAGACTTTAATACCATTAGAAACTTTAGAATGGAGTGCACAAGAGCAAATTTATAATGCTTTAAAATTAGATTTTTTAAAAAAACTTGTTATTATGCCTGATTGTCATACAGGATATCTATTACCAATAGGTGGAGTTGCATTACTTGATAATGTTATATCACCTGAATACGTCGGATTTGATCAGGGTTGTGGTATGTGTTGTGTAGTAACAGATATGGATGCAAATGATCTTGGTGATTGGAATAAAAAAGTAAAGATTTTTGAAAAGATTTACAAAAAAATTCCTATTGGAGTTGGACAATGTAGGGAATTTGCAATTGAATATCAACAGTTTAAATCAGCATCAGGAGATAAAGATTTAAACAAACAAGTAAATTCAAAACAATATATCCAACTTGGAACTTTGGGTGCAGGCAACCATTTTCTAGAAATAGGTACTAATAGACAGGATAAAGTTGTTGTTACTATTCATTCAGGATCAAGAAATCCAGGGCATACAATTGCTACTTATTATATCAATAAATCTAAAAATGAAGATAAAGATTTACCAAATGGATTTTTTAGATTAGATAGTGCAATGGGAATAAATTTTCAAATGGATCTATCATTTGCTTTAGATTATGCTCTTGAGAATAGAAAAATTATGATGTGGTCGGTACTAGCATTATTAAACTTCAAACCAAATGAAATTTCAAAATATCTTGATAAAATGATTAATGAAAATCATAATCATGCTATTGTTAGAAAAGATGGAGTATTGCATAGAAAAGGAGCTACACCAGCAGAAAAAGATGTATTAGGAGTTGTTCCTGGAACTATGAAATCTGGAGTTTATATTACAAAAGGTCTTGGCAATGAAGAATATTTATCTTCTGCTTCACATGGAGCTGGTAGAAAATTTAGTAGAACTCAAGCTAAAAAATCTATTGAACTTGAAAAGCATAAACATTGGATGAAAGGAATTGTTGCTAAGGTTGATAAGTCTACTATAGATGAATCACATGGAGCTTATAAAAATTTAGCAACTGTTATTAGTTCACAAGAAGGAATTGTAATTGATGTAGTTGATTATATTAAACCATTAATTAATGTGAAAGGATAAAAAAAGAATGAGTAAATTGAAAAAAATTAAAACTACTTGTAATAATACTATTACATATAATAGTGATAATGTTAAGGTTGTTGAAACAGAAAAATATGCAATAGTATTTAATCCAAAAACAGGAGAGGAGGTTTTAACTGGAATTAATGGGCACAAAGATCCATTTTTTCTTGAGTATCCTAGTATGCTTGATATCGGTATTATGGGTCATTGTGACAATCATTGTGAGTTCTGTTATCAAGGGGATAAGTATGAAGAGAACATGTCCTTAGAAGGGTTTAAACTAATTATAGACCAATCTAAAGACTATGTTAATCAAGTTGCTCTTGGTGGGCGAGGAGACCCAAATCAACACGAACATTTTGAAGAAATTTTAAAGTATTGTGTTAAAAATAACATAGTTCCAAATTATACAACAAGTGGAATTAGATTAAGTGATAAACAAATTGAAATATCAAAAGATTATTGTGGGGCTGTAGCTATTTCAATGCTTAATAAAGTACATACATATAATTCTTTAGTTAGATTAATGAATGCAGGCGTTAAAACTAATATTCATTATGTATTAACTAAAAATAATGCAGAACATGCAATTAGACTAATTCATGGCGATGATATGTATAGAACCAATTTTAAACTTTCATCAATAAATGCAATCATATTTCTATTATTCAAACCAGCTGGTCGTGGTAAAGAATTAGATTGGTCACCAACATTAGATCAATTAAAAGAATTTGCAGAATCAATTAAAAAACCTAATGTTAAATTTAAAATTGGGATGGATAGTTGTCTTATCAATAAAGTAGCTCAAATAAGAAAACTAACACCACTTGAAGAATTATATGCTGATACTTGTGAAGGAGCTAGAATGTCTTGTTATATAACTCCTGATGAAAGATTAGTACCATGTTCATTTGGGGATCATGATAAATATGGTATTGATATTTCAAAAGGTAATTTACAAGAAGTTTGGAAAACAGGTGAATCTTTTATAACATTTAGAGAGGTATTGTCTAATAAAAAAGCTTGTTGCCCATTTACAATCATAGGATTTTAAAAATGAAAATAAAACAAGACTTTGTAACTAATAGTTCTTCTACAAGTTATTTAGTATTTATACCTGATAACTTTAATATACTTAAATTTAAAAATATGATTAAATCTAAATATAGAGATGAAATATTAGATTATTCAACTGAAAAAGATGAAGTTTCTACATTTATTGATGAATTTATAGAAAAACTATCTAAAAATTTTAATGGATTCATTAGTAGTAATAATGATGGTGGGGTATTATACGAATATGATAATGATTATTGGAATATAATTTGTAGATTTCTTAAAGATTTAGATTTAATTATTGATTCACAAGGAACCTCTTCTGATAATGGAACAATAAAAAATATCAATAATAAATTTATTAAAGAAAAAATAAATATAATTAAAATAGGTGGGTGGGGTATTAAATACGGAGGTTGGGGTCATGAAACAAAAGATTGATTTTATAACAAATAGTTCTTCAGCATCTTTTATTTTAACATTAAAACCTTACGATGAAACTATTAATTTAGAAGAATTTAAAAATTTATTTAATAGATTTTTAGATGATTATAAATTTAGAAATCCAAATAGTCTACGTTTTTGGGATGCTACCAAAATTGAAGAATTAACTAACAACGAATCAACAATATTTACAGTTACAGAATGGGTTTCTATGTATAATGATGAAGATGATGTGCCTAATTATATGAAAGAATTGATGATTAATTCTTTTATTAAAGACCCTAATTTTGGATTTATTGCATCTTCATTTGAAATTAATGAAGATGGTAATTAGGAAAAACAATGATTGTTTTAAAAGATTTGGAGGATAGTAAATGAAAATTAAAAAAGATTTCGTAACTAATTCAAGTTCTTGTGCATTTGTATTTATTGGATGGAAATTGGATGAAACAATGGAAAATGCTATGAGGATTGCTAATCTATATAATATTAATACTCAAGTAACAGATAACCCTCTTGAATTAATGGAGGAGATTGGAAGTCAACATGGGTTAGATATATATTTTGGAGACTTGATTGAAGAAGGATTTAACAATGGTTTTATTTATATAGGTTCTACATATGATATTGATGAAACAGATGATTCAAATGAGATAGGATTAATAGAAAGCTTTTCAGATGAACTTGTTGATGAATTTGGTGTTGAAAATATCAAAATAATTACTTCAGTGAGGATGTGTTAATGAAAATTAAACAAGATTTTGTAACAAATAGTTCTAGTACAAGTTTTATCTTTATATTTAAAGGTAATCACAGAACTCATTTGTTTGAAAAAATGGTTAATTATGGAGATCAATTTAAGGTTTATAATGAATATGAATCAGGAAGTAAGTATGTAGATGTTTGGGAAATTATTCAATGCATTGATCCAATTATATCGTCTCATATACAGGATCCTTGGCATTTACCAGGACCACTTAAATTATCTGAACTTTTTGAAACTTATGATAAAACTTTAAAAGAATATAAAACAAATCTTATAGAAGAACTTAAAGAAGAAAAGGAGGACCCTAAAAGATGGGTTAGTTCTAAATATACTAAAGAACATATTGAAGATATTGAAGATAAAATCTCTATAATTAAAAAAGCAATTGAAGATGGATTAGATCATTATGTTGAGATTTCTTTTGGTGATAATGATGGCATGATACAAGGAGGTAGAGTTGGAACGAATATGGACTATTCTGGTCGAAATATCAATATAAATGAAAAAGATTTTGTAGTTATTGTAGAGAGTCAGCATTGATTTAGGATTCTATTTTTATAAGGAGGAACATATTTAAAAAATGGATGATTTCAAATATTATACATTATTTGGGGTTAATATTAAAAAACATAAAAATCTTACTACAACTCTTGAGAGAGATTTTATTTTTAGATGGTCAACAAATGAAAGAAAAGCTGCTAACTTAGCATTAGCAATGACTAACAATCAACTATTCAAGACTACTAGAAAAGAAGCAATGATAGCAGTTGGATTAACACCAGAAGCAGTTAATATAGCTGGTATTATATCAAGAATACATTTTTGTGAAAATATATCTGCTCATTTATTTGAAACAGATTTCGTTATGAGTAATAAGGATGTAGATATAATGATTGAAGCTGCTAACATATGTGAATCTAGTAGAGAATTATTAGTTGCATCAACAATTAAATTATAGGAGAATGTATGAAAAAGAAAGCAGATTTTATTACAAATTCAAGTAGTGCTAGTTTTATTGCTTGGGGAATTACTATTGAATTGGATGATTTAAAGAAAAAATACGGCAAAAAATTATTTGAACTTTATAACCAGAAGGGAGAAAAAGATAAGACTAAAAAAGCTTTAAAGCAAGGAGCTTTTATGGTGGTTGCATCTAAAGTTGACCAAGGGAAATTAGATGAAAAGTATGAAGATTTTATCAATGAAGATTTTTCTTATTCTGTTGAAGATTCTTTCGAAGAAGCTGGTTTGAATGTTCAATCAATGTATTATGAAGATACTATTATGATAGGAAATAGTCCATTTTCGATGGAGGATAATCAAACATTATCTGAATTTAAACAAGAAATATGTAATAAGTTCGAAAAGTGCGGCATTGTTATTACTCCGGATAAACTCGAACAGATTGAAGAGTGTTGGATGGATAATTAATAAAAGGAGAAGAAGTATGATTACAGGATTAATAACTTTAACAACAACTTATATAGTCATTGGTATTGGATTAAATATTTTAAAAGATGATACTAATGAAACCAGTAGGACAGTTGTAAAATTAGTTAAAGAATCTTTTGATTGGCCAAAAAAATTATATAACACTTGGAAAAAGGATTGATTATGGAAAGTTATTTAAATATAGCTGCAGGAAAAATTTATCCAATTGATTATGAATTATATTCTAGCTTTCTTGTTCAATTGGATAAAATGTATTGGGAAACAAATCCAATTGAAGAAATAGAGATTCAACACAAATCATGGATAAAAGATATTGAAAGTGAAGCAGGTTCTGACGGAGGAATTTTTCACACTGATATAGATGCATTTGAATTTCTGGCAAATTATAAATATCAATTTGATCATATATCATGTTATAGATTTTTAGAACATGTAACAAAAACTGATGTTCAGGGATTTATTTATTTATTATCAACAGCAATGAAACTTGGAGGAACTCTTGATATAATTGTTCCAAATTATAAAACTCTTGCTGAATTAATTCTTAATGAAACTATAAATAGTACGGTTAATCATCAAGATTGGGAGAGACATGACACTTTATTAACTTATGAACTTTTGAATATGCCAGATATGCCTCATGCTTCAATTTGGACTCCAGAAAGAATCGAATACTTTTTTCAATTAGAGGAAAGATTTAAAATAAACTTCATAAATCCTAGTTATCTATTTGATGGGAGGGATATTTATATTAGAGCTTTTTTAGAAAGGATTAAGTAATGAAAAAGAAAGCAGATTTTATAACAAACAGTTCTTCAGCATCTTTTATAATTGGTGATACTAACAAAAAAAGAAACCCATTAATGGTTGAAATTAAAGTTAATATTAATTTAGAGGATTATGTTAATAAAATAATTAAAACAGAGGAGGTATTATATAATTATTGGGTGAGTTATTTGTATAGAAGTGCTGATTGGGAAGAAGCAGATGAGGATGAAGAATTTATTGAATGTAAAAAAATAATTAAGGAAGGAGGAATATTATATTTTCTAGAATGTACTGATGAAGGAGATGATCCTATTGAAAGTTTACTATGCAAACATGGTTTGAACGACTTACATCTTCCTAATAATATAAAAGTTATTCGTGGAGAAGGTGGTTATTAATTTAATAATAAAATTGGAGAATTTAGAATGAGTGATTGGAATAATAAAGATAAAGGAATTTCACCTTTTCTTGGTCTTTCTTTTAAGAAAATTAGTAGTATTGGTGTAATATTGTTTATTATAATTGTAGGACTTATATTTTCTCAATCTATTGTAGAGACTGTAGATAAGGGGACTTACCAGGTTAAACAGACTGCTATTTTTGGAAATATGTATGCTAAAATGACTCCTGGTATTTGGTTTCAATGGTTTGGTGATATTGATACTTGGCCAAAAGCAGAGACATTTTTCTTTACATCAGAATCTGATGTTAAAGGAGATTCATCTACTGATACATCTATTGAAGTAAGATTTAACGATGGTTCTATTTGTAATATTTCGGGTACTGCACGTATTTTGATGCCTTCTAGTGAATCAGAAGCTATTTCTCTTGTTACTGAGAGAGGTCATAAAACTTATCAGGATGCTGAAAATAAACTTATTAAACCGACTGTAAGAAATGTTTTGCGTCATACTGCTAATCTTATGACTGCAACTGAATCATATGATACTAAACGTGCTCAGTTTATTTCTTATGCTAGAGACCAGATTGCTAATGGTTTATATGAAACTACAACTGAAACTAAAAAAATTAAAGATTTGGTTTCAGGTGAAGAAATTTGGAAAGAAATAACTATTATTAAAACCGATAAAGATGGTAAACCAGTATATCAATTTAATCCTCTTGCTGGTACAGGTATTGGTATCAAGAACTTTGAAGTAAAACAGTTTAGGTATGAACCTAAGGTTAAAGAACAGATTGGCAAACAACAAACTGCAAGAATGGCAGTAGCAACTGCTAAAGCTAAAGCTCAAGAGGCTGAACAGGATAAACTTACAATTGAAGCAGAGGGCAAAGCAAGAGTTTCAAAAGCTGAATATGCTGAGTTGGAATTGAAAGTTGTTGCAATTGTTCAAGCTCAGAGAGACAAAGAGCAAGCAATTATTAATGCAGAGAAAAAGAAAGAGATGGAGATGATTGCTAAACAGGAAGCAATTATTCAAGCCGAAAAGAAAAGAGATGTTGCAACACTTGATGCTGATGCTGCTGGACAGGAAAAGAAAGCTAATATCTTAAGAGGTGAAGGTGAAGCATCTAGAAAAAGAATGGTTATGGCAGCAGATGGTGCTCTTGAACTTAAAGCAAAGTATTGGTTAGCTGCTCAAGAAACATATGCCAGAGAGTTTGGAAAACAGAAATGGGTGCCTGAAATTCAACTAGGTTCTGCTTCAAATGGTAATACAGGAGGTGATGCAGTTTCAAATCTAATTAGTATGTTAAGTGTTCAAGCTGCAAAAGATCTTGCTCTGGATTTAAATATGGAAATTAAACCTGCTAATTAATTAAAATAAAATAAAGTAGCACTATAAAAATATATAGTGCTGCTTTATTTTAGGAGGATATATGATTCAAGCGCTTATAACTTTTGTTATTATAGTTGTATTTAGTCGTTGGCTATGGAGAGTTTGGGGGAAAGAATATACTAAGAATTTTACAAATCCATTAGAAGGTGAGGAAAACAGAAAATCATTAGAAAAAAAGATTGAAGAACTTAAAAAAAGTTCAAAAGATCTTAAAGAATCTGATGATGAATTAAAAATTAGTAAAGTATTAAAAGAAATTCAAAACCAGATAGAAGAAAAAGAAAAAGAGTTGGATGAAGTAAACAAAACATTAAAAAAATAGATTTTTAATGATTAACAAAAAAAAGGATAATAAACATGAATTTAAATGAAATAATTAAAAAAGAAAGTGTTGAAACTCAGGAAAACTTGGAAGCTAATGTTGAAACTAATGTTGAAGCTAATGGTAATTTGGATGAAGTAAATGAGGAAACTGAAAGTACTCAAGAAACCGAAGAAGATAATGTTGAAACTAACTCTGATCTAGATGGGTTTGTAGATATTAATGATCCTGAAGTACCTGAAGTACCTGAAGCACAACCAACAATAGTAGAAGCTGCTCCAAAACTAAATTTTTCTGATCGTGCAGAATTGATGGGGTTAAATATTCTTCCTGGAGGAACTTATCATTATGTAGATCAATTTAGTGAAGTTGTTTATAAAAATATTAAGACATTAGAAGGTTCTGGTATTGTTGATGATACAGAACTTTCTCATCTTGCAATTTATACAAAATCTATTGAAGAAGATTCCGAGTGGAAATTCCAAAATTTTATTTCTGACGCCTATAAATTTCTTGGGAATGAAACATTAATCAATCAAATCAAGGAATCAATTACTTCAATTGGAAATGCTGCTCTTGATGAAAGAACTTTTATGACATCTAACCTTATGGAAATTAGACATGAAATTATTATTCGACATGCTAATGCAATTCCTGCTGTTGGAACTATATATCCGATGATGAATATTACTAATACATACAATGGAACTGGTGCATCTAGGATAGTTTTTGGAATGAATATTGCTGAAACAGGTGGTACTATAAGTTCTTTCTGTACTGAAAAGTTTGGCAAGATTAAACAAATTCATATTGCAGGTGCTTCTACTGAATTAAGTTCAGCATTTGGCGAATATGTTACTATCTTTGGTAATAATATTACTAATTTGATTGCTGAAAATTTTACTAATAATATTACTGAATCTGATATGTTAAAAGTTCTTGATATTATTGAAACTAAATTAGGAAAGAAAAGAAGGGAGTTAATTTCTAATGAGTTGGTTATAGATGCTGAAGAAAGTTCTTCTACTCCAGTTCCTTGGAATATGACTAGTTGGCAATTATTTCTGGCACTTACTAGATTTACAAGTGTTGAAACTAATCTTAATGCTAAAAGAATTCTTGAAAATGTTATAGAAAGAGTATTGATTGTTCCTGCTCAAATGATGGAATCTCTTAAAGTTATTAATGGTTAATAACTTTTAATTAAAACCCTATCTATATTTTAAATATAGATAGGGTTTTTTTTGTTGTAATTTTTTTGGAACAAACTAATAAATTAAACCATGGAGATTTTTTTAATGGAATCAAAATTATTTAGACCTTCTAGATCTTATGATATAGCTTTAACAATAAAAAGTGAAAGTTATACAAATGATGTTTCTCATATAAGAATATCATCATCTTTAGCTACAGATTATCAGATTGTAGTTATAACAATAAATATTACACCACAAACTATTATGTTAAAAGAATTATATGGTCAAGATAAAATAGATCTTACTATAACAAAACTGGATCATGCTGAAAGAGTTGTGCAAACTATGAGTTTTGATTTATTAAAATTAAAATCAGAATTTGATATAACAGTATCTGGTTTAATAGTTGGTGATAATGAAAGAAATAGAACTTCTTTTGAATTAATAACAGTTACCAGGCAACCTTTTCAAACTATGACTACTATGGTTAATCCTGTTTTTGGAATGACTCCAGGAACATCCTCCAAATGGATTGGAGGGAAAACTGTTCAAAAAATGATTGAAACTATAATTAAAGAACTCAATCCAGTTCCTGAAATAGTATATGATTCATATGATACAAATGAAAGCGAAGTTTTACAATGTTGTATTCCTCCAACAACATTATCTAGAGCAATTAAATATTTAGATTATAATTTTGGAATGTATAATGGAGCGTCTGCTGTATTTTGTCATTATGATAATACTATAGAAATAATGAATTTATCAGAAAGAATCAAAAAAGACTTTACAATTCATATAGAGCATCTAACAACTGAACACACCAAAGAGGATATTACAAAATCTGTAGAAGATTCACACCATTTTTATACATTTGATAATTTAGTTTCTTCTTATAATGGCAATTCAACATTTGGAGTTTTAGGTAAAACTTTAAATCATATAGTATTACCATCAGATAAATTATATCATACAATAAAACAAGATTTAAGTACTGTTTGTGAAAATTATGGTATTATAAGTAAAGCAAGTGGTAGCGCTCCTTATATTAATAGTTCTGTTGCAACAAGAGTTAAATACTACATAGAAAATAATGGTTTAGAAACATCAGAAGTTTTTGCTAATACAAAATTATCAAAACAAATAGCTGATATATCTAAATTAAGTTTTAATTTAGCTCATGATTTACAATTAGAAAATTTACTTAAAATTGGTTCAGTCGTTAAATTAAATACTAAAACTCAAAATCATCAAGATATCAGCGGAAAGTATATCTTATTTTCAAGTGATTTAAATTGGACTAAATTAGCTGACTGGCATACGACTTCTAAAGTAGAATTAATAAGAACTAATAAAAGAATTTAAAAATACAAAAAAAAAAGGTCTCTATAAAGAG
>BS_KBA_SWE02_21mDRAFT_10000815_pt1 | contig 11775 bp, 10 predicted proteins | sample BalSeasSWE02_21m_FD_9196 | JGI IMG/M metagenome (IMG submission 9196)
CCTACCCCGCAATCGGCGGCCGCACAGAGTCCGGCCACTTGCCCGGAAGCCTCGATGGACAAACTGTCGCTCAAGCCAAGCAACCGTCCTGCAGTATGGACCTTGGGCGGCAGTTGTTCAGGAAGGAAAAAACCAGTAAAAAAATCATAGGCCATTTTTGCCCGTGCCAGAAAAAGCGGTCCTGCGGCCGGGGTCAATCCACCCGAAGCAACCAGCAGATCGCATTGAAAATCCTTGCCGATCATCCCGTCGACAGTACTGACCGTGACTTTTTTCAAAGTCCTGCTTCCATGGGCCTTGGATGCGATCCACCCTCGTAGTAATGGGATGTCCCTTTTTTCAAGCCCTTCCAGCAAATAAGGGTCCTGTCCGTCAAACCGGACATCCGCCACACACAGTATCTGAAGACCCAGATCATAAAGATCGATGGCCGATTCCAGCCCCAGATTATCTCCAATGCTGAAAACAGCGCGTTTGCCAGGCAGCAGACCGTATGTCCTGGCCAGCCTGTGGGCGCAGCTTACCTGCATGATGCCGGGTCGTTCATTGTGGTCAAATACGAGCGGACGCTCAATGCAGCCGGTAGCCACCACAACGCTTTCCGCCCTGATCTCGACGTAGCGCTCATTAAAATAATCCTGTTCCCTGCCCACTTGAAAGGCCGTGATGAGATTATGACTGTAAAACCCGACCATAAATGTGTGGGGGAAAAAACGAATATTCTCATTTTCTTCCAGTTTTTCGGCCTCGGTCCTTGCCCGTTGGTGAAGGGGAAGGCCGGGTGAATAGTCCGAGGAACGGTAATCAAAAAACCCGCCCGCCCACGGGCGTGCCTCCAGGACGATCACACGTAGGCCCTGCTCCGCCGCTGCCAGGGCGGCCTGAATGCCGGCCGGCCCTGCGCCGATAACGCATACGTCCGTATTGGGGTATATTTCGTCAAAGACGCCTTTGATCCGGAACGACGGCTTTATCCGGCCCAGCCCGGCGGCTTTTCTGAGCCGGTTCTGAAAGAAAGGCCAGAGTCTGTATGGCCGGTGGAAATAGTGATAATAAAACCCAGCAGGCATGAGGCGGTCAAACTTGTCAATAAATGACATCAGGTCCCTCTCCGGGGTTCCGATCACATTTTGCGGCCTGACAGACAGGTCGGTTTTTAAGGGTGTTGTCTCCGCCCGTATGTTTGGAATGCCGTCGACCTGCATCAGGCAGTTGCTGCATTCACCATTAAGGCTATAGAGACCTCTGGGACGGTGATACTTGAGGCTTCTTGAAAAGATACGTATACCGTTGGCGTAAAGGGCGGTGGCTACGCTGTCGCCGGCCATTCCATGGTATCGTTTCCCCCTGTATTTAAATGGTATTTTTATGCCAGGGTCAACTCGCAAGGTCGGCAGGTTTTTAAGCCGCTCTTTCATATTTTTTCCTGCACCTCGACCTCAAGATTGGTCAGGGTGTTGCGGAGGATCTTGAACCAGGACCCGCATCCGTCACGGTGAAACCACCACTCTTCCTGAACACCCCCGATATTGGTTCTCATGTGGACATAATCGCACCACTTCTCGTGAGTAAGCTCCTCTTCTTCCGGTCGAGGCCCCCGTTCTTCTCCGCCGAAGCGGAATTCATAACCGTTTCTTTTACCGCATATGGGACACGTAATCATGAGAGACATGTCAGTACCTCATTTTTCTTTTCTAGTTCCAGGGTCCGTAGTTTATGGGGTTGGCGATCTCCCCCATAAGGCGATGATCTTCATAGCGCCTGAGCGTAAAGGGTTTGAGAATATCCGGGCATTGTCCCGAGGACATGAACTCAGCCATATACCGGCCGGTAACAACACCTGATTTAAAGCCGAAATACCCCCAGCCGCAATCCATGTAATAGCCTTTGATGTGATCGTTCCCGTCGATCAGGGGGGCCATGTCCGGCGTCATATCCGCCAGGCCCGCCCAGGCCCGCATGAACTTAACCCCATTTAAAACAGGCATGAGTTCCGTTAGGGCCTCAGCCTGATGCTTTATATATTGTGCCGAAACCTCTGTCGTGTAATTGGGCCACGGATCCATATGAGCGCCGGTGGCGATTTCGCCTTTCAGTGTCTGATTGGCGTAAACATGGTAGGCGCCGGATGAGACCACGTGATGCAGGATCGGTTTGAGGGGCTGGGTGACCATAGCCTGGATGGTCAGCACATGGATGGGCAGCCGAATTCCCACCATTGCCGAAATGAGGGTGGAGTAGCCGCCTGCAGCATTTAGAACCATCGCCGTTCGGATAGTGCCTTTGTCGGTTTCCACTTCCACCACTTTTTTCTTTTCAACCTTGATTCCCGTGACCTCTGTTCCCTGATGGATCTCTACCCCCAAACCGGACGCCCCTTTGGCTAGACCCCAGACCACTGCATCGTGACGCACGGTTCCGCCGGGCGAGTGATACATGCCGCCCAGAATGGGGTAAGTGAGACGGTCGGATATATCCAATATGGGGACTATCTCTTTGCATTGCTTTGCATCCACAAGCTCGCTTTGAATGCCTTGAAACTGGGCCGAGGCAACAAGCAGCCGCATGGAGCCAAGGGCGCTTTCACTGTGGGCCAGATTAAGGTTTCCACAGTTGAAGAACATCAGGTTGAAATCAAGCTCGTCAGTAAGCTTTGGCCACAATTTGAGTCCTTCGGCATACAGGGGAAGGTTTTCTTTGGTCCGCTGGTTTGCACGGACGATGGCGGTATTTCTCCCGGAACCACCAAATCCGATATACCGCCTTTCGATGACGGCGATATTGCTCATCCCATGATCCCGGGCCAGATAATAGGCCGTTGCAAGACCATGCAGGCCGCCGCCGACAATGACAGCGTCATAGCTTGACTTAAGGCGTGTCTTTTCCCAGAGCCGTTTCCGTTTTTTGAAAAACATGAAGCGTCCTTTTTTAAATACTCTTCGATCAAAGGAATCGAAGTGAAATCATTCTATTCATGAACTCTGATCCCATATATTATACGCATAAACGAGTGATGATTCAATGGTTAATGGATAGGAACTACAAAGAAATTTCAAAATGAGCGATAAGAAGATGTTTTGCCCCTGGTAAAATTTCTTTAAAATGATCTATCTGCCGCCTCGCGCCTGCTTGAAAACATGAAGGAGGAAAAGGCTGAGGGTGTCTAATATCGAATTCTTTGCACGTTGCCGTTCAAGGATTATCCTATTCGCGAATTGCTATCTCGGCCAATGACTTTCGTATAAACTATCTAAGTATGAGTGATAATTCTTCTCTTATCTTTGTTCCGGCAGATACTGATTTATGAGCTCAAAAGCCCATCTGGGAATGATTGAATTTGCCGATCCAACGCCCCAACATCTTGCGGTCACCCGGCCCCTGACCAATTATCAATCAATTCCAGGTTTCCTATATAAAACATCCGTTTGATTTCATGGGGGAATAGTGTAAGATTGATCTGAAACAAGAGGTGGATGTGAGCTGATTCACGAAAAAAAGCACTTTTTTGAAAATATCTTGATATCAAGTAATATGGAATACGCTATAACTGCTAATTGCTAAAAGCTAATTGCAGTTTTTAGGACTACCCCGGAGAAGGCAGTGGAGGCTGTGAAGGAGGGGGACCTGTTGATCTACGGTGTTGCACCCATCCCGCTTGACACACGAAGTATCCTCGGTCTGGATGTTTTGTCGCCCTGACCACTTTGCCATGATGAAGAAAAAACCGGATAATAATCAGCTAAAGGTGTTCATTTCGAATCGCGATTCGAAATGTGATGAGTGCCAAGAAGAGCTCGGACGTCACGCCTGGGTCGTTTTGAGGGAAGGCAAGGGTGCTGCGTGTCTCACATGCGCGGACCTCGATCATCTCGTATTTCTGCCCTCGGGCGACGCGGCGCTCACTCGTCGTTCTCGTAAACATTCACGGCTTTCCGCCGTGGTTTTGAAATGGAGTCGTGCCCGCAAGCGTTACGAACGGCAGGGGCTTCTTGTGGAGAACGAGGCGCTTGAACGGGCAGAACGAGAATGTGAGGCCGATGCGGAACAGCGGGAGATAAGACGCAGAGAGTCTGCTCTTCGCCGCACTGAACTCGACGAGGTGTACATCAGAAGTTTTGCCGATCGTGTTCGCGAGGTTTATCCCTGCTGCCCACCAGGGCGAGAATCTCTCATTGCAGAACATGCCTGCAGGAAGTACAGTGGCCGAGTTGGTCGCACTGCTGCAGCAAAAGAGTTGGACGAGAAAGCTGTCCGGCTCGCCGTGACTGCTCATGTGAGGCATACGGAAACAAATTATGATGAACTTCTCTCTCATATGTTCGAGAGAAACGACGCTCGTATAACGGTCCGTGATGCGGTTGCGGAAATATTGGAGCTGTGGGAATCAGGGCGTTCCTGATCACGGCTTCCAGAGGCTGGTAAAGGTTTCATTGATAAATATGGGGTAAACGCGGATCCGAGACTGGATTTGCCGGTATGACGAGAGGAGTGGAAGATGAGTATTCTGTTCGAACCGATGGTCATAAAGGGGATGGAACTGAAGAATCGTTTTGTCAGGTCAGCAACCTATGACGGTTACGCAGATCAAACGGGCCGGGTGACGGACGAGCAGATCCGATTTTTTGAAGACCTTGCAAGGGGTGGGGCGGGGCTCATCGTTACGGGTATCTGCCATGTTCACGATTCCGGCCAAACTTCTCCGATCCAGAATTCAGTGGCCGGCGACCACTGTATCCCAGGTCTCAAAAAGCTCTCCACGGCCGTACATAATCTGGGGGCTAAAATCGCAATCCAGCTCTTCCATGCGGGCAGGGAAGGCGCAAGATTTTTAAAGACCAGAAACATGGCGGCCATAGGCCCTTCGTTTGTGCCTGATGATCCGTATTTTGATAAACCTTATCGGTCCATGACCGGGGAGGAAATTTCTGAAGTGGTCAGCGCATTCGGAGATGCTGCAAGAAGGGTGAGAGAGGCCGGTTTTGATGCCGTCCAGGTGCACGGGGCACACGCTTACCTGCTGAGTCAGTTTCTTTCTCCGTACCTGAACCGTCGAAACGATCAGTGGGGGGGAGATCTGGAAAACCGTTTACGCCTGCACCGCGAAATACTCAGAGATATCCGAGCCAAGGCAGGAGAGGATTTCCCCCTGCTCATGAAGCTCGGCGTCCAGGACGGCTTTCCCGGAGGGCTTCAGTTTCATGAGGGGGCATTGGCGGCCCGTTTCCTGGCCGAACGGGGAGTTGACGCCATCGAGATCAGCTCAGGACTGAGGGGGGACAGGTATGAGGGGACCGAGTTCAAAACCAAAATCAACCGCCCCGAGCGTGAAGCCTATTTTCGAGAATGGTGCAAGGCGATAAAAGGGGAGGTGGCTGTGCCGGTCATGATGGTAGGCGGCCTGAGGACATTTGCTCTCATGGAAGAGGTGGTTGAGAGAGGGGAGGCGGATTTTGTCTCATTGTGTCGGCCTTTCATAAGAGAACCGTTCATCGTGAACAAATGGAGGGAAGATACCCATTTCAGGCCGGCCTGTATTTCCTGCAATCAATGCCTTGACACGATTTTTAAAGGAAATCGAGTGCAGTGCATGCAGGAGGCGAAGGGGAAAAAATGAGCCTTTAAAACGGTGTCAAATGCAGAGCTTAAATTCCCCGGCAACTCTTGAACGTTCAGTTTTTTGCCGTAATATCCAGGATTTTTACTGGGTCAGTAAAAGTCTTCCAACCGTGACGCACACCTGCCGGTATAAAATAGGACTCATTGGCGTTTAACGTATTTCGTTCGTTCCCTATGAACATTTCTATTTGACCCGTTAGGACTATCCCACACTGGTCAAATGGGTGTTCATGTCCGGTATCTTCTTTGCCCTGATCTATTTCCATGCACACCATAATCAGGTTCTCTCCTATTTCTGCCTTGCTCATGATCCCAGGTCTGAACATCTCCAATTTTACTGTAGCCAAATTCCAAATACCCATGCTTCTATCCTTTCATGGCAAAGTTCTGAACACATTCGCGCGGTAATATTCCAGTTCATTGATCGATTCCAAGATGTCGCTCAGGGCCAGGTGTGCTTTCTTTTTTTTGAATGGGGGAAGGGTAGGGTACCATCTTTTGGCCAGCTCCTTGATGGAGCTGACATCGATATTTCGATAATGAAAAAATTTCTCCAGGGTTGGCATGTGCTTTACCAGAAAACGGCGATCCTGCCCGATGGTATTCCCGCACATGGGGGAAGCGCCTTCTTTACAATATCGGGAAATGAAGCGTAGGGTTTCTTCTTCGGCGCTTTCACATGTGTAAGGGGATGCCTTGATCCGTTCCATCAGTCCTGATGCCGTGTGATGTTCGAGGCTCCAGGGTTCCATTTGCGAGAGGGTCGAGGAAGGATGGTGGATGGCCATATCGGGTCCTTCTCCAATCACGTTCAACTGATCATCGGTTACCACGGACGCGATTTCCACAATGACATTACGTTCAGGATCCAGGCCGGTCATTTCCAGATCGATCCAGATGAGGTTAGATGTCAATTCCGCCTCCCTGCAAACAGATGAACGGCATCAATCCTCTCTGCCCAGGCGCGCTAATTCAGGCGGCAGTTCACCCAGGACTGCCTGCATGTCATGAACTGTATTAAGCAGGCGCGTTAACATCATGGCTATGCCGATATTTTCTCCAAGAATCAGCAGCGATTCCACATCCCGTTCCGAGATATGCCATGTTTTGTTGTGATAGAGACGAAGAACCCCGACTACCTCCCGGAGGAAAAAAACCGGCATGGAAACCATGGCGGCAATCCCTTCTTTCCTTGCCTGTTCCGGGTACTGGAGTTGTTTCGAAGTCAAGATGTCGTTGATAATGATCGGTTCGCCACTCAATGTGCAACCAACGCTCTGATCGGCGCGGAGCTCCCCTTTGCCCATGTAGGTTGTACTGAGGCCAAAACTTGCGAGTCGTTCCAGCCTTTCTTTTTCCAGATCGAGTACGAAGATGGAACAACCTTTGATTTCAAGGGCCGCTGTCAACAACTGGCTGAGATGATTGAGCATGATCGGCAGATTGGCGGACTCTGCCACCGCCTTTGCGACCACCTTGAAGATGTCTATTGTAATTTTATCCTCGTTTGCCATAGGTACTCCCTCCTGTCTGCAATGTTTTACTGAAGTTGCAGCTGGTCAACAATCAGCCCGTCCCCCGGGTCGTTACGTAATGAATACAATCTCCCTGTTGCGCAGTTCAGAGAGCAGGATGTCGTGAATCCTTCGAGTAAAGGAGCGTGTAGCGCTGCCGGGCTTCTGGGCCGAGACGATCGTATCGTAGTTGCCGGTTTGGGCTGCCCTGACAATCTCAATCCCGATATTCTTTTCCCTTTCCTTGAAAATATAGTGGACCTGTTTTTCCAGGAAGCCGTTTTCAATCAAATCCTGTTTCACCTGTGTTAAATCCTTTTCCTTTTCCCTCACTTCGCCCCACATGGAAGCCATGGTGCTTTTTAATCGTCCCAGTCCCGGATTGGAGTATCCATCAAGTTCGGGCAAAGGCGTGTACACATGAAACAGAGCAACCTTTACCCACTTCTGGCCCGCGTAGTTCCTGATGATATAGTGCAGGGCCTTTTCGTCATAGTCAGAGAAGTTGAATGGCGCCAGAATTCTTTTTCCACCCATTGTCTGCTCCTTATTTACCTGCGGGAGGTCATTTGATGTTTATTGGTTAGGGCCTCAGATCCTTTTTGAGAATTTTCCCCACATTGGTCTTGGGCAGTTCCTCCCTGAACTCGATGATGGTCGGGAGTTTGTAGGCCGCCAGTTTGTCTTTGCAGTAGTTGATGAACTCTTCTTCCGTGCCTGTTTCCCCTTCTTTCAAGACCACAAAAACCTTGACCTGTTCTCCCCTTTTGGGATGGGGAACCCCCAGGGCCGCGGCTTCCATGACCTTGGGATGTTCGTAAAAAACCTCCTCGATATCCCTTGGGTACACATTGAAGCCGCCGGAGATGATCATATCTTTTTTTCGGTCGACAATATAGAAATATCCATCCTCATCCATTTTCCCGATGTCTCCCGTATGGAGCCATCCATCCGTCAGGGTTTCAGCGGTCGCGTCCGGTTTGTTCCAGTAGCCTTTCATGACCTGAGGGCCTTTGACAAGCAGTTCACCGGCTTCCCCTACCGGGAGATCTGTTTCCCCGTCATTCAGGTCGACGATACGGCACAGGGTATCTGATATGGGTAAACCGATGCTTCCCACTTTTCGGTGGCCATTGAAAGGATTGATGTGGGTAACAGGGGAGGATTCCGTCATGCCGAATCCCTCGACGATGACAGACCCCGTCTTTTTTTCAAAGTCCTTTATGACTTCCACCGGCAGGGGTGCGCTTCCGGAAAAGCATCCCTTGATGCTTGTCAGGTCTGCCTGTTCGATCTGCGGATGGTTGAGCAAACCGATGAACATGGTGGGTACGAGCGGAGCAAAGGTGGGCTTGAATTTCGAGATAGTCTCTAACAATGCTTCAGGCTGGGGTTTGGGCACCAGGATGTTTCCCCAGCCGGCGTAGATGGAAAAATTCATGGCCGTTGAGAGTCCGAAGACGTGGAAAAATGGCAAGGCGCCCAGCATGATTTCTTCCCCATCGTTCAACATGGGGAACCATGCTCGAATATGCTGGACCTGTTTGCTCAGGTTTCCATGGGTCAGCATGACGCCCTTTGAAACGCCGGTTGTGCCGCCCGTGTACTGATACATGGCCGTATCTTCAAAGGAAATATTTGCATCCGGTGCATTTCCGGTGCAGCTTGCAAGAACACTTTTCCATCGGTAAACGTCGGGCGCTGATTTGACATCGGCTTTCAGCCCTTTTTTCTTTCCGACAAGGGGAAAAAGCAAATTCTTGGGAAACGGCAGATAATCGCCTATGGAGGTATAGATAATTTGTTTGATGCCGGTTTTGGGCCGCAGGTCAATCATGCGGTTTCCCAGGAGATCCAGCGTAATCAGCAATTTGGCCCCTGAATCGTTAAACTGATGTTCCAGTTCCCTGTCCGTGTAGAGGGGATTATTCATAACCACCGTAGCGCCGATCTTCAAAATAGCGTAATATCCCACCACGCATGGAATGATATTGGGAAGCAGAATGGCCACGCTGTCGCCTTTCTGAATACCTAACTTCGAAAGACACGCGGCAAATCGGTCCACCATTTTCTTTAAGTCCCTGTAGGTTACCTGATATCCCTGAAAAAGGAGCGCCATATTCTCGGGGAATCTTTCCGCGGAACGGTTCAGGAATTCGGGAATACAGGTTTCTTCATAATCCACAAACTCAGGGACACCTTTGTCATAATGGGCCAGCCAGGGTTTATCCGGATACGTCTTTGTTGAGGTCATGAGCTCTCCTTTTTTTAAATCTCTCATAGATATGGTTTCTAAAAAAATACTCATATGATAAGATAAGAGATATGTCAAGAATGAGAATGATTGCACATCTTATTCAACGAAAAAATATATTTTAACACTTTTTTGCAGGGGAGTCCGGGGCAGGGAGAAAAAGGATGCATGAGGATGAGAGTTTGAATGGGGAAATGGAAGAGGCAGTGGAAGAGAAATTAGACGAAGAGGAGAGTTTTGCCGGGATGTTTGAGGCTTACTCCGCGGGCATGAAAGAAGATATTCATGTGGGAGATAAAATCAGGGGAGAAGTGCTTTCTATCGGAAAGGACAGCGTCTTTGTAGATACCGGGACGAAGATCGATGGTTTTGTGGAAAAGCAGGAACTCCTGGATGAGAATGGAGAATTGTCTTTAAAGATTGGTGATTTCGTGGAACTCTATGCGGTTTCCGTGACGGGTGCGGAGATCAGGCTCTCCAAAGCTGTTGCGGGAATTGGCGGCATGGATATTTTGATGGACGCGTTTGAAGAAGAAATCCCGGTGGAAGGAAAAGTCAAGTCCCTGCTCAAAGGCGGTTATGAAGTGGAAGTGCTTCAGCGAAGGGCCTTTTGTCCAATCAGTCAGATAGATTTGAGATATGTTGAAAAACCCGAGGAATATGTGGGCCAAACAACCCAGTTTCTTATTACCGAGTTTGATGAAGAGGCTCGCAACATTGTGGTTTCGAGGCGCAAGCTCTTAAATAAAGAGTTGGAAAAAGAACAGAAAGCTTTCTATGAGGGACTTTCGGTGGGACTCGAAATGGAGGGAAAGGTTACGCAGCTGATGCCCTATGGCGCCTTTATTGAAATTGGTCCCGGTGTGGAAGGGATGGTGCACATTTCTGAACTGGGTTGGTCAAGGGTGGAAAAACCCGACGACATACTCAACATAGGGGATACGGTCCTGGTGAGAGTGCTCGGCCTGGAATCCGGGGAAAAACCGAATCAGATCAAAATCTCACTTTCCATAAAGCAGACCCTGACGGACCCGTGGGAATCGATTGACCGGAAATATCAGGTGGGAGATTCCGTCCGTGGAAAGGTGACCCGTTGTGCGGCGTTCGGCGCCTTTGTGGAGCTTATGCCAGGCGTTGAAGGGCTGGTTCACATCAGCGAAATGAGTTATATGAGACGCGTTTCGAAACCCGAAGATATCGTTACCCCCGGCGATTCCGTTCAGGTTCTGATCAAAGAAGTGGATCAAACAAAAAGGAGAATTTCGTTAAGCCTCAGAGATGTGGCCGGGGACCCATGGGGTGATGTGGAAACAAAATACCGGGTGGGACAGATCATCAAGGGGAAGGTGGAGAAGCGCGAAAAATTCGGGCTTTTTATCAGCCTGGAACCGGGGATTACCGCTCTTCTTCCAAAATCGAAATTCAAGGAGTCGGCCGGATCAGGCGATATGGAGAAATTGAAACCGGGGGATGCCGTTGCTGTGATGATTGAGCGTGTCAATGCAGACGAGCGAAGGATAACGGTTGCGCCGGGTGATGCGGAAAATGTGGATGACTGGCGGTCCTTTGCTTCAAACAAAGGGACTGCCATGAGCTCGCTCGGAGAGAAGCTCCAGCAGGCGCTTCAGACGAAAGACAGAAAGAAAAGTGGACGCAGATGAACGCAGATAAACGCTGATTCAATTCGTTCCGAGGCTCTGCCTGGGAAGGTATCCGTAGATGGATGCGAGGGTTCGGGGGGAGATTCTCAGGCACAGGCCGGCCAGGATGATCTGGTTCCTCAGTGTCGTTTTAAGAGGTCCCAGACGGTCCCATCTTCTGGCGGAAGTGACCGCATCAGCGGGGACTATCCCTATTCGGTATTCTTTTTTGATGCGTTGAACCAGGAAGAGATCCTCTGCAAGGGGCATTTCGGGGAAGCCCCCCACAAAGTCAAAGGTGTTTTTTCTGATAAACAGGGCCTGGTCGCCGTAGGGCATCTTCAGATAGCGTGCTCTTAGATTCGTACCAAACGTGATCAGTTTCATCATTGGCGTATGGCTGTCCGTTTTGAACCGAAACGCACCTAAAGCAACACGGGGATCCATGAATGTATTGAAAATGTGGGTTGGATAACCGGCAGGGAGTCGCGTGTCCGCATGAAGAAACAGGAGAACGCGTCCGGAGGCAACGGATGCCCCAAAGTTCTGCTGCGCTGCTCTCCCCCTCTTGCCGGTCTCTACGCGTGCGCCTGCTTTTCTGGCAATCGCCACGGTGTCGTCCCGGCTTCCCCCATCCACCACAAGGATTTNCGCATCGGCATCAACCGCACTCCCTATCGCCTGCTCTATGTTCTGTCTCTCATTGAGAGTGGGAATAATGACGGACACATAGGGGCTTTTCCACCTTCCG
>BS_KBA_SWE02_21mDRAFT_10000816_pt1 | contig 11770 bp, 13 predicted proteins | sample BalSeasSWE02_21m_FD_9196 | JGI IMG/M metagenome (IMG submission 9196)
ACTACTCATTAAAACCTGCTATAATTTTTTAAGAAAGACAATTGTTTGATGCAATAATTATAGCCTGCTTTCCATTCTAAATTATGGAACGTTTATACAAAAAAAAAGAGGCTGTCTAACTTATTAGACAGCCTCTTTTTATAATAAAACATTGGTTTAAATATCTTCAAACTTAATGTCTGTAAAGCTTTCTGTTGCTGTTATTTCATCACCTTCTTCATCAGAAGCTTTTTTGAAATCTTTTTGGTGACGTTCAGAAATAACTTCTTCGCCTTTTTCACCTAAAATATAATCAGTTGCTGCCTTTAGCATTTCATTAAATTCTGCGAAATCTTCTTTGTATAAATAAATTTTGTGTTTTTTGTAATGGAAAGATCCATCGTCATGTGTGAATTTTTTACTTTCAGTAACTGTTAAGTAATAATCTTCTGCTTTTGTAGCTCTTACATCAAAAAAGTAAGTTCTTCTCCCTGCTCTAAGAACCTGAGAGAATATCTCTTCTTGCTCTAAATGTTCGTTGTCATTCATAATTAACTTTCTATTTTTATTAATCTTTTGATTCGATTTATTCACAAATCTATAAAATAATTTGATTTATTTTACCTTTTTTATATTTCTTTTTCTAAAAGTTGTTGGTCATAAAGCTCTTTATAATATCCACTTTTATTAACCAACTCATTATGTGTGCCTTGTTGAATTATCTTTCCATTCTCCAATACAATTATGGTATCAGCATTTTTTATTGATGAAATTCGGTGACTCACAATTATAGTTGTTTTATGTTTGCTAATGCGTTCTAAGTTGTTTAAAATTATTTCTTCTGTTTCTGTATCAACAGCTGAAAGACAATCATCAAAAATTAAAATTTGAGGATCTTTTATCAAGGCTCTTGCAATAGAAATACGTTGTTTTTGACCGCCAGAAAGCGTAACACCTCTTTCGCCAACATAAGTGTCATAACCCTTATTAAAATCGATNATATTATGATGGATATAGGCATCATTAGCTGCTTTTTCTATTTTTTCATCTGAAGCATTTTCATCACCAAATTTAATATTTTCTTTTAAAGTGTCTGAAAAAAGAAAAGCTTCTTGCGGTACAAACCCAATGCTTTGGCGTAGATTGTTTAGATTTAAAGATTTGATGTTTTTATTATCAATTAAAACTTCACCAATATTTACATCGTACAATCGAGCGACTAAATTAATTAAGGTTGATTTTCCAGAACCAGTATTTCCTAAAACTGCCAAGGTTTTGCCTTGTGGTAATTTAAAACTAACATTTTCTAAAGCAGTGATGTCGGTATCGTCGTAAGTAAAAGTAACGTTTTTAAATTCTATGCTGCCTTCAATAATTGATTTATCCGGATTGTTATTCGTAATTTCTGGTTCAATTTTTAAAAATTCATTAATTCTGTTTTGAGATGCTTCAGCTTCCTGTATAATTGATGTTACCCAACCAACAACAGCTACCGGCCACGTTAACATATTTACGTACATAATAAATTCAGCAATTACACCTAAGGAAATATGACCTTCCATATAACGCAAACCTCCAATATAAATAACTAAAATGTTACTCAACCCAATTAACAACATCATTAAAGGATGAAACAATGCATTGGCTTTGTATAAATGAATATTTTTTTCTTTAGCTTCATTACTTAATTGGTCAAACTCTACAATTGCTTTGTTTTCAACACTGTACGACTTTATGATACTAATTCCAGAGAAAATTTCTTGTGCATTTGCGGTTAATTTCGATAAATATTGTTGAACAATGGTACTTCGCTTATGTATAATACTGCTTAAAATATATATTGAAATTGATAAAACGGGTAGCGGTAAAATAGTATACAATGTTAAAACTTGATCTATGCTGTACATTTTTATAATTGCCAGAATAAACAACACAAGCATGTTTAAAAAATACATCACTGCGGGTCCAAAATACATACGAACCTTTGAAACGTCTTCACTAATTCGGTTCATTAAATCGCCTGTCCTGTTTTTTTTATAAAAATTTAATGAAAGACGTTGGTATTGTTGATAGATTTCGTTTTTTAGATCAAATTCTATCAATCGTGAAGTAACAATAATTAGCTGACGCATTAAAAAAGTAAAAAATCCGGATAGAAATGCGGCTCCAACAATTAATAAAATATTATGTAGCAAGTCTGATTTTACAATTTCCAAATCTGTAACAATGCCAACTCTGTAATTTTCAGCCACATCAACAGATTCTTTAATAAAATGAGGCACTTGAAGTGTCAAGATATTTGATAAAACTGTAATTACAACGCCTAAAAGCAGTCGGTATTTATATTTTAAAAAGTATTTATTGAGATATTGTAATGCTTTCATAAAGGGAGTAAATCACTTCAATTTTAAAAGCACGAAGATACATTTTTATACCTTTATATAAACTATTTTAGGATAGTTTTAACTTTGTATAAAAAAACAAAAACAAGCACTTTTTTAAAAATAATTGTATTATTTTTGCCGAGTTAAAAACAAAGTTCTTTAAATGATAAACAGAAGACATATTAGAGTAAAAGTGATGCAATCAGCTTATGCGTTGCTACAATCTAAAAGTGATAATCTTGTAAAAGAAGAAAAATTCTTATACTATAGTATAGATAAAATGTATGATTTATATGCACTTTTACTTCGTTTATTGGTTGAGGTGCGGAATTTGGAAAACAACCATATTCATATTTCTCAAAAAAAGTTTTTAGCTACTCCTGAAGAAAAAAAACCAAACTTAAAGTTTATTAATAACGAAGTAATTAAATTATTAGATGAAAGTGTTTCGTTGAACGACTATGTAGAGACTCATAAGCTAACCAACTGGGAGCTAGATGATGAATATGTTAGGGAAATATGGAAGTTAACCAAAGAAAGTAAAGAGTATGCTTCTTATATGAAGTCTCAAATTTCCAATTTTCAGGAGGATAAGGAGTTTGTTGTTGCTATATTTAAAAGTATTTTAGCGCCAAATGATAAATTGGCCGAATATTTTGAAGACAAAACAATTAGTTGGGTAGATGATATTCCATTTGTGAATACCTGGGTTGTAAAAACTTTAAACTCATTAAGTTTAAAAAAACCATTGAAATTAGGGAAGTTGTTTAAAGATGATGATGACAAAAATTTTGTGGTTGATTTGTTTAGGAAAGTAGTTTTAAATCATAAGGAGTTTGAAAAGGAAATTGTAGATAAGACGCCTAACTGGGATACTGAAAGAATTGCAGAAATTGATATGCTATTAATTAAAATGGCAATTGCAGAGTTTTTGAAATTCCCTTCAATACCAACCAGCGTAACCATTAACGAGTATATTGAAATTTCAAAAGATTATTCAACTGACAGAAGTAGTTTTTTTATAAATGGAGTTTTAGATAAAATATTAAAAGATTTTACAGCTTCAAAAAGATTGAATAAAATAGGTAGAGGATTGATCTAATTTTATATTTTTACAAATAAATTTAATACAAATGAAAAAAATAACATTTTTAACAATTGCTTTTTTAGGTGTTTTAGTCATGTCTTGTGATAGTAAAGATGCTTCTAATAAAATAAAAACATCAAACTTAGAAAGTGCTCAAGAGCGTGATGCAAAGCTTAGTTTAGGCGCTCCAATAATTGAATTTGATCAAGTTGAGTACGATTTTGGAACCATTACTGAAGGTGAAAAAGTTTCAGGTATTTTTAAAGTAACAAACGCAGGAAAAGTTGATTTGATAATTACAGATGTTAAACCATCTTGTGGTTGTACAACACCAGATTGGACGAAAGATGCTATTGCTCCAGGTGATTCTGGTGAAATAAAATTTGAGTTTAATTCTTCTGGAAGAGTAGGAGTTCAAAACAAATCAATAACAGTAAAATCAAATGCAGAAAAAGCAACTGAGATAATTCGTATCAAAGGAACTGTAACTGCAAAAAGTTAATAAATATAAACTATATAAATATAATAAATGTATACAACAATTTTTTTACAAGCAGAAGGTTTTTCAATTCAAAGTATGTTACCATTCTTATTGATGTTTGTGGTAATTTATTTTTTCATGATAAGACCACAAATGAAAAAAGCAAAAAATGAAAAGAAATTTCAAAGCGAATTAGCAAAGGGTAATAAAGTAATTACATCAAGTGGTATTCATGGTAAAGTTATCGATATTATTGACAGTGATAACACTGTAATTATTGAAACTAGTGCAGGTAAAATTAAATTTGAACGCTCAGCAATTTCTATGGAACTTAGTAAAAAATTCCAAACAACAATTGAAAAGAGTTAAGATAAATTAGATTGAAATTTAAAAGTGAGCCATTAAGCTCACTTTTTTTGTACATTTATATTATATTATTTAAATGAAAAGAGCTTTGAAAACATCCATTTTTTCATTAAAAAACAATAGAAAAATAAAAATATTTTTGTTGTTTTTAGTNCTAACTTCCATNATCTGGTTGCTTATAGAATTGTCTAAAAATTCTACCAGTACAGTTAACTTTAAAGTTCAGTATAAAAATATACCAACAAATAAATTATTTCAAAACTCACCAGTTTCGGAACTTGATGTTGTTATTAAAGCCCCAGGTTTCTCATTGTTGCGATATAAAACAAAACAGCATAAAATAACTTTAAGTTTAAGTAAATTAGTTAAAAAAAACAGTTTTTATTACTTATTACCAAATCAACAACTTTCTTTATTGAAGGAACAATTTCCTTTTGATGTAGAGGTGCTTAATATTTTAAATGATACTATTTATTTTGAATTGGAAAATAATATAACTAAAAAAATTCCTGTGCATTTAAACATTGATGTGAAATTTAAACTTGGTTATAATTTTATTGAAAACCTAAAAAGTATGCCTGATTCAGTAGAAGTAACAGGTCCTAAAAAATATATTGATTCGATTTTAGAAATTAATACACATCCTTTGAAATTAACCGAAGTTTATGAAAATATCAACACAGAGTTAAAGCTAAAAAAACCTTTAATTAATGACAATGTTAAATGGTTGGTTGATAAAATTCAGATAACGGGTAAAGTCGATAAATTTACTGAAGGTAGAATTAAAGTTCCTGTTAAAATAATAAACGAACCAAATGGAGTAAAGTTGAATCCTTTTCCAAAAGAAATTGAAGTTGTTTATCAGGTTGGACTTTCAAATTTCAATAAAATAAATGAAGACAGCTTTTCAGTAGTTTTTGACTACAACCAATATGGTAATGATACTACGGTGCGGTATTTGCAGCCTGTTATAAATCAAAAAAGTGACTTATTATACTCGGTAAAAATCATTCCAAACCAAATAGAATTTTTAATTCAAAATTAAAAAAGGTGAAAGTAATTGGCTTAACAGGAGGCATTGGAAGTGGCAAAAGCACAGTTTTAGAATTGTTTAAAAATTTGGGCGTTGCAACTTATGTGGCTGATGTTGAAGCTAAAAAATTAATGAATACCAATCTGGAATTAAGAAAACAAATTATTGATTTATTTGGAGAAGACGCATATAAAAACAGTGAATTAAACAGAAAATATATTTCTTCAATTGTTTTTAATGATAAAGTAAAGTTACAGGCTTTAAATACTTTGGTTCATCCAAAAGTGCAGGAAGATTTTAAAAATTTCATAAAAAATAGCAATGCTGAAATAGTACTTTATGAAGCAGCTATTTTATTTGAAAGTGGAAGCCATAAATTTTGTGATTTTATAATTACTGTAATTGCAAATTTTGAAGATAGAGTAGCACGAGTTGTTGCAAGAGATGGTGTTACTGAAAATCAAGTTTTAGATAGAATCAAACATCAAACTTCAGATGATTTTAGAATTAAGAACTCTCAATTTGTTATAAAAAACAGTGAGTTAAAAGGAACTAAAATTCAAGTATTAACAGCTTATGATTTAATTAGGAGATTGAATTAAAATTGCGAATATTCTTAAAGAATTGTTAAATAAATAAATTGTTTGTTAATTTGCGTTAAATAACATCTTTTGTGTTGTTAAAAGTTTAAATTTGAATAATGGGGAAGAGAATATTTTTACTCATCATTGTATTAATGAGTATAGCCTTAATTGGCATAATTTCTGTGCAGGTATTTTGGATTAAAAATACAATACTTATAACTGAGGAGCAATTTACATCAAATGTTAGATTTGCCTTAGCAAAAGTTTCGGAAGATATTAGACAAAGAGAGTTTGACGATTTTTACGAGAAATATGCAGCTAGTTATAAAGAAGGTCAATTAATTAGTGGTTCTGATGTTCGTAATTTTATTTATGAAAGAGTTGATACTGTTAGCAATGAGCGTTTTACGTATTCACAAAGCATAATTGAACAAAATTATAAAGTACCAACCGAGTTCTTTGAAAATGATTCTATAAACTTTAAAGAAATTTTTAGTAAAGAAGAAATTCTTATTGCTAAAGATAGAATGTTAGATAATACTATTGGTAATTCGGAATTACCTTCAGAGCATATCACAAAAATGGGGAGAATTAAAGAGGCTGAAAAGTCGTTGTTGGTTCAATCTTTTGATGCTACCAGAAGTCGAATTCCAATTCATAAAAGAGTTAGTAATAATGAAATTTCTTTGCGTTTAAAAAGCCAACTGGAATTAAGAGGTATTTCAACTAATTTCAAGTATGGTATTTACAGTAATGGATTGGCAACTCAGGTTAAATCTGGTTATTTTAGAAAAGAAATTGGAAAAAGTTATATGGTACCCATGTTTATTGATGGTGAAGGAGGAAGTGCATATCAGTTATTTGTTACTTTTCCTGAAAAGAAAAACTTTATTCTTTCATCTATTTTTAAAATTTTAGTATTGTCAGTATTTTTTATTTTAATTATTATTTTGGCATTTGTAACTGCGCTCTATCAATTGATTAAGCAAAAGCAGATTTCTGAAATTAAGACTGATTTTATAAATAATATGACTCATGAGTTTAAAACACCAATTGCAACCATCAATTTAGCCTTAGATGCTATTAAAAACCCTAAGATAATTGATGATAAAGAAAAAGTATTGCGTTATGTAAAAATGATTCGTGATGAAAATAAAAGGATGCATGCACAGGTTGAAAATGTTTTAAGAATTTCAAAATTAGAAAAAAACCAGTTAGATGTACATAAAGATCCAGTTGATGTTCACGAAATTATTGAAGAAGCGCTAACGCATGTTGATTTGTTGGTGAAAGATAGAGGAGGCTATATTAAATTAAAATTGAATTCACATTTAACGGAAGTTTTAGCGAATCATTTTCATTTAACAAACGTAATTGTGAATATGTTAGATAATGCAATTAAGTATTCAGATGAAGCTCCAAAGATTGATATTATTACTGAAAATACAGATAAAAATATAATCATAAAAATACAAGATAAAGGTATTGGAATGAACAAAAGTGTTCAGAAAAATATCTTTAAAAAGTTTTATAGAGAGGAAACAGGAAATATTCATAATGTGAAAGGACATGGTTTAGGACTTTCATATGTTAAAAAAATTATAGAAATTCATCAAGGTGAGATTAATGTTGAAAGTGAAAAAGGAATTGGAAGCACTTTTAGTATCAAATTACCTTTGATTTAAATAAAAAAACATGGAAAATAATAAAATTTTATTAGTAGAAGATGATCCAAATTTTGGAACAGTCTTAAAAGATTATTTATCGTTAAACGATTATAATGTTACCCTTGCAAAAGATGGTTTGGAAGGCTTAATTATGTTTAAAAACGACGATTATGATTTGTGTATTTTAGACGTCATGATGCCTCGTAAAGATGGTTTTTCTTTGGCAAAAGATATAAGAGCTACAAATTCGGAAGTGCCAATTATTTTTTTAACAGCTAAAACTATGAAAGAAGATGTGTTAAAAGGATATCAGGCCGGTGCCGATGATTATTTGAATAAACCTTTTGATTCAGAAGTGTTACTTTATAAAATTAAAGCAATTTTACAAAGGAAAGAAACTGAACAAAGTGCTGAGGAGGAGTCTTTTGAATTTAAAATTGGTCATTTTGATTTCAACTCAAAATTACGTCATTTAGCTTTTAAAGGTAAAGAAATTCAGAAATTATCGCCTAAAGAAAGTAAGTTGTTAAAAATGCTTGCTGTTCATAAAAACGATTTAATGCCTCGTGAATTGGCTTTGACTAAAATTTGGAGAGATGATAATTATTTTACATCTAGGAGTATGGATGTTTATATTGCGAAATTGCGAAAGTATTTAAAACTGGATGAAAACGTGGAAATTATAAATATTCACGGTGAAGGTTTTAGATTGATTGAGAAAACTTAATAAGATTAATAATTATTTAAAAAGAGACATTTTGTATCAATACAGAATGTCTCTTTTTAGTTAGAAATACATAGAAATAAAATTTTCTAATTTATTATAGGTATCATTTAGAGCAGCTCCTTGCCATCCATGACCTTCATTTTCATAAAGGGTAAATTCATTTGTTACATTTAATTCATCCAACTTTTCATGTAAATCTACACCTTGAGATATAGGAACCAAATCATCTTTGCCACCATAAAACAATAATGTAGGAGGTGCGGTTCGGGTAACGATATGATATGGACTCAAATTTTCGTAATAGGCTGGATTGTCTTCAAAACTAACATTGGTAATTAGTTGAATGCCTTTTATAAAGTTTGAATAATTAGGGTTAGAAATGTAATTTTCATCAGTAAAATTAGTCGGGCCAACGATACTGCAAACCATTTCAACTTCTTTTAAGTTATTATATGCATATGAATACAACAATGCCAAATGGCCGCCTGCACTAATACCTATAAACCCATATTTTGATGATATTTTGTATTCATTTGATTTACTTTTTAAGTGTTCAATAACTTCTTGGATATCATTTATTTGCATTGGAAATGGACTTTTACCAATCGCTGCTAATTGATAATTTATGTTTACAATAGCATAATTAGGGAATTTAGTTTTTAGGGTTGCTACAAACGGATTTAAATCATTTTTATCTCCACTAATCCAACTCCCGCCATGAACTAAAATTAAGACTTTAGTAGCTAAATTTGTTCGGTCCTTAGGTAAATAAATATCGTATTTTTGTAAAGGTTTATCGCCGTATGAAACATTTATATATTCAATCTCAATAGCGTAATTAATGGCATCAACGTTGTTATCTTCGGAACAAGAAATAAAGCAAACAATAAATAAGGAAAGAATTATTAATTTTTTAATTATGTTTAATGTATATTTCATAATAGTTATTTAATAAGCGCAATATATAATAAAAAGATGGCAGAATTAATCAAAATATATGAAGAAAACCCAAACGAGCGTGAAATTGATAAGGTTGTAAAGGTTTTAAAGCAAGGCGGTTTAATTATTTACCCGACTGATACTGTTTATGGTTTGGGCTGTGACATTACAAATACAAAGGCTATGGAAAAAGTGGCCAAAATTAAAGGTATAAAGCTGAACAAAGCCAATTTTTCATTTATTTGCTATGATCTAAGTAACTTGTCAGATTATGTAAAACAGATAGATTCTTCTACTTTTAAAATACTAAAGCGCAAGCTTCCGGGACCCTATACATTTGTGTTGCCAGGAAATAATAATTTACCAAAAGCATTTAAAAATAAAAGCACTGTAGGAATTCGAATCCCGGATAACAACATTATTAGAGAATTGGTAAAAAAGTTAGGAAACCCAATAGTTTCTACTTCTATTTATGATGAAGATGATTTGGTTGAATATACAACCGATCCAGAGTTGATTCATGAAAAATGGGAAAATATTGTTGATATTGTTATTGATGGTGGTTATGGCGATAATATTCCATCAACAATTATAGATTTATCAGAGGGTGAAGTAACCGTTTTACGTGAAGGAAAAGGCAGTATTGAAGATTTATAAAATTAAAAAAAAGTTTAAGTAATATTACCTAAACTTTTAGACTATTTAAAATTATTTTAAACTGGAACATTAAATATTTTTTTTATGATAGTAGTTTTTTAAATTAATATAAATAATGACGTTGTTAAAATTTAATTTCAGTATTATCTAACTGTTTTCTTCAATTTTAACGGTAACGTAAATACTTTGTTTGTAACATCATCAATATTTATTAATTTATTATGCATATTTTCTCTAACATAATTAATAATTTCTTTGTTGTTGCTTTCAACCCATAATACCTCTATATGTCCTGCCTCACTAAATCTGTAAAAGACATCAACAGTTATATCATTTTCAATTACAAAATTTGGAGTGGGAAATAAACTCATTATTTGAGTTCTGATTTCTTTTGTAGGGATATCATGTGCAATTTGAGTTGCAAACAAACTTGATGTTCCTATTACGATGGCTAATGCCAATAACTTAATTTTTGACATAATAATTAGTTTTTTGAATTAAACACTCACTTAAATTTTATATATAAAGTTAATCACTATAATATATTTATGCAACTACATCATAATGTGGTATTTATGAAAATTATTTACTATTATATTAAAAGTGTTTTTAAATAAATAGAATGATTAAACAACGGAGATTTGTACAATAAAAATAGGGAAGTGTTATTCTATTAACTAATTTTATTGAAATACTGTTTACCTAGAACAAAATAATTCCAAACAATGCTTTTTATAGAATAATAATTTCTTTTTTGAAGATTTTTAGTTCTTTTTCTAAGTGTTTTTGGTAAATAATAATAAAAACTAAGATGAGCACGGAGGATGGCAAAAGTATGAATTGGCCTTAGTTCAAATAAAAATTTAACACCAGCAATACCATCTAAAATCAATCGAATAAAAAGAATAGGAATTAACTTTGAAGCAGGTAAATTTTTTACCAATGTGAATAAGCTGTTTCTAAAATTTAAAAAAGATTTTCTTGGGCTTTCTTCTTTTAAGGTAGCACCACCAATGTGAAATACAGTTGAAGTACCTACATATTTTATAGAATAGTCCAGATTTTTAGCTCTCCAGCACAAATCAATTTCTTCCTGATGGGCAAAATAATCTTCGTCAAATCCATTTAACTTATGATAAACTTCTGATCTAATAAACAAACAAGCTCCAGTAGCCCAAAAAATATCAATAGTATCATTGTATTGTTGATTGTCTGTTTCTAAATTTGAAAAAATGCGTCCTCTGCAATATGGATATCCAAATTCGTCAATAAAACCACCTGCTGCACCTGCATACTCAAACTTAGTTTTATTTTTGTAATCCAATATTTTTGGTTGAATAATAGCTGTTTCTGGTTCATTTTCAAATGTTGAAATGATCGTGTTCAACCAGTTTTCAGTAACCTCAATATCTGAATTTACCAAAGCGTATATATCAGCCTCTACATGTTGTAAAGCATCATTATAACCTTTGGCGTAACCACCATTTTTTTTATTTTGAATAACTTTTATTAAAGGAAAGTTTTCTTTTGTAAAAGAAACTGAATTGTCGGTTGATGCATTGTCTGCTACATAAATTTCAACATTATTTAAAGTGCTGTATTTTACTATTGAAGGAAGAAATTTCTCCAGCAATTTTTGACCGTTCCAGTTTAATATAACAATGGCTATTTTCACAATGCAAACTTAATTTAAAAATTGAAAATAATGTCTTTAAATTTCTAAGTAATTTGGAATATTTTCTAAAAAAATATAGCGTTCATTTTTAGTATCCATTTTACAGAAAAAATGTTCCAATCCGTTTGATACAACTAAAAATTTTGCATCTAATTTTAAATTGTATCGTGCAATTTGATCAAATGTATCTT
>BS_KBA_SWE02_21mDRAFT_10000817_pt1 | contig 11750 bp, 8 predicted proteins | sample BalSeasSWE02_21m_FD_9196 | JGI IMG/M metagenome (IMG submission 9196)
GACTGCTCCAGGCCGATGGCAGGCTTCCAGCCAACAAGCCGCCCGGCATTTCGAATACTGGGCTTTCGGTGCTCCACGTCCTGATACCCTTCCCCGTAGTAGGACCGGCTCTCCACCTCACGGAATCCGGCAAAGGGAGGAAATTTGGAGCGGAGGGGATGTCTCTCGAACTCTTTCACCAGAAGTTCCGCCAATTGTCGGATGCTGGCCTCGTTTTCCGGGTTGCCGATATTGATAATCTGCCCGTCACAGGCCTTTTTCCTGTTTTCGATAATCCTGTACAGGCATTCCACCCCGTCTGATACGTCGGTAAAACAACGCTTCTGGTTCCCGGAGTCAATGAGCTGAATAGGGGTACCCTCCACGAGATTGAGGATCAGCTGGGTAATGGCCCGGGAACTGCCGATACGGGCCGATGTCAGGCTGTCTAATCTGGGACCGACCCAGTTAAACGGCCTGAAAAGGGTGAATTTCAGTGCCTGTTGCTGCCCGTAAGCCCAGATGACCCTGTCCAGCAGCTGCTTGCAGCAGGAATAGATCCAGCGCTGCATTCGAATGGGCCCAAGGATCAGCCTGGAATGATCTTCGTCGAAATTCTCCTCGTCACACATTCCATAGACCTCGGAGGTAGACGGAAAGATGATGCGTTTCCCATACTTGACGCAGTATCGCACCACCCGAAGGTTTTCTTCAAAATCCAGTTCAAAGACCCGCAGTGGATTTCGCGTATATTCAATGGGCGTGGCAATGGCCACCAAAGGAATAATGATGTCGCATTTTCTGATATGATATTCTATCCATTCACGGTGAATGGAAATATCTCCCTCGTCAAAATGGAACCCGGGACGACCCAGAAGGCGCTCGATATAGTCGGAACGTAGGTCCATCCCGTGTACTTCATAATTTCCACTGTCCAGAAGTCTCTCACTCAAGGCGTTTCCGATGAACCCGTCAACTCCCAAAATCAGCACGCTCTTTTTCCTCTTCGTCCTGATCTCGTTGCTTACACAAGGACCGAATCGAATCCCTTCCACCAGGTTGAGTTCGGAGGCTAACTGCGACCCGCTCATATAAATCCCCCCCTCTCTCTCGCCGAAATTGACCCGAATTGCCCCCTTCCCACAGGCAATCACAAGGGGATCCACGGAAAGAATCTCTCCGGGCCTTTTTGCGGTCCCCGCATCTTCCGCCTCGGAAACACTCCAGAAAAGGCATTTCCTGTCCCCCACATGGGTAAAAGCCCCGGGGAACGGTTCGGTTACGGCCCGGACGAGGTTCCTCACCTGCTCAGAGCTTCCGAACCAGTCGATTTCGCCGTCTGCGGGGCCCCGCCCCCCATAATAGGAGGCCTTTGCGGGGTCCTGGGGCTGACGGGGGGCGGAACCATTGGCGATTTGAGGCAGGATCTCATCTAACATCCCCGACGTGGCGTCGGCCGCCTTTTCATGGAGTGCTTTTGCCGTATCGTTTCTGTCAATGACAATCCTGCGCNGGCAGACAATCTCTCCATCATCCGGCCGGGGAGTCATATAATGAAGCGTCACCCCCGTTTCCTTTTCGCCATTTACCAGCACCCAGTTGATGGGACACCTGCCTCGGTATGCGGGAAGCAGCGAGCCGTGCAGATTGAGGCATCCCCCCGGCGGGATCGCGAGGATGGGGGAACCGACCATATTCCGGTAGTAAAAGGAGAAGAGGACATCGGGATTCATCTCTTTCATCCTCTGCACCCAGATGGGATGGTTGATATCTTCCGGTGCGTATACGGGAATGTCATGGGCCGCTGCAAGCCTGGCAACGGATTCAAACCAGATTTTTTCCTTTGGATCATCGTTATGGGTAAAGACAGCGGCAATTTCAAAACCGTTTCGAAGAAGGGCTCTGATGCCGGCACAACCGATATTGTGATATGCGAGAACAATGGCTTTCATGGAATTTTCCTGTGTGAAGATCTATTTTCAGATCTGGTTTAGAGGTTAAACGGTTTGGGGGACGCGGATTTTCGCAGATAGCCGCAGATGCATGAATATATAGAACATCTTGAAAATCTGCGTTAATCTGCGTCCAAACTCTTTTTCTTAATGCCTATACGCTCTTCCGATCTTCAATAAAATACCTGGGCCGCGCCCTTACATCACTATATATTCGACCGATATACTCCCCTAACAACCCCATGGCCAGAAATTGCGCGCCGACAAAAATAAAGAGAATCGCAAACAGGGTAAATACCCCGGCTGCCGCCCAGCCAGGCCCGTAAATGATTCGCATAATGAGGAGAAATATGCCAAAACCAACCCCCAGCGCCGAGACGAGAGCCCCAAGCACACTCAGGAGCCTCAAGGGAAAAGTCGTCATACTGGTGAGTAGATCGAATTGGAGGTTGACCAGTTTCCAGACGCTGTACTTGGAATCCCCCGCCAGGCGTTCTTCATGGTGGACATCCACCTCCGTGGTGTGCCTGGCGAAACTGTTGGCAAGGACGGGGATGAACGTGCTTCTTTCGTGGCACTGCAGCATGGCTTCCACCACAGAGCGGCGGTAGGCCCTCAGCATGCATCCGTAGTCATGCATGTCAACGCCTGTGGATACCCGCACCATTCGGTTAACAGCCCAGGAACCGGTCCTTCGAAAAAGGCTGTCCTGCCTTGGAACCCTTACGCTGCCCACCACATCGAACCCCTCTTCTGCCTTTTGAACCAGTTTGGGAATCTCCTCGGGCGGGTTTTGAAGATCCGCGTCCAGGGTAACCACAATATCTCCGCGCACCTGGGAAAATCCCGCCATGATGGCGGAGTGCTGCCCATAATTTCTGTTGAGAAGGATCCCGACAATGTTTTTCTCTTCCTGCCTGGAGGCCTCAACAATCATCTCACGAGACCGGTCATGGCTTCCGTCATCAATGAGGATGATTTCAAAAGTCCTTCCCATCTGAGAGCAGACATGGACACAGCGTCTCAAAAGCTCATCAAGGTTCTGTTCTTCATTGTAGACCGGAATCACCACGGAAATTTCCAATTTCCGTTCCATGCCTTCTTCTTGGTTATCGCGCATCAACGCTTCACGCCCTTCAGTCATGCCCCTATCAGAACCTCCTTCATGCCTTCCACCACATCGTCCACATCTTCAAAGGTCATATCCGGAAAAAGTGGAAGAGAACAGATGCGGTCCGAATTCCATTCTGTGTTGGGAAGAGCATCCCTGCCGATCGGCACGTTCTCCTGATAATATTTCTGTTGATGTACCGCCCGAAAGTGAAGCCCCGTGCCGATATTCTTCTCTTTGAGTTTTTCCATGAATACATCACGGGAAATCTTTGTCGTGTCCGTATTAAGACGGATGATGAACAGGCTCCAGGCGTGTCCCGTAGTCTTTTCCGGAATGGAAAGAGGAAGAATTTCTTCCATTTCCGAGAGGAGTTGCAGGTATCTCAATGCAAGTTTTTCCCTTTTTTCGTTGAGCTGAATAATCCGTTCAAGCTGCCCCAGACCCAGCACGGCGCCCATATCGGGCATGTTGTATTTGTACCCCGGTTCCATGACCTGTGCCTGGGGCGAACGTCCCTGAATGTGTCTGTCATACGCATCCACCCCAAGGCCATGAAATTTAAGCCTCCTGATCCGGTCTGCCAGATTTTTATCATCAGAACAGAACATTCCCCCTTCTCCGGTGGTAATGTTTTTGATGGGATGAAAGGAGAAGATGGCTGTCCCTTTGCCGCCCACATGCCTTCCCTTATAAAAAGTCCCAAGGGCATGGGCCGCATCTTCCACGACAGGAACGCCATGACTGTCTGCTATTTCCCCGATAACGTCCATGTCAGCCGCGGCTCCCGCAAAATGAACAGGCACAATTAACCGCGTACGATCCGAAAGAGCCCTCTGTAGGGAATCGGGAACCACCATCAGCGTATCCCGGTCGATATCCACAAAGACCGGTGTCGCCCCTGAAAGAACAATCAGGTTTACGGTGGATACCCATGTCATGGAAGGGGTAATGACCTCGTCCCCCGGGCCGATTTCCAGGGCCTTTAGAACCAGGTGCATTCCGGCGGTGGCCGAAGAAAGGGCCACCGCATCGGGGCACCCCACGTATTGTTTAAAACGATCTTCGAACTCGGATGTCTTCGGGCCGGTGGTAATCCAGCCCGATCGAAGCACCTGGCTAACCGCCTCAATGTCCTCTTCCGTGATGGATGGACGGGAAAACGGCAGAAATTCTTTCCTCATACAGCCCTCGTTAAGTGGTTGAATACTTAATTTGTCAGGATACCAGCTTTTCAATAAAAAGTTCAAGTGATTTCAACGTTTCGGCATGCAATGAAAAAAGTTCCCGGGGATTGGGCGCCCGTTTTTTCATAACCTGTTCCAGTTTTTCGAGACCCCCTGGGAAATCCTCAAGCAGGACAAAGTTGCTCAGGCCGTAATAGGGTTTTAGAACCGGGTTGCAGGTAGAAAGAACGAAACGGTTCCTGGAAAGATAATCAAACAGCTTGGATGGGAAATTTGTCTTGTTCCAGCCAGATGCAGCACTGTTTAAAAGGATGCAAATCTCTATCTTTTCGAAAACCTGTTCAAATCGCGCCGAATCCATCCTTCCCATGAAACAGACGTTCGAGCGACCTTTCGTCGCGTCTATCAATGCCTTTTCCTCTTCCGGATCGGCCTGGCCCGTGATCGTAAGGCGGAAATTCTCCGGCAGATACTGAACATATTGAAGGAGTTCTTCGAACCCGAACGACCCGCTGAAATTCCCGGTAAAAGCAAGCTCTTTCATGGCGCCGGGCTTCCATTCCCTGTTGCTTTCAAGGAGTTCAGTATCCAAAAATCCGTTCACAACCAGCGACGGTTTGTGGTCCTGGCCGTAAATTCTTAGCCTCTCCCTGAGACTCCCGTTGACCAGAAAGAAACCTTCTGTTTCCCTGTATGCCGTCTTTTCAATGTACCGGTAAAGAGAAGACTGGTACCCCTTATCCAGAAAGAGTCCATCCTCGTAATCCATCAGGATGGGCAATCCAAACCATTTTTTTCCCAGGAGTGCAGGCAGGAAGTATTCTTTGTGGTAATTGTAAAAAACGACAAGGTCATATTTTCGAAAATGCCTGCATATCCAATACAGGTTAAATGCCAATCCAACAGGTCTCTTCAAGAAACTCATCCTCCCGAAAAAACCAATGCTGGGGGCATGAATAATGCGGACCTTCCGGGAAATTTTCTCAACAAAGGTCTTGTTTATGCTTTTTGCATAGGAGGTAGAGCATACATCAACGGTGTGCCCCAGGGACTCCAGGGAACGGCAGAGCAACCGGATCTTTTTTCTCCCGGCAAAGGAGATATACTCCCGGTTGTCCCGCCTCTCCAGGCAGGCATCCGTAATAAGGCTTGTAAAGATAAGGATATTCATGATAATTGGGTTCAGAGGNTGACCCTCTGCTCCAATTGAAAGCTGCAATATAAACCGTTGAACTTTGANCTTTGANCTTTGAACATATTAGCGTCTTCCAGCAAGGACGTCAAGCCGATGATTCCAGCGTTTGTTGACCGCAATGCCGCATGGGTTGTTTTTTGTTGCTGTTCTCTTTTTGATGCCCGTCATCTGTTATTACCGTGTGCACCCAGAGGGCGGCGCCCATGAATAAACGCACTGTGTGGACCTTGATCCTTGCGACCTTCGCTCTTCATGCCTGGCCTTTTTTTCTGTGGCTTTCCAACAACGGAACCCATGAAAGTATGTTTGTCCCACCTCCTCAAGACGTAACCGCAAACAGGGAACAACCGTTCCTGAAAGAAAATTTCATCATTCCCGACCAGGGTGATCGCATGGTGCATGTGGCATCCATCTGCGAAATGCCGGAGGGAAAATTTGTTGCAGCCTGGTACGGGGGTACGCGAGAGGGGGCCAAGGATGTGGCCATTTTTCTGTCTTTTCTTGATCCTCGGAAAAAGGGCTCCTGGACCGAACCGGAAGTTGTCGTAGATCGGTCATCCGCATCGATGGAACTGTTCCGATACATCAAGAAGGTGGGCAATCCCGTGGTCTTTTCCGATCCCATGAACCGTCTCTGGATGGTTTTTGTAACGATTCCCTTTGGAGGATGGTCCTGCAGTTCTCTCAACGTGAAGATATCAGACGATGGGGGGAGCACATGGACCAGTGCCCGCAGACTGACCCTGAGCCCTTTCCTGAATATCAGCGAACTTGTCAGGAACAATCCGGTTCCCTTGCAAGACGGCGGATTCGGGGTTCCTATTTATCATGAATTCATTGGCTATTTTCCAGAAATGCTCTGGATCAGGCTTATAAATGAAAGGAACCCGTGTATTGAATACGAGAAAACCAGGATAATCGGCGGTCGGGATTACATTCAACCTGCCGTGGCCGTTTCCGGAGAGCGTTCCGCCTTTGCGTTTTACCGGTGTCGTTCTGAAAAAAGAACGGTGGGTATAGGCAAAACGGTTGACGGCGGGGCCACGTGGTCAGCCGCCGAAAGGCTTGAGCAAGCCAATCCGGATGCTTCTCTGGATGTTATACCCCTCTCCGACAGCCGGTTTCTCATGGCCTATAACGACAGTTTCACCACGCGGGAAAACCTCAAGTTAGCCCTGTCAGGCGATCGCGGAAAAAGCTGGCAGGCGATTGCAACGCTGGAAAATTCGCAGGGGCAGGAATTCTCCTATCCCTATATGATCCGAAGTCGATCGGGGGATATTCATCTGGTATATACGTGGAAAAGAAAACGGATCAAACATGTGGTCTTTAATGAAGCATGGATCCATTTCATGGAAAAATCGTCCATGGAAAAGCTTTTCCTGGAAAAGAGGACGGCCCAATGATTGTAACCGGTTTTTCCTTTCTCTTTCCTTTTCTGCTGATGATGGTGCTGCTTCAAATAGGAAGCCGCCGGCTCCGCCTCAAAACTGTCGGTTGGTGTCCCACCCTTATCTTTCTTCTGATTTCCGCCTGTATCGTCTTCTTCCCGATGAAAGGCCTGCCTCTGGGCCGGTGGCTCTTCAGTTTCAATGCCAATTTCAGCATCACACTGACTGCNCTCCTTTTTTGCCGGGTATTACAGAACGGTTTGGATATCCAACTTCTTCGGCCAACTGATTTCCAGGCTACGTGGATTTTTTCAGCCATCGCCGGTCTTATTCTGTACCCAATGGCCCTGGGTGTGGGACCATTTGACCCCTATGCGACGGGCTGGGGATTCTCCTGGCTGTCTGTAACGGTCCTGGTAGTCACTATCGTACTGGTGGCGTTCCTTAAAAACCGTTTTGCCGTCGTGCTGCTCTTTGCTGTTCTTGCCTGGAACCTCCACCTGCTTGAATCCCGAAACCTCTGGGACTACCTGATAGACCCCTTTGTGACAATATGTTCTCTGATGATACTGACAAAAAAATGTATTGAAGTTCTTCGAAAACGAGCTTCCGGGGCAACCCGATAGAAATGACCCCCCTTCCCGCCGGCTTCTTCCATGGAATGCTTTACATTTGACCCGCTATCGGATAGATTTTCGATACTCATCCGCTTGCAAAAATCTCGGGACGATTTAAAAACAAGTACAAGACCAGGAGAAACATGCGCCGGGAAAAGGCGCTGGATATCTCCATTGTGGTGACCATATACAAATTTGAGAGCCCCTTTTGCATGACCCTTTATACCTATATTATTAAAGAAATATGGCCGAATTTCCTGGCCAGCCTCTTGGTCTTTGTTTTTGTCATGGTGGCAGCCCAGATGCTTTCCATCACGGAATTGATTGTGACCAGCGGGGTAAAGGTTACGCAGGTAGCCGGCATGATTTTTTTCCTCCTGCCCGATATTTTGTCCTTTGCCCTTCCCGCGGTAACACTCATGGCGGTAGTGGTGGCCTTCCTGCGCCTCTCCGCGGACAGTGAAATCATTGCCCTCAAATCCTCCGGCGTAAGCATTTACCAGATGCTTCCACCGGTGGTGATTTTTTCGTTTATGGTCTTCCTGATTGCCCTGTCCATCACGGTATTCGCCGCTCCCTGGGGCAACCGTTCTTTTAAGGATCTTCTTTTCACAATCGCCAAATCCAGGGCCGATCTGGGAATTAAAGAGCGCGTTTTTTCAGAACCGTTTGAAAACGTGGTCATCTATGTAAATAGTTTTTCAAAGCAGGACGGGGTATTACGGGACATCTTTGTAGTTGACAGGAGGGATAATTCCGTTGCAAATACGATTATCGCGGAAGAAGGTCAAATTCTGGTCAACCCTGATGAGCGGATTATCACCCTTTATTTCAAGAAGGGAATCATTTTCCAGGTGGAAGAGAATTTCGAGTCAGCCCGAACCATCAACTTCAACACATACGGCCTGAATATAGGCCTCAAAGATATCATGGCCGGTCTGGAGTCAAGGCAGAAAGCCCCTCACGAATTGGAGGTGCCCGAACTTTTTGAAGAACTGAAAACCGTTCCCCAGGGAGACACAAGACGCAACCGGGTCATGCGGGAATTAGTTGAGAAAGTATCCATTCCCCTGTCGATCATTTTCATGGGAATGATCGGGGTTCCCCTTGGCGCGCAGATACGCATGCGCGGACGAACCGCCGGGATCAGCATCAGTCTAATTGTGTTTTCCGCTTACTACCTGTTTCTCACGGCCATCAGGAGCATCTGTTCCAGTGGAATGATCTCTCCCGCATTCGGGGTGTGGCTGCCCGATGTTTTTCTTATTCTTGCCTGCATAGTTCTCCTTCGCCGGGCTTCCAGAGAACGATCCACCTTTTATTTTCCCCGGTTTCGATTTCAAAAGAAGACGATATCATGAAATGGTCCTATTTTTTTCTCCCATTCGCGCTGGGGTGTGTATTTGCACTGGTTCTGACACCCTTGACAAAACGCCTTGCCAAAAAGACCGGGATGGTGGCCATCCCCAAGGACAATCGCTGGCACCGGCGGGAAACACCCCTTCTGGGAGGAGTCAGCATCTTCTGCTCTATGATGGCGGCGTGGTTTCTTGGCGCCTGGGTCTCGGGCCTTGCCGCTTTCCCTGATGCGTACCTTCTCCTGCTGTTATGCGCGGGAGGAATTTTCGCGCTGGGCCTTGCAGATGATATCCTGAATATGGACCCGCAACATAAGCTGGCGGGACAGATCATCATTACTTCATTGCTCCTTTTTTTCGGTTTTCGATTAGATTGGACCCAATACCAGACCATCAACCTCTTTTTTTCAATCCTCTGGATCGTGGGCATTACCAACGCGTTCAATCTGTTGGACAACATGGACGGCCTTTCATCCGGAGTGGCTTTTATTTCCGGGGCTTTTCTTCTTGTTTTCTGCTTTTTCGACGGAAATCCGGGACCATTGGATCAGCCTTTTTACCTTACCCTGGGCGCCTTTTTAGGGGCTATCCTGGGTTTTCTGGTTTTCAATTTCAATCCGGCCTCCATATTCATGGGGGATGCAGGCAGCCTGTTCATGGGCTTTACCCTGGCCTGCCTGACCATATCGGGGAGTTCCAGGCATACCGGAGGAACCGGATTTTTCAATCTGGCCTCCATTATCTCAATCCCGATACTCATCCTTTTTATTCCAATCCTGGATACCGGCTTTGTCAGCATCATGCGGAAGCTGTTTCGAAGACGGATTTCCCAAGGGGGGCGCGATCACTCTTCTCACCGACTGGTGGCCATCGGATTCAGTGAAAAAAAAGCCGTCCTGATCCTGTACGCTTTTTCCGTCACTTCGGGCCTTATGGCACTCCTGATCAACCGCCTTGCCGCCGGGACGGCTATCGTCATTGTCATCTTGTACCTCCTGTTCATCCTGTTTTTCTGGATCTATCTCGCCCGAGTCAAGGTCTATTCGGAAAAACCGATCATCGATTACGAAGGCGCCAGGGGGATTACGACAATTCTCCTTCAGATAACTTACAGAAGAAGAGTATTTGAAGTACTGCTCGACCTGGTGCTCATCACGATTGCCTACTACACCGGCTATCTTCTCAGATTTGAGGGGACAATCGGTCCCAACTTTGATTTTTTTCTGAATTCCCTTCCGGTGGTCATTGCCTGCCAGGTTCTGTTCTTCTATATTTTCGGAGTGTATCGGGGGGTATGGGAAGATACGAGCATCAGGGATCTGATCGTGTACGGCAAAGCCATAACGGCCGGCACGGTTGTTCCTATCCTGATCCTGCTTTTCATGTACCGATTTCAAAGCTTTTCAAGGGCTGTTTTCGTCATTTACTGGGGGCTGATGATCCTTATGGTGTCCCTGTCCCGGCTTTCTTTCCGTCTCCTTGATGAAGGAATCCGAAAAGGAAACCGGGTGGGGAACCGGGTCCTGGTATATGGGGCAGGACTTGGAGGACAGATGACCATGCGGGAAATTGAAACCAACAAGGGTCTGGAAATGATTCTTGCCGGCTTCATGGATGACAATCCCTCACTGAAAAAAAGAAAGATTCGCGGCTATCCTGTTTTCGGTGGCATGGCAGACCTGAGAGAGGTGATTGAAAAACGGCAGATCAAGGAGATCATTATCTCCTTCAGGGAAAAAAGCGCTGAAAAGAAAACGGAAATTCGAAATCTCTGCAGCGATATGGGAATCGACGTGAAGATCAAGGAAATGAAGCTGCACATTGAATAGCGAAATCACGAAGCGCTGTCCTCCTCAACAATCAGTTTCTTTTGTTGTCGAGCCAGTTTCTGCTTATCCGCCACTTTATCGGATTCATCCATAATCTCCCTCCCCAGGATTTCCTCAAGAACATCCTCAAGGGATATGAGGCCCGACAGGCCTCCATACTCGTCAATGACTACAAAAAGATGCTGTTTTAATTCCAGAAATTCCATAAGTACGCTGTTCAAACGGGCTGTTTCCACCACAAAATGAACCGGTCCCATGAGGTCGCCAAGAGTGTAGTCTTTTTTTCCGTGGGCCACAGCAATAAGGATTTCTTTTGTCAACGCTATCCCGATGATATCTTCCTGGTTTTCACCGTAAACGGGGACTCGGCTGTGTTCCCATCTTCCCGTTACCTCGATAGCTTCCTCGACCGTGAGTTTCCTGCTGAGAGAGAAAACAACCGTCCGGGGCGTCATCACATCTTTGGCTCTCTTTTCATGGAGCGTGAGGATTCTTTCAATCGCAAGCTTCTGATAAGGCTTAATATCCCCGCTTCGCTGGCTCAGATGAGCCATGGCCTGAATCTCTTTCGCTGTAATGGATTCTTCCTGATGCCCCTTGCTGATAATGCGCGTGACGAGGCCGATGAGCCAGATGAAAGGCGTCATGATCCAGACCAGTCCTTTTAAAGGATAGGCCACAAACCCGACAAGAGAGCGACCATACATCACCCCCACAGTCTTGGGGATAATTTCCGAAAGGACAAGGATCGCTAATGTAAAGAAGGCCGAAAAATAGATCAGCCATTCCTTCCCTAAAACAACGGTCGCAGCCGCCCCCGCGAACGCGGCCCCCGCTGTATTGGCGATGGTATTGAGACTCAGAATGGCCGCTATGGGCCTGTCCACGTTGCGTCGCAGATTTTTCAATATGGCGCCGCCCGGCCGTTTTTCCTGAACCATCACCTCAAGTTGCCTCCTTGGAACCGAATAAAGAACGGATTCAAAAAGAGAGCATATGGCGGATATCAGGATGGCAAAGCTCACTGCAAGGATTAATTCTATCATTCTTCACAACCCTTCCATTTCATTGGTTCCGGAGCAGATTTCCGGTTTGTTTTTCAGGGAATTTCAGTTTCACGGCCGTGTTTCC
>BS_KBA_SWE02_21mDRAFT_10000818_pt1 | contig 11731 bp, 19 predicted proteins | sample BalSeasSWE02_21m_FD_9196 | JGI IMG/M metagenome (IMG submission 9196)
TAACTATTTATTAAGGAATATAAATGAAAAAATATTTTGAAAAAAAGGATGGTGCTAAAGTAACAGAAGAGAATTTTCCAAAAATAAAAGGAAATAGTTATTTGTGGTTCACTCGAGGGACAGCAACATTTAGATATATGCTCAGCAGGCGGTGGAATTGTTAAAAGTAAAAAGGACAAATGAAAACGAAAATGGAAATCGAATTAACTATTTTAAAACAGGCTCTTGGTGCAATATATGATGAGGATTTTCCAATATATCCAATGGCTATAGTAGGTGAATATGAAAAACGTACTGAATATATGGAAGGTTGGAATCAAGGAGTTATGAAAGTGCATAACATAATATCAGATATTTTAGATGATTTAGGTATTGAAGTTGATGATGGTGACAATTGTATAGATGAACCAAAAATAACTATTTATTAAGGAATATAAATGAAAAAATATTTTGAAAAACAATTAAATAATGGTGATTTAGTAACAGAAGAAAATCTTCCAAAACTTATAGGTCACAGTTTCTTTGGAAGTAAATATAAAGTTGGTGATCAAATTTTTTCTTTTTTATTAAAGAAACCTATAGGAAAAAATTCACAAATTTCTTTTCAAATGATTATTGAAGAAGAATTTAAAAAACTTGAAGAAGAATATAATTTTATTGATGAATATACTGGCATATATCCTATATTTATAAAAAAGGAGAAATAATGAAACATGAATTTATTGAAGCAAACTCATTAGAAGATGCTTGGTTTTTAACTCTATATAGAATGATTGATGAAGGTAGGGTATATACAATAGATAGGGGATCTTTTGCTGGACAAAAAAGATTAGAATTTGATTATGTAACAATTCAAATTAAGAATCCAAGCAAAGGTAATCTAATTCCAAAGATTCCAGAAATATATAATATTGATAATCCTGTAGCTGATGGATATTGTGAAGAATATAGTCAGAAGTATTTAATGGGACATGAATTAGCTGAAAATGAAAGTTATACGTATGGACAAAGATTAACTAAAACTTTAATAAATCATCCAATTGAATATTTCAATGACGATAAAAATAAAGATATTATTATTCAAGAAATTGATGAACTAATTCAACTTGGTATTATAATAAAAGAACCAGCTCAGATTTGGTATCCAACAAAATCTGGTAAAATTCAATATAACTATTATCTTAACCAAATTGAACTTATTAACTGGTTATACAATAATAAAGGTCATAGAAATAATCAAACAGTACTTCAGATTGCTAGTCCAACTGATTTGTTATTACAAGATCCTCCATGCTTAAGAGAAATCCAAGTAAGGATTCAAGACGGAAAAATAAACTTTTTTGTATATTTTCGTAGTTGGGATTTATGGAACGGATTCCCAGCAAACCTCGGAGGGATTCAAATATTAAAATCTTATATGGCTGAAATGATTGGAGTTGAAGATGGAGAAATTATTGCTTCTTCTGGAGGTCTCCATATTTATGATTATGCTTTCAATCTTGGAAAAATATTGCGCATGAGAGATGAGATTGAATTAAAAATAGGTTCTAATTAAAGTGAAACTTAGTAATTAATATATATAAAAGGATTTTTAATAATGGAAACAACTTCTAAAGATATAGTGATAGATAAAAAATTATTTGACATAACATTTCCTTTGTTGGATAAATTTAAAACATTAGCTCCTGGTTCATTCAAACATTCTCAAAATGTAGCTAATATGTGTGAAACAACAGCAATAGAATTAGGTTTAAATATTGATGTAATTAAAATTAGTGCATTATATCATGATTGTGGAAAAATGAATAACCCATTATATTTTTCAGAAAATCAAAGTGAAACAAATATTCATGATAATTTAGATCCTTATATATCATATCAAATTATATCTAGACATGTAGGTGATAGTATTTTATATTTAATTCAAGTTCCAGATATTCCTATAGAAGTAATTGAAATAATTAGTCAACATCATGGAAATACAATATTGCAATCGTTTTGGAATAAAGCTAAAAATGAACCTGAAGATAAATTTAGATATAAATGTTCTAAACCTGTTTCATCAGAGGCTTTAATTTTAATGCTATGTGACTCAGTTGAAGCAACAACTAAAGCTCTTTTTAATAATGGTGATAATGAAGATTTTATTAAAAAAGCAGTTGAGGGCACTATATTAAGATTAATGGATGATCAACAATTAGATAATATGAAAATTGGTNTTTTGAATATAACAAAAAAAATTCTTATTAAGGAGCTTGAAAGTATTTATCATAAACGAGTTGTTTATGATGATGAAAAAACTGTGGCTGAAGTTCGTGAGGAAAGTTAAATGGTTAAAATAGAAAATAAAGTGAATTATTGTAACATATTATAAATAATAATTAATAAAAGGAATTATGAATGGCTGATTCAAACTATATTTTAGCCGGATTTGAGACTATAGGCACATATTTTAAGAATTTTTGTTTAAAGAATATGCAAGGTAATTGGGATGATAATTTTACTCCAGCGATAATGTCAAATTTTTTATCTCAAACTTGTCATGGTTTTTTACATTCTTTTGGACAAAACTTTACAGGAAAGAAGAATTATACAAATTATATTCAAAGTGAGGTAAAAGTATTTCAAGAAAATAGAGATTACGGCATTTTTGACAATTGTAATTTTATAGCGGATTCTGGAGGATTCCAAGCGAGCATTGGAAGAATTGATGAACATGAAACTGAAAATCTTATTAACTTATATCATGAGTTTTTAGAGTTTAATCATCAATGTATTGATAGAGCTTTTATATTAGATTTACCACCTGGACCTGGTTGTAAATTGTTTAAAAATTTTGATGATGTTTATTATGCAAATGAGAAAACTTATAACTTAGCAAAAAATCTTCCACAAGAGGCAAGAGATAAAATAATTTATATTCATCATTTTAGAACTCCAAAATTATGGGATATTTATACTACTCTATTAAATTCAGAAGGTATGTTTGATTCATTTAAAACTTATGCGACAGGAGGAATTGTTGCTTCACAAGGATCTGATACAGCTATCCCATGTATTATCTATGTACTACCTTTGATTCCTCTTCTTAAAAAAGCTAAAGCTGCTGGTCGCAAAGAACTTGATTTTCATATATTAGGCGGTGCTAACTTTCGAGATATTTTCTTTTATGAAATGTTTAGTAAAGTTGTTAAGGAAACACATGATATTGAATTAAGAATTAGTTATGATTCATCTGGTGTATTTAAAGGACTTATGCGTGGAAGAACTATGTTTATTTTATGTGATGATGATGTGGTTAGAAAAGTTGATATGAGATCAAATACATTAAAACAAAGATTTTACAAAAGAATGAACACAGAGGAAGTTGTTGAATACAAAATAAATGATATGTCAGATAAGTTTAATTTTAAAAGAATAAATAATTTTGAAATTTATAATGATGGTTCGGGAACATTCCCAGATAATTTTAGAATATATGCTGCTATGTTAGTATTAAGAACATATGCTGATATTCAATTAATGTTAAGAAGAAAAGCGAATGAAATCTACCCTATATATCAAAGTGGTGATTTAGAAGAGTTTAATAAACAATGTGGTCAAGTAACTCAAAATGTTAATCAAGGAAAAATAACTAGAAAACAAAAAGCAAAAACTCATAGTATAGTAAACTCAATTAAAATGCTTATTGATTTAGATGAAGATTTTTGTAAGTATATTGTTAACAAACATTTGTCTAAAGATGAGTTTCTTGAATTAGATCCTACAACTAGGTTAATAATGGTGTAGTTGTGAAAAAAACTATTTGTGATAAATGTAATGGAAAAGGATCTATAGAAATAGACAAAGAACTAAATAAATGGGGGAAATTTAGTATAGTAAAAAGTTGTTCTAAATGCAACGGATGTGGAAAATTAGATTGGGTTGAAGTTATAATGGGTGTAAAAAACCCAGAATCAAATGTTGAAAGGATAATATTTAATTCTAAAAAAGGGTGGGATTAAATGAAACTTGAAAAAGGAGAAGTTATATGTAATAAATGCAATGGTTATGGATATACAACATTCAATGAACAACGTGGTAAAAATTTTTATCCAATGAAATCTGAGTGTACTAAATGTTTTGGTGAAGGAAAATTAGATTGGATAGAAATTATAGTTGGAAAAAGAAAAGAACCTAAGAAGGTTATTACTAAAACTTTTATTTATAACCATGGATATGTTTGGAGTGATTGTTGGGGAGAAATATCAGAAGACGATTCTAAACCACATAAAAAAACATACGAAGAAATACAACTTGATATTGATCCGCATTATAGAAAAAAAATAGAAAGAAGAATTAGAAAAAATTTGAGGAGAGGATAGAATGTTAAAATCTATTATTCTAGAAGTAGGTGAAGTGCTATGTCCTAAATGCAAAGGTAAAGGAAAATTTTGTAATCATTGTATGGGTAAAGGAAAATTAGATTGGATACAAAATATAGTTGGAATTAGATCTTTAAATAGTTCTATGGATAATATGAATATTAGAAGATTAACAAAAAATATTCAAGATAGTGTAGAAAATATTATAGAACCATATGAAATTATGGATGAAGTTACCATTCAAAAAATTAAACAAGACGTAGAGAATTATTTAGATTTTTTAAAAAATGAAAAATCTTTATATGATTATAAAATAGATGTTATTAAAAATTCAGAATCAACAACTTTTAATATGACACTAAAACCAGCTAAAACAACAGAATTTATTCAATTAACTACTAAAGTAACAGGAGGTAATTTTTGATAACAGAATCCTTTATTAATTCATGTTATAGTGTAGTAATTAATAAAACTATAAAAATTACAAAAAACAAAGCATTATATAGAGATATACTTTCTGTATTAAGCTTTCATGAAACTAAAGAACAATTAGATATTCCAATGAATGTAAAAACTAAATTTGATTGTTTAAAGAAAATTTGTCAAATGAAGTTAGAGGATAAAACCACACAAAATGCTATTGATAGTTTAATGTATAGTAAGAAGTATGATGGACTTAATGATTTTTTAGAATTTAAAAGAAGTGAGATCATTAAAGATGTTTCAGCTGTTGATATAGTAAAGCAGATAAGATTAAGAAAAACTTACAACTCGTTATTTAAAAATTATGACCAATTAAGCACATTTGTTAATCAATTTAGAGATGGGTCTTTTGATAGTTTAGATGATCTAGCATTAGATTATGAAGAAGTAATTCAATCAATGTATTTAAATATGATGAATGAAAAGAGGGGAGTTTCTATCGAGGCATCAGCTTCTTTGGATTTAGGGGCAGATGATTATCAACATGTTCTAGAATTAATTCTCAAAAAATATGAAAGAAAAAATACAATACCGACTGGATTTACTGTTCTTGATAATGAAGTTTTAAATGGTGGTGCAGAACCTTCTAGAATTTATATAATTGGTGGATCTTCTGGTTCTGGTAAATCAACTCTTTTAAATAATTTAATTGTAAATGCAGCAACCCAAAATGTAAATTTATTTGATAAAAAAGAAGCAAACACTGAAATTAAAAAAGATGGTGTTGAGAATGTTTTTATTTATATAACTCTTGAAAATACTATTGAGGAATCATTATTAAGAACATATCAACCAATGTTTGGTAGGGATAAAAATGATGTATTAAGAGATATTTCAACAGGCGTTAATATAAAACAAAAAATTGTCGAAAAACTGAAGTTATGTAATTCTACAATTATTATGAAATATTTTCCACCTATGAGTATTTCAACTTTAGATATTATGAGTGTTTGTGATGATGCTATTGCTGAATATGGTAAAGGAACTATTAAAGGTCTTTATGTAGATTATTTAGACTTATTAAAATGTGATACTAAATATGATATGTATAGACTCGAACTTGGGCATATAGTTTTATCTTTAAAAACATTAGCAGTTGAATATAATATTCCAGTATATGCTCCAACCCAACTTGGCAGATCTTCATATCGAATTCAAAATTCAAGTGAATTAAACTTGGATCAAATTTCAGAATCTGTTAAGAAAATTGAACATGCTGACTTTGTTATACTAATGAGTAGAGATCCAATTGATGATACTAAAGTTTATGGAAAAGTAGGGAAAAATAGAAGTGGAGTAAGTAATGTTAATTTAGAATTTAATGTTAATTTTGCTCATTTTAAATTTAATAATGTTAGAAAAGTAACTAATACTTCTGCACCAGATGCACTATCAAATGATCAAACAATTCCAACAACTAATAAACCAAATCAAAAAATTTTAACACTCCCAAAAAATTTTATGGGAATGGGTGAATCTTTTTAAGAAACAAACTCGGTTTGTGAATCCTTCATATATAGAACATAATAAAAAGATAAACCAATGAAACATTTATTTACCCTTATAAGGAGGAACCGTTATGAACAAAAGAGTTAATTATATAGAACTTTTAAAAGAATCTATAGCTGATCGTGGTCATGATACTACTACTACTGTGGATATGAAAGGCCCATTTTTAGATCCAATCCTTGGTTATGATGGTGGAGGAGAACTTCCAACACATAAAGATGCTGCATCTATTCTTGAAAGATATTATTTTAAAGAAAAATCTGACACAGGAGTAAGAGTCACAGAAGATGCTGAAATTCCTCAAGTTGGAAAAGACAAAGCTGCTCTTCCAGATGAAACTATAGATGTTGATGATGCAAAAGATGAGATTAAAGATGCAGTAGAAATGAAAGAAAGTGATGTTGTTGAAAATGCTGTTCTAGAGAGATTAATTGCAGAAATGGAAGAAGATGATGAACCAGATCAGGATCCGGCTGCAAAATTTCATGAGCCATCAGGTGATCCTGATAAAGATAGTTCTGGTCTTATTGATGGAGATGATCATGACGGTGGAGAAGATGTGGTAAAAGCTGCAACATTCCCAGCTGGTTCTGAAATTGGAAAAGGAATAAAAGAAGATTTGGATATATTCAATGAACTTTTAGAAGCAGAAGAAGCAGAAAAAGAAATTACTCCTGGTGGCGAAGAAACTCCTGATGATAAAGAAGAAGAAGAAGAAGAAGAAGAAGATCTTGATGTTGATAAAGAGTTAAAAGAATCAGGTGCTCCAATTGATAATCCAAAAACTGCCAATGAAGATATTGATGAAGATAGTGATGATGAAGATTTAGAAGAAGCTTTTAATATTTTTAGAGAAGCAATAGAAGATGAAGAAGAAGATGATGAAGATGAAGAAGAAGATGATGAAGATGAAGAAGATGATGACGAAGATGAACTAGAAGAAAAAGATATAGTAGTTTAAATAATAATGCATGCTGATATTATTATAATATCAGCATGCATTAAATGAATTTATTGAATAATTTTAACTACAGGAATATTAGATGAAAAAAATTATCAAAATCTTACAAGAGAATATTGAACCTTTAATTATTGAAGATGAAAATGATGAAGATATAAATTTATACATTTCAAATTTAAGCAAATTATTATCTATTGGGAATGTTACTATATTAGAAACAAGTTCATCTAGTTTAATTATAAGACCTCATAAAATAGTTTCTATAATAGTTACACAAGATAACAAAGCACCAAAGAAAAGCAAAGAAATTATTAAACCAAAAACTACTAAACCAAAAGAAATAATCCCAACGGACACTATACAAGAGGATATAATAACAGATGGTTAACACACAATTTATTATTATCATTTTAATTTTTTCTATTTTGGTTTATATTTCAATAGATAGTTTTTTAAAATATAAAAGAAGACAATCTTATGTTGATAAACACGAACAATATATAAATGTTCTTACATATTATTTAGAAAAATCTTTTGATATAATATACAAGGATAGAATATTGGTTTATTCAATAGAAGGAACCAAACCATCTGAAGAAGTTGTGAAACAAAATTCTATAGATTTTGCAAAATTAGCATTACAATTATTAGGTAAAACTCTTACTAAAGAATTTATTTTTCTATATGGGGATGAAAAAACATTCATGTTGATCATAGTGGAATATTTCAATACTAAAGCTGAACATGATGAAATTAAACAGGCATCTATGGATCAAATAATGGAAGGTACTAAAAATGAAATTATTTAAACATTTTTTTCAAGAAGTAAAAAAACCAACCATGTCCTATATAAACAGAGATAATAAAATTGATAGAGAAACTGGAAGATTATCATTTCAAGTTTCTAAAGATAAAGATGATTCATTGTATAGATTGATGACATTACATCGCAAAAAATATGAAGATTATAAACAAAAATTAATGGACAAATATAGGTCAAAAGTTAGATCACAAGCAAGGAAATAATATGAGCTTAAAAGATAATTTTTCAGCATTAAAACAATCTATTATTGGTGTTAAAACTGCTAGCATTGATGATAAATTAGATCAAGCTGTTACAGATATAACCAACTTTAAATCCCAAAGTGGTAGAAATGGTTATATTGATTTGGTTAGAAATTTAATTTCCAAGTCTACTGGCGGATTTAATATAGATTCTTCTTCTAAAGGTTTGTTTGGTCAAGGAACAAGTTCTCCAGCAATGTTTGGTCAACAAAAAAGAATGATGAGATATAAATCTTATGAAGGAACCATAGGCACTATAGATTATTGTTATAGAGCTTTAGATGTTTTAACAGATAATATTTGTTCACCAGATGATATTACAAAAACAACATTAGAAATTAAACCTAAAGTATTTTTAGAGGACGAAACTCCAACAGAATCTAAAACAGTACAAGTAAAAGGTTTAGTTAAAAAATTAAAAATAGAAGAAAATCTCCCGTTGATTGTTAGAAATACTCTTCTCTTTGGAGATTTTTTTTGTGAAATTGCAGAATCAAGAACTGCTTTATCAAGTTCTTCATATATAGCAGAACAACAAATATTAGTTGAAGATGGTTCTGTTGAAAAAATTAATGTTCTAACCGGAAAAGATGAAACCTGGAATATAACAATAAATTATGAATCTTTCAATGAATCTAAAAAAGCGGATGCTGAAATAAAAAAAGACGATATAACATTATTATTTCATGTTCCTGCAAGAGTTGTTAAATTACAAAGTGAATTATATCCATTATGTTTTGGTTATTTAATATTTCCAAAGGCAACTATTGTTCCACATTTATCTGTACAAGACCAAGCAGTTAATGATGTTTGTAATTCTATATTAAAAAGTCTTTCTGGAAAAATTCCTCAAATTCAAGAATTTAATACTAAAGAATTAAAAAATATTATTTCTACTATGTTAGCTAATGGTCAGGATCTATCTAAAGCAATGAATATCAGATATGTATCTCCAAATAAAATTCAACATTTTATGAGACCGTCGACAAAATATGAACCTTATGGCGAATCTGTTTTTGATGCTTGTCAATTTACAGCTAAATGTCTAGTTGCTATGGAAACAGCATTAGCAGTACAACGTCTAGCAAGATCAACAGAAAAAAGAAAGATTGCTGTTGAAATTGGATTGCCAAGAGATGCAAGAGCAATGATTGAAAAACTTAAAGAAGAATTAAGAAAACGAAAAATAACTCTTGATAATTTTGGCACTGTCGATACTATACCTTCTATGATAACAACATTTGAAGATGTTTATATTCCTCAAAAAGATGGGAAACCATTTGTTGATATTAGTACTTTCAATGAAGGCAATGTTGATATTAGAAATAAAGTAGAAGAATTAAAATTTTTAAGAGATAGTGTAGTCGCTTCATTGGGTGTTCCGCCTAGCTTCATTAATATAGAAGAAAATCTATCAAATAAATCTGCACTAAGTGAAGAAAATATTTTATTTGCTAGAACTGTAGTTAGTCATCAAAAATACATAAGTCATCAAATAAATAAACTTATACAAAAAGTTTATGATATAATTGCTCCAGAAGAAGCATTATCGGTTTTAGATAATGTTCAAATAGCTCTACCAAGTCCAAAATCCTTACAATATGAGCGTGAAGCAAGGTATTTAGGAGAACTAGCAACTTTAATTGAAACATTAGAACGTGTTGGCATACCAAAAGAATATACTAAAAAGAAATATCTAACCAATATTGATTGGGAGGATTTAAAGAATTATGAAGTTGGTGAGAAAATTGAAAAAGAATTAGGGACTGATAAATCAGATGAAGATATGTTAGGTGGTATGGGTGGAGGTATGGGTGGAGCTTACTAATTTTTAAGAACAAATAAATAATATAAATAAAATAGGAGGAAAATATTATGTCAGCTAAAGTATGTCCTATATGTGATAGCAGAGGTGGTTTGAATATTATGAAAGGTGAAGTTATTCAACCAATTCAAGTTAAACCTAGATTACCAAAACTTATTGATTGGACTTGTGGTTTTTGTGGTCACACAGAGCATGATGAAATCCATATGATGGATATTAGTGGATATAACCAAATCACTACAACACCATAAACCAAATTAAAATTATAAGGAGTATATAACATGTCTACTAAAATATGTCCATCAAAATGTGGTGGTGCAGCAGGAATGAATTACATGAGAGGTGAGGTTGTCCAAGAGTTTAACATGGAAACAAAAGCTCCACAAATTACTGATTGGACTTGCCCTTATTGTGGTTTTAAAGAAACATTAACAGTTGAATTTGCTCAATCCGGCGGCACTTATAATAGTGGTGTAGGATACAAAATGGATCCAGTACCAAATGCACCATTGGTATAAAATAATAGTTGGGGGTTGTTTACACAACTCCCTTCTTTTAAATATAATGCGGAGGAAATATTATGTCTTATAAAATATGTCCTGTATGTATTAAGTATATGACTGGAATAGTAACACAACCATTTGATCCTGCTACTGAAAATCCTCAAATTACTGAATTTGTTTGTCCGTATTGTAATTATGAAGAAACAGAAACAATACCAGCGCCTCCATCTTTAGGAACTTTTAATAGTGGTGTTGGGAGATTAATGGATCCAATATTACCAACTGAATCTAGTTGGGGAATTTATAATAGTGGTGTAGGGTATAAAATAGAACCAGTACCTGATCCATTGAAGGTGTAATATGAAAGATTATAATGTTTGTAATATATTAGATGAGTGGTATAGTACTGGCAATCTTTCTTTAGGCAGTCCATATCCTGCATCAACTACAGACCCTCAAGATGTTGAGGAATTATCTGGTGGAGATTCTGGTCCAAGTGGTACAACTAATATAACTACTAANATGCCAGCTCCTAATGACCCAGAAAATATACCAGGNCCGGATAAAAAGAAAGTAGTTAAAGAAGCTGGTGNTGAACCAGTTAATACTNCTACACCAGCTCCAACACCTCAAGAAGCACCAATNGATCCTTCTNTGATGGGACAAGATCCTTCTNTGATGGGACAAGATCCTTCTNTGATGGGAATGGNAACNCCTGGTCCTACTAATACTTTCGAAGTCGGCAGAATATATGAACTTAAAAAAATACATTCTCGATTAGTTTCAATGCAATCATATTTAACAGGAACAACTGATCCAAATTTAATTAAGTTGAGAAATTATGTTTCTAAATCAATAGATTTGTTTAGAACATTAATATCTAATATAACTTTATATAAAGATAGATTAGATGAAATAATTATAGTTTTCTATAAAGTTGTTGATAATGTTTATGTTATATTATCTAAATACTATAAAGATAAAGACAGCAATAAAATGGTTCAAGCTGTTGAATAAGGAG
>BS_KBA_SWE02_21mDRAFT_10000819_pt1 | contig 11728 bp, 5 predicted proteins | sample BalSeasSWE02_21m_FD_9196 | JGI IMG/M metagenome (IMG submission 9196)
CCCATCATCTTAGACTCAGCGTAGTTAGTTAAAACAGCTGTTCCTAATGTGGACGCATATTGTTGTGCTTTCCCTGACATAGCAGTAGCTCTCGCTAATCCTCCAGCTATTTTACCAACAACAGCCCCTGCTCCAAGACCAAGTAGACCAAAGCCTACACCTGAGTCTATAACTCCTTGTGCTTGTTGAGCATACCATGCTGGATCATCTAAGTCCCATACTTCAGATGGAGACTCTCTATATATAGGAAGCTCATTATCTACCCATCCTTTACCATCTCTTGCAAGTTGAGACAACCAGTTATCCATAGTGTCTGTAGAATCTAACATTCCTTTCACGTCAGTTAGATATCCAGCACTCTCTATCAAAGACAATCCACCTTTCAATATACCACCTGTTACAGCAGCGTTTATTTGAGACAGTCCTGATTGATTTTCAGCAAATAACTTATTAGTATCAGTGAGAGGATCTAATAACTGAGAAGAAGATATACCCATATCAACCCCTCTGTCAAAGTCATCTTGTGTTAAAGTCTTTGTGTTACCAGATCCTCCGGCACCACCTCCACCTGTTCTGTTCTCTATAAGTTGAGCCTTCTCGTTCTCTTGTTGTTGTAAAGCTGCTTGTCTAAACTGAGCTGCTTTTGCTGCGTAATTTGATACTGGTTTCTCTCCCCCTGGCATATTATTGAGTGTTTTCTTCTATTAAATAACTTCTAACTAAATCTTTTATTTCTTCTGGTTTGCCATATTTCAAAGCGAGAGTGTAGCTTTTTTGAAATTCTAATGCCTCGCTTTGAGGTATCATGACACGTTTACCCATATTATCGATTCCGTATTTTCTAGGATCTATACTTATGTTGTAGTTACTACCCTCTTCATTCTTTGTAACAAAGGTCTTAGATTCTTCTTCAGATTCTGGCTTACGAGTGTGGATGTATACTCCATATCTATGATCTCCTACAGGATATCTTTCAACTTTGCTCACAAGAGCATTGTACTTTGCAGTTTCAAACTCTTGTTTATTTTCTAACTCAGGTTGTAAATTTACATTTTTAAAAGCATATGTCCTAGTGTCTTGTTCAGCATCTGGTCCAAAAGATAAATTAAGATAATAATTATCAGTTCCGTTAGACATATGCCATAGTTTTTTACCATCTGACGAGTTCACAGCCATTAGAGAAGCAGATGTATTTAGAGTACTTATTGCATCTGTCACTTCTTTTGATGTAACAGGGTCAAGCTCCTTTCCTGGTTCTCTTTGTCTCTTCACCCACTGATCTACGATAGTCTTCATTGGAATGACATTGCCCTGACTATCAGTTACTTGTTTATTAGTATATAACTCCATGGCTTTACCATTGAGAGAGTTTCTCACAACTTTACCACCGTCTTGAATACCTTTATCTGTACCGTCATCTAGAGAGAAGTTACCGGTAGTTGGAATAGAAGTAGTAGGAGAATATGCATTCCGTCCTGTATATATATTCTCAAGGTTATCTTTAACATCTGACTTTGCTAGCATCTTTTCATAGCTATCCTTATATGCCCTGAAAGAGTTAACAGAAGCTAAGTCTGATACTTTACCATAACCTATTCCTTTTTTCACACCGTTATAAGCATTAGTAGCTTCGTGTTTTTTTAGATTGTCTCCATTAACTACCATTTCAAATATCTCATCTTTCTGATCTTGATTGAAGTTTGGTAACTTATTAATAGAAGCTTTAAGATCTAGTTTCCTATTAGGAAAGTCGTCCATAATCTTAACCTGACCTTCTGATAAAAGACCATCTTCTCTGAGTTTATCTAAAGCTTCTTCTTCTCTATCTTTTAAAGCCTCTACTCTATTGACTTCTGCAATGGCCATTTTTTGAATAGCTTTAGACTTTTTCTTACCTAAAGGGCCTGTTAGAGTACTTAGGCTCACATCACCATCTGCAATCTTAACCATTAACTTATTATAGTCTCTTGGACTAATGTCTTTAGGTAAAGTTCCTTTTGGGATAATGCCCTGCGTAACCATTGCATCAGTAAAGAATTTATCAGTAAGACCTTTGTCGTATTTCTTACCTGGATTTAATTCTGCTAATAGATTATGAACACCTCCTTTAGTAATAAAGTTTTGACCAGACGACTCCATGTCCATTTTATCTTCTGTATAAGACTTACCAGGAGTTTCAGGTTTAGAAATAAGTCCTTGTACATCAGTAGCAGGTTCTAATATAGCAGGGTTTAATATATCTTCCTCTGCTCTTTTTTCTCCTACATGATCACGTAACATAGTCCTAGTAGAACTGTCTTCCGAATAATTAAAAGTACCAGTAGCTGTAGCAAGTATGTCAGCAAGTGCTTTATCATATGCTTTTTCACCGTATAGAGCTCTAACATTACGTTCAAGATATGCAGTTAACTTAGGGTTACTGTCTAGATAAGGTTTAACTATAGATTCTATCTGCTCCTTAGTTATTTCTTTACGAACATTGTCTATCATTGCATAGTGAGTTGTTTCTCCTGCTTTCATGCCTAGAAAAGTTCCTCCAAGTGTTTCACGAGAGCTAGCTTTCATATGAGAAAGTTGAGTTGCTAGTTCCTTATTAGGATCTATATCTAAGGCATTAGCATATGCTGAATAATCCCCATATCCTTTTTCTGGATCTACACTAGCAACATGTCCTGCGTCTGAGGTAGCAAGCATGTTCATTGAATTTAATCCTGACAAGTCCCCTTTATCAACAAGATCTGTCTTATGTTTAACATCTGCCTGAGCATTAGCAAAGTTACTCATTATATGAGCAAGCTCTCCATCATTCATGTCAGACTTGATAGTAGCTGCAACAGCTCTGATCTTAGGACCTATAGTAGAATAGTCTCCTCCTGCTTGATCTACAAGATCACTTATCTGTTTTTCATATGAATTTTTTATACGATTGTATCCAACTTTGTCAGGTGCTCTATGTTTTATATTCAACCATGACTTGGCTACTTCTGCTTGTTGTTCATTCACATCATATACTTTCTGTCTGTTCTCAGCAGCTCTCTGCATGATCTCAAACGGAAGTGGTACATGTTGGTCTACATATGTTTGGATTGGATGGGTCTCGGAAGGCCCCATAAATCTATTTACTCCCATATCTTATTCTGCTATATATTTAACCCCAGATAGATCTTCTGTATCGTATCTGAATTTTTGTGTACCCATGTTCTTTAAACCTATCGCTTGTGCAAGATCTTGCTTTTTGTTTCTATCTCTCATGTAAGCTTGCTGTTCACTTAATGAAGCTAAGTCGGCATACTTACCTGCAGCTCCTGCTAGTAGATTGGCCTTGGCTCCTCTATTCTGAGCGTTCTTATCGTCATCTTGACGAGCTATCTCTAAGTTCTGATATCTGGCAGTATTACCTTGCTGAGTATTCATGTTCTGAATACCTAACTGCTTATCAGCTTCGCTTGAGTTAATGTCTTCCATACCACGAAGATGTTGAGCGCTTATCTGAGAACCTGTTCCTTGAGATCCCGATCTATCTGCTCTTTGCATAAATGCACGAGTCATATAGTTTCTATTCTCTATGCTTGCCTGACGTCTATTATCAGAAGTATCCCTGTAGTCATATTTATCATAATTGATAGAACGACTTGGAACAACCTCTGCATCTTGAGAACCTTTGATTAAATCATGAGCTACCCCAGCATATTTACCATAGTTGGTACGGTCAGGAGTTTCCTTCATGAACTCATCATACAACCCATCATTAGTACTAGGTGGGGTAGTGCCAAAGTTATTATCGTCTTTTACATTAGAAGCACTAGGTGTACCAGCACTAGTAGGAGTTCCAGGTATTACCTTAGGACTAGGAATAGAACCAGCTTTTCTAGATTGTATGTCTAAAGTCTTAGTACTTCCATATTTTTCATCAAGGACTTTATCTCCTGCAGGATTAATACCAGTCCATTTGTCAGAACCTTTAACTCTAGTGTTCCATGTATCTCCTACTCTTTTGTAGTCATATTTCTTATCATGATCTTCAATAATATCTGTCTTTTCTTTACGAATAGACTGAGAGCCCGCACCGTTAACCACCGCACCCCCAAGTCCACTATTATTAGCAATTTGGTTTTTAATAGTATTAGCAGTAGGGTCGTCATAATATCCTTCTAAAAAGTTTTGATCACTTTGTTTACTTGGTTTACGTGCAACTTCGTCTGTAAAGCTTTGGTCGTCTTGATTATATTGACTCTTATCTAACGCATTTTTTACCAAAGCTTTCCTGTTATTGAATCCCTTTCTCATCTCACCATCCTCAGTTTCTGTAGGGAGACTATCTCGCTCTTTCTCTAATGCTTTTTTAGCTTTAGGATCTCCATTTAATTTATATCTTTTTATGTTACTTAAGATACTATTAAATTTAGACCTATCTCCTTGAGAAGGAAATACAATGTCTCCTTTAGAAAGAGCTCTTTTCTCACCACCTTCTTCATGAGTGGCAGATCCTCTTTCTACATGTTTAATATTAAAGTTCTTATCTGTGATAATCTCTCCTATGCCATTCTTCTTGTCACCAGAACCATCTCCTTCTACTTCTGCGTGAATATATCTTCCTGTTTCCATACCTGATCTTGCTTGAGGAACGTAATAATCTTGACCTCCAACTCTTTGTCCTGAACTAGCGCTTCTTCCAGATAAGCTATCAACAAAGCTGTTTTGAGCTCTCTCTTGATTTAACTTTCTCTGTTCATCAGCTTTACCTGTGAATCCTGCATATAGCCCTACTCCAAAGTTAGCTACTCCTGAGACAGCTCCTGCTACAGGACCACCAGCGGATCCTGCTACAGCTCCTTGTGCTCCAGCAGTAGTAGCATCTAGCCATACATCATTCGTACTTCTAACTGAAGACTCTGCTACCTTTTGTACACCAAAAGCATTATTACTATTGCTAGCCATATTATCTATAATTTAATTCAAAGATAGTTCTTATCTCCTTTAAAACAAACTCGTAGTCAAGAACATTATCGTAGATAAGTTCAAAAACTGCATAATCACCTTTTATTCTTTCTCTATACCCATAGTTACTGTCTATGGCAAATGTTCCTCCTTGTGGAATATACATGTTATCAACATCATTTATACTAAGACTATTGTTAACTATAGAGTCTCTTGGTATAGCTATTCTATACTCATCATTCCTAAACTTAATAGAAGTCTGTCCTTCAACTAACACTACTCCAGACACATTCTCATCAATGAGAGAGTATATTCCTGTGTTTTGTTTATCTGTATATACCTTTAAACTCTTAAAGTTATTGTCTCTGATCTTCAGATCTGTTAGTCTAACTTTAGAATAAGAGTTTATAACCATATTATTAAAAGTCTTTTTTGGCCCATTGGCAACAATATAAGATATACTGCTGTTAAACTGAGATCCAAAGTAACTTCCTTTAACTCCTTTATTCATCTCCCATATTTGCGCCGTATTATCATTATCTATAAATAATGTTCTTCTATCAAAAGATATGATACTGTTAGGAGTGTAGTCATGATTTGACACCCAACTCTCACTCAGTATGGAATATGTTTTAGTAAAGTTATTTTCTCCATGCTTTACTATAAAGTATCTTTTTAGTTCAAAATCATACCCTGCTGCTATACCTATTCCTTTGAAAGGATTATCTAATAAATGAGAGTTATCTGAAGTAACTTTGGACATGTCCACAGTTCCTGTGAGAGCATCTCTTGTCAGTCCTAGATCTAAGTTATTGCTGAAGAAACTAGTTAACCCGCTTTGACCTAAGTCTTTTAAGAAAGGTCCTCCTTCACCCATTGCTAAACAAAACAGTTTACCTTGTAATACATCAGGATATATATATCCTATTAAACTATGTGCTCCTCCAAACTGAGATATAGATCCTCCATATCCACCATTAGTGGTGAGGACTTCTCTACTTGGTCTAGCAAACAAACTTCCGGTGCCTAGAACTACGTCACTAATATCTCTAGCTGTTAATGTAGCTGCAGGCTCTGCAAATGTACGCCATAGTCCTTTAGGAGTATGCATGTATAAAACATTATTGTCTATGAACGTGTCCCACACAGGGCCTGTATGTGAAGGTAAGTCATAATAGTTATTAACTAAGAATGATCTATACGTATCAACAGTAGTGTCTGAAGAAGCTGTCTCAGAATAAATACTTCTATTTTCAAAAATAGATACTATTTCTTGAGTACTTCCTTTAGTGTAAAACTCTTTAATGTTATTTTCATAACTATAGAACGTATTATAAGCTTCTGCATTACCTAGATATGGTAACCAGTTATAAAGCAATGCTACAGCAGAAGACTGATTAGGTAAATAGTCTGATCCTAAGTTATTCTCAGAATCTTTAAGTTGATGTCTATAGTATGTATTTATATCTGATTCTACAAATAGATATGTAAGGTCCCTAAAGTCACATCCTTCTGAAGCATTAAGACTTGAGTTTGGAGCTGCTTCTGGTCCTGCATTATCTGTATTAAAGTACTGAGGTGTTCTTGAACTTATACATGGCACTCCACCCATTATAGGTCTGTTAATAGAACCTCCACCATCTCTCTTATAAGGGTATTTCATAAGTAAGTTTCCGGTATTAAACCCAAACTTAGTTATGAAAGTATCACCTCCAAATGCTCCAGAGCAGGATGTTCTAAAGTTACCTACATTATCTAATGCATCAAATCTTGCTATGTTTATATAGTTGGCAAGTCCTATCTCTCCGTATTGTTTAGCATTTGCTAGTTCAATATTATATAAATAGTTAACTATGTCTATTTCAACACCAAGAGGTAGAGGGACTTGTACAAATCCATTTGTTAGTTCTAATCTACTTATGTCATTATATGTTTTAGTCTTAGAAACGAAAAGGAGTGAGGGATAGTCATACACACCTGCATCATTATACCACTGTATCCAGTAAGGTCTTGTAGGTGCTGCTAAATTACTATTCAGTTTCATCTCCAGTCCTCCTTGGTTCCATCTAGTAGACACTTGTTTAATCCTACCTGTTTCAGGAGATAACGCCGGGTTTCTTCGTATGTTCTTAGGTATGTATTGAGATAACGAGATAGTATTACTTACAGCAGAACCTGCCATGTCGTAGTTCTTATAGTTACAGTACATGTCACTAAGCTTATAGTTTCTCATACCGTCTTCTCCAACATGACTGATCCACACCTCTCCTGCGGAAAGTATTAGTTTTGCTTTACCTAGTAAAGTTAATACTGGTTTAAGGCTACCTCCCGATAATAAATCAGTAGAAGGTTTATATGAAGTGTTAAGAATAGTATCCGGAGAGTTAAACATGCATCTATCCTGTCTTATGCTTGTATTTAATAGTTTACCATTCGCATAACTATCTCCTCCGTATAGATCTTGTCCTGGATATGCTATTCCTTTAAGAGTACTTCCACTACCTTTTTTAAAATAAGGAGCTGCTTGAACCATGGTCTCAAGACTATTAAAGAAGTTCATCTCCATTAGGTTATAGTTAGCTTTGACACCATCTATGCTTCCTGATTCAGGATCTACATGTCCCCTAACATCAAAGTGATCTGCGGTCTCTACTAATCTATTAACTAATCCTTGAGCATATATAGATCTATTAGAACTAGTATTCCTACGTTCCCTAACAAATACAACTTCTTGAACATTAGATAAGACACTGTCAGGGATAACTTTTATGAATACAAAGTTTAACTTCAATAGTCTTACTAGAGTGGAGTTCCCTGATACTCTAAAGTGAGGTTCTTGTTCTAACGATGGCATTACATGATGTAGTACATTACGAGTACTTCTTGCAAACAAAGTATCATCTCCGGAATCATTACCTGGAAACTTCTGATCAAGCGGATATAGAGCGGTAGACACATATGTACCTAACAGATCACTATTGTTACCTGTATTGTTATTACCTGCAGGAGAAGGATTCTTTCCTAATGTAGTTTCTAACTTGTTATTGCCTGGTATGTGATAAGTGAATGAAGTAGTTCCATCTTTATATAGTAAGTAAAAGCCTAGTGAATATGTTTCATCGCGTCTATATGTTTTCTTTTCAAAAGTAAACCTCTCATCTATATAGTCAGTAAATCCTGGATCTGGAGTTACAGGTGTACTATTGCTAGATTCATTAGTTATGGATATGTAGTTTACATTATTGCTTGAGTCTACACCTGTTCCAAAAAACCCAGGAGTACCTGATGTCACAAGTTCTATTATCTCATCTACAAATAACGAAAAAGTAGGATCTATGAAGTCTACACTTCCTGTAAAGTCTACAGTTACAGTATTATTTAAAACAGTTACTGCACTTGGAGCTATTAAAGTATCTACAATAACTCCTCCAGATGTTGAAGTGTTTCCTGAAGTACCAGGGCCCGATACTGTAAGTGTTTCTCCATTTCCTAAGGGAAGTCCTATCCATATAAACTTAACATCATCTCCTGTTACTACAGCTCTATAGTTAGTATTATTTGGACTACTGTTAACAACATTAGCAAGATTTATAGCCGTGGTAGCGTTATCTATTTCTGCAATAAAGTGGTCTGTAATAGTGTCAGTAGCATCTGCAGTAAATGTTACTGGATCAACACCTAGTGCATTAGTCAATGTGATAGTGGTATTACTACTAAACATACTTGCATAACTAGCTATTGTTAGAATTTCACTAGCGTATGTCCTAGGTTGTTTTAAAGAAAAGTCTGTAATAGCAACGCTTGTAGGATCTACTTCTGTTGAGAATGTTAATAGTAAACTCAGATCACTGTTTGTGATAACAGGTTGTCCTATTAATGTGAACCCTGCTTGAATAGGATCTCCACCTGCTTCTCTGTTTGAATATGCTACTTCTTCTATTTCATATGAAACCTGTATATTATTAGCTACTGTTTGAAGAATGTCTCCATCCTCTTCAATGTCTCTTAAGTTAGTGAGTATTAGAGTATTATCTTTTTGTTCTATACATTTAGCTATTTGATAAGAAATAGGAGTTGCTCGTATCTCTTCTCTTGTTATAGCTATACTTTCTGTAGTTGGTCCTGTGAATGTGAACGGTACTGTTTCTCCAGTAATAGGTACATTACCTACTATTAGAGCATTGAACACTCCAGCTCCTGTGTAAAAACAGGCAACTATTTGTAACTCTTGATACTTGGTATCAACGTTATTAAACTGCAACACTATGTTCTTATTAATAACGGCACCTTCATAGAAATCACCATGGTATTTATTAACACCATCTTTACGTAAAGAAGGAACCATGGGGATACCTTCAGAAGGTAATCCAAAGCTAGTATATCCTCCGTTTCCGGTAACATACCTGGTTACAAAGAAATATGTAGTAGGTTTAATAGTAGACTGAATGTTCTCAACAATACTAACTAAGGACATTTTAGGTATCTTCTGATCGAAGATTAACTTAACAGAAGATTTGGCAGAGCCTACTTCTGGAGGATTTTCCAAGTCGACCTTTCCAAAAGGATTATGATTATCTGTAAAGTATAATACTCTATGTCCATTAATGAGTTTACGAGATACGCAATCTACAGGATGGTCAATGCTAAATCCTAACTCGCTGTTATTATTTGGAACAGTGTTAGTAGTAGTATTATATGGAGCAACCGGAGTGTAGTAGTTTGATACAGAAGGATCTTCTCTTATATATCCTACTTGACTATATCCACTTGGATGAGCAAGCACAACTATCACATCGCTATTTAATACGCTATACCCTATTACTTTAAATCCCGATGGGAATATGATCTTATCCATATGAACAGTACCACTCTCATTAGTCAAAGCAAATAGATTACTTTCCTTACTTAACTGCACAAAGTTTCGAACTTCTCGTGTTGTATTAGCAGGTTGCATACTTGGATGAGCATCTAAGTTCATCCCCTTTAAAAACTTATTTATATCTTCCATTATTATTTTAATTAAAGTGAGATAGAAGATGGTTTACCTAACGATCTGTAATCGTTTAAGTGTAAGTCTGTTATGTTTACTAACTTAGACCACTGGTTGGCAAACCTCTCTAACATCGCTAAGTCAGGCATGTTAGACTCAGCTCTGGCCTGAACACAGTAAAAGTTCCACTTCTGTTTACAATACTCCATGTCTTTCATTCTAGGATTTGGCATCTTATCTGGGTTTCTCATACTTAGTTGATAAGCACATTTCCAAAACATAGCGTCTCTAAATGAAACATTGTCTGGGACTAGAGGCCAGCCTCTTTCATCTACAGGCATCGCAAGATACTGAAGTTGTAGGAAACCTGAAGAAAATGCTGCCAATACTCTGTTGTTAGAAATATTTATATCAGAATCTGTAAAAGAAGTTATGTGAGGATTACCTATGAGGTTCTTATTAAAGTTAAGAGCTCCTGTTATTTGAGACATGTCAGAGATATCTGTTTTAGATAATCCTTGATTACCTATGATTATATATCTCTCATACGCAGGTAGACTTTCAAAGTCAATGCCTGCTTTAGCTAATACTTCAACTAAACTACCCGCATAGAATCCGCCACTAGTAGCAGGTTCTATCTGACATCCCTGGATAAGCCTTATCATTTTATAAAAGTCACAAGGAAGAAAACCTTCATGGTTCTCGATCTTCACGATACAACTCTTCTCTTGTAACTGATAATAGGCTCCTATATGTTCAAGTCCATCTGCTATCCATTCTACGAAATCTGCAAAGGGTATTTCTTCTTCTCCTAATCCTAAGTCTCTGATTATCTTATTGATAACTCTATCTAACTTCTCTAATCCATATATCATGAGTAAAATATTTTATGACCATTTGGTCGTTTCATCACATCTGCCACAAGCCTAGAGTTAGTTCTTGTAGGTGTAAAGTTATAAAAAGTCATATTAGCAGCAGCAGACTTTAGTCTATTCCAGGCCCATCTAGCACACCATCCATTAGAATGAAGGTTAAGATGGTATACTAGCTTACCTTGCTTCTTTGATTCATTAAGATCTACAGGAGGTTTATTCCAGTTTATCTTAAACTTCTTTATCCATATTGTACCCATACTATGAGGTAGTTTAAACATACTACCTGTCATAGCTTTGTCTACAACCATCTTATTATAGTCACAACATATCTCACGATACAGTTTCTTATTAATAAGAGATATTCCTTTGCTAGACATTTTCTCTTTATAAAAGAGATATGAATCGTCTAGACTATATCCTTCTTTTACTTTAGGCATTAGANATAGTGTTATCTACGCTGTTATTACTTATATCATTAGGGATAGATCTTAACAATGCTACTTCCGTTTGAGCAACCATCTTAACAACAATGTCTACTTGATGCATTGGTATAGGATAGTCAAAGTCATATGATGAAAAAGTTTTACCACAGTCAATCTCATTTCCTGGGCAATCACAACTCTTAAACTGATTAGCTACTAAAGGCTCTTCAAAGATACCTTGTATATTAATAGCGTCAAGCATTATACTAACCGGATTAACTAGATAAATATACCCATTAAAATAGTACCACTTGGGAAGCTTACCGGTATACTTAGAGGCAAACGACCAGAAGGTGGAGTTATGAGTTTCTTTTGTAAACGGAGTTCCGTCTAATAAGCCTACAAAAGTAAGGTTTAATCCCTGACGTGTCTCTAATGGTTTAGGTACTTTAAACTTAGTACGTAATATACATTCCGTAGTAAAGCCTAGTTGACAACATTCA
>BS_KBA_SWE02_21mDRAFT_10000820_pt1 | contig 11715 bp, 8 predicted proteins | sample BalSeasSWE02_21m_FD_9196 | JGI IMG/M metagenome (IMG submission 9196)
AATGTGTCCCAGAATCTGAAAATATTGATAACTGGGAGACCAAAATTTACTACAATACTATCACTCATAAAATGAATGATACGAAGCGGCCTTCTGTGCCAATTCATATGGATATGCCTGGATGGAGCGATACTTTTGGGTTTTATTCTAGAGCGAATGGAGTGAAAGACAGTCATCATTTTGTATTGGATGTTAATTCATTTTATAATAAATCTGTCGCCGAAATGACGATGTACCCAGCCAATTCAAATGAAAAACTAATGTTTATGTATACTTGGCCTGATGTGAAAACCTTTTATACTGCTTTGTTTTTAGAAGACAATATTGCGCTGAATTGTCATTCGAGCTTGAAATTCTCAACCAGTTTAGCTAATCACAATAACGAGGTGGCTAGTGAATTAGGATTAGAAAGTTTGCAGATTTTTTATCCTAATATGAAGGCGAGTAAAAATAGAATTTTACCTAGTATTTCCTCCAACTATTCGTATGATGAAAATAGTTTTTCTTATGGTTTTGGACTGGCTTATGGCGAACGTGCGCCATCGGTTTCTGAAAGCTACGGATTTTATTTATTCAATAGTTTTGATAATTACGATTACATTGGAAATCCTGAAATGAAAAATGAAAGTTCAGTCGAAGGAAGTGCTGCTGTTGGATATAAAACTGAAAAATGGACTACTAAAATATCATCATCTTATTTTCATATTTCAAATTATATTGTAGGAAAACCCGATGCGAGTTTGGTTCCTATGACTATCGGAGGGAGTGGTGTAAAAAGCTATACAGCATTGGATTATGCTACCATTTTTAATATAGATATGAACTTGAAATATCAGTTCTCTTCTGATTTTAAATGGAAAGGACAATTGGTTTACAGCTATGGAAAAGACTTTGAAGAAAGAAATTTGCCTTTTATAAGTCCGCTACGGTATTCGTCTTCTTTAAATTACAAAAAGGAAAAATTCACTTCAGAAATTGCTGTTAAGGGAAATGCCACCCAAACTCAATACAGTCCTTTTTATGGGGAAGATAGAACTCCAGCATATGCAATTTTGAATTTTGATGTTGGCTATTCGTTTCATTTCGAAAAAACACGTTGGAATGTAAAGGCAGGAATTGAAAATATTCTCGACACCTATTATTCTACTTTTTCGGATTGGAACAACATTCCCAGAAAAGGAAGGAATTCTTATATTAATGTAAATTATTTTTTTTGATTAAAAAACCTCCCCAATCTTTAGATAAACCGAAGAATAATCTTTACTAACTCCAAAATCTAAAGCAACATTGATTTTTGTGTATTTGTTGAATTTTAATCGAACTCCAGCTCCAACTGCAGGTTGCCAATGTTTGAACTTTTGAGTGTCATATTCGGACGCCGAAGAGGTATTGGCAAATACGACACCTCCTAAAAATCCATTTGAAGTGATGTTAAATCGATATTCGGATTCAAAGTAAAGCATAGCATTACTTCGATATCTATTTTTCTCTACTCCTCTCGACGAGCTCCCTGATCCTGGTTCAGATCGGGTAGCGGGCAAATCAAAATAAGGTGTGTCACCAGAAAGAACAGTCCAATAATAGGAGCGAATACCCAAAACACTTCTGGCATACGGAATAGGGTAGTATTTTCTAAAATCTAGAAAAAGCGATTGCCAATTAGTGTCACTGCCTAATGAAGTGTCGTTATATAGGTAGGTTAAGCTAGCATACATCCCGTCTTGTGGATTATTAATGTTTTTTCTGTTGTCATAAACTAATGGAAATGAAATACCCGATGAAATGGTTTTGGTTTTAATGTTATTTGGGGAACTTGCGGAATTTATATTGTCTTTGATTTCTAGATCATGATGTTCGTCAAATTGATACCCCAATCCAATGGCTAAATTAGGAAGAATACCCTTCAGAATATTTTGATGAAATCGCAGTTGCTTTCCTTCAACAAATGTTTCATTGGTTTTAGGGCTATTTCCTCCCAGTCCCCATGTTTCTTGTGGATAGTTAAAGGTAAAATACTCGCCAACAAAATTCCAACTATTATTTTTTAGCCAAAAGGTTGGATATAATTCGATACCATATTGACNATTAAAAGAGATGTAAGGAATTAAATAAACAGTTGAATNGTTCGTGTTTTCCTTATTTCCAAGTAAAAAAGTTGCGTTAAATGAAGAAACAAGAACTCTTCCGCCTTGGCTTTTGGTATCAGTAGGGAAAAATGAAAAACTTACTTTTTTATTTTCTATTTTTTCTTGACTCTTTTTAATTTTAAATAACTTTATTAAATAGTCAATTCCATCAACTTGGGAAATAGTATCATTATTTTTATCAATGAAATAACTATCCATATCTTGAGCACTAACATCTAGAGCAATTAAAATAACAGTTAGTAATAAAATAAATTTACTTTTCATTCAATAAAATTATTGGAATAATGCAGTAGAAATTAGCTTCCTCAATTCATTCAAATTTAGAAATTTAAATCAATTTTACAAGTATAATATACTGATATAGTTTATTTTATAGAATTAATCTTTACAAAACCCCCACGATTTTTATCTCTATCAATAGATTGTTGCACAATTAGGGATCCAATGGTTATCAAATTTTGCAATTCACACAAAGGAGCATTAATTTGATAGTATTGTATTTTTTCTTTAATTTCATTTTTCCAATGAGCGAGTATTTCTTTGGCTTTAAGTAAGTCAGCATCAGTGCGAACAATTCCTGCATTTTGACGCATCAAAAGTTGTAATTCTCCTTTTCTGTTTAGAACATAATCTTGATTAATTGCTTGTTTTTCGACAAGTTTCCAATCGGTAACTTTGCCTTCAAATTGGCTTTTTTCAAAAGAGGTATTCGCTAAATAATTATAGATTTTATCAGAATAAACTAAGGCTTCTAATAGTGAGTTTGAAGCCAAACGATTGGCTCCGTGCAATCCAGTTCGAGAACATTCGCCACAAGCAAATAAATTTTCGACCGATGTTTTCCCCGTTTTATCTACAACAATTCCACCACAAAGATAATGTTGTGCAGGAACTACTGGAATCCAATCTTTTTCTAATTCAATTCCAACACTTTTACAACGATTATAAATCATTGGAAAATGTTTTATAAAAGCATTCATATCAAGATGTGTGCAATCGAGATAAACACAGTCATCACCAGATTTTTTAAGTTCTAAATCGATGCTTTGGGATACAATATCACGAGAAGCCAAATCTCCTCTGGAATCATAATCGAGCATAAATCGATGGCCATTTTTGGTTCTCAAATAAGCGCCAAACCCCCGTACTGCTTCCGAAATCAAGAAAGAAGTTCCAGTTTTGTCATCATATAAAGCTGTGGGGTGAAATTGAATAAATTCCATTTCTTTGATAATGGCATTGGCTCTATAAGCCATGGCTATTCCATCTCCAGTTGCGATTACAGGATTTGTGGTGTGGCCATAAATGTGCCCAATTCCTCCAGTTGCTAGTAAAGTAAAATCGGATTTGAAAGTTAGAATTTCATTTGTTTTTTCATCCAAAACATAAGCTCCTAGGCAACGATTGTTTTCAGTAATTAAGTCAATAGCTAAATGATAGTCTAAAACAAGTATGTTTTTTTTTTGATGTACTTGGTGCGAAATAGCTCGTTGTATTTCCTGACCTGTTTGGTCTTTATGATGAACTACTCTGTTTTTGGAGTGACCGCCTTCTTTGCCTAAATCTAAAGTGCCTTCGATATTTTCGTCGAATTGTGCGCCCCATTCGATTAATTCTTTTAATCTTTTTGGGCCTTCGGTAATGACCATTTCCACAACAGATTCATCGCAAAGTCCGTCACCACAAATTAAGGTGTCTTCAATATGTTTTGCATAGGAATCATCTACTATGTTTGTGACAATGGCAATACCACCCTGAGCATATTTGGTATTTGACTCATCTGCATTTGCCTTAGTTACTATAGTAACTTTTTTGTCTGGAAATTGATTAGCAATTTTTAATGCAAAAGTTAATCCTGCAACACCGGAACCAATAATTAAGTAATTTGTTTGGATCATTATTTAGACAATTCAAGCATGCGTTCAATAGGTATCAATGCTTTTTTCATAATATCTTCTGGAACAAAAATTTCAGGAGTTTCGTTGAGCAAACAGTCATATACTTTTTGCAAAGTGTTCATTTTCATGTAACCACATTCGCTACAAGCACAAGTATTGTCTTCTTTTGCAGGTGCAGGAATTAATATTTTGTCTGGAACTTCTTGTTTCATTTTATGAAGAATTCCTGCTTCTGTAGCAACAATAAATTTGTTGTTAGGATTTGTTTTTACATAATTAATCATCCCAGAAGTCGATCCAATATAGCTGGCTGTTTTTAGAATATGAGTTTCAGATTCTGGATGCGCAATAATTTGAGCATCTGGATTCTGTTTGTAAAGTTCAATCAATTTATCCAATGAAAAAGCTTCGTGAACCACACAGGCTCCATCCCAAAGTAGCATATCACGTCCTGTTTTCTCCATTACATATTTTCCTAAATTTTTATCTGGAGCNAATATAATGGGNTTGTCTTTTGGAATTGATTCTACTATTTTTANTGCGTTTGCAGAAGTAACAACAATATCTGTCAAGGCTTTAACTTCGGCAGAACAATTTACATAAGAAATGACAATATGATCTGGATGTGCTTCTGTAAATTTTTCGAATAAATCTGGCGGACAAGATTCTGCCAAAGAACAACCTGCTTTCAAATCAGGAAGTATTACTTTTTTGGTAGGATTCAATATTTTTGCTGTTTCGGCCATAAAATGTACGCCCGCAAAAAGGATAATATCGGCATCTACTTTCATTGCTTCTTGTGACAATCCTAGACTGTCTCCTACATAATCAGCAACATCCTGAATATCGGCTTCTTGATAGTAATGAGCTAAAATAACTGCATTTTTTTCTTTCTTCAATTCCAATATTCTTTCTTTAAGACTTTTCATTCCTAATTTATTTAATTTTTTTGTTCTTTTTACAAAATTTTTACAAAGATACACTTATTTAAAAAAGAATAAACTCAATAGATGTTCTGTTTTTAGACTTAGTAATAGGATTAAACGTATTATTGTCATAAAGTATCATTAAACTCAATAAACATATGACAATTATCAGGTTTTATGCTAATGGCTTTTCCGAAATTTGCACATTATACTTTAAACAAATAATTTAAGTACATGACAACAAATAAACAATTACATACTTTTCACATTCCAGTTATGGGGTTGGCTTTCACTATTGACAGCCCTATACGAGTGGCGAAGTACGGAATTTCATCAGTTATGGCTCTAGCAGATGATGAACTAATTGAAAAAATGAGAGCTTTTTACAGTGAAAAATTCGACATACCTTATCAAGAGATTACAAAAAAAATTCATGATTATCGTGCAGAAAGAATTGCTTCTTACCTGAACTTAGTCGATTCTGTTGTGAAAGAAAAATTCGAAAGTTTTAAGACAGAATTATCAGAAAGCAAACATGCATTGGAAAATTATATTGCAATGTTGCCCAACAAATCCGAAATCAAACAGGGTTTAGAAAACCTTATGGAAGATGGAATTGCTTTTAAGGAAAACATCAAAAAATATGTTGAAGAGCATCTTTATCCGGGTGATATCGATGTAAATATTATGACTAAATTAGATAAAGATAATTTCGAAAACGGAGAACAATTGTCAGTTGAGTTTAATGATGCACATGCTGCTCTTCGTGGTTTTGCTAACAGTAATTTATCATCTTCGGTTGTGCTTTCGGCAGGAATGAATCCAAGATTATTTGCTTATTTCGAAAATTTCTCTTCATTTTTTCCTGATTTAAACAACAATTTAAAGAAGAAAATTATCTTGAAAGTGAGCGATTTTCGTTCTGCTATGATTCAAGGAAATTACTTGGCAAAAAAAGGACTTTGGGTTTCAGAATACAGAATTGAATCAGGATTAAATTGTGGTGGACACGCTTTTGCTACCGATGGGTTTTTGTTGGGTCCAATTATGGAGGAATTCAAACATAAAAAAGAGCAACTGGTTCAATCAGCTCACGATTTGATGGTAAAAGCCTTAAAGCAAAAGGAAATGCATATTCCAGAATCTCCATTAGAATTAAAAATTACTGTTCAAGGTGGTATTGGAACTGCTGAAGAGCATGATTTTATGTTAGATTATTACAAAGTAGATTCTGTGGGTTGGGGAACACCATTTTTATTGGTTCCTGAAGCGACTTCAGTAGATGCAGAGACAAGAGAATTATTGATAAATGCTAAAGAAAAAGATTTGTACTTGAGTCATATTTCTCCTTTGGGAGTTCCGTTCAATACTTTGAGAGGGACTACAAATGAAATGTTCAAGCAAAAACGTATCGATGATAATAAGGCAGGTAGTTCTTGCCCAAAACGATTTTTGGCATTGAGTAAAGAATTTGGAGCAGAAGGAATTTGTACGGCTTCCAAGAAATTTCAAGATGTAAAGTTGGAGGAATTAGAAGCTCAAAAAGAAGTGTTAGGAAATAATGCATTTGACAAAAAGAAATTCGACATTACCGAAAAATCCTGTCTTTGTGTCGGTCTTGCCAATGCTTCTTATTTAGAGAATGATATTAAAATTTCAGGACAATCGCAAGGTGTTATAATTTGCCCAGGGCCAAATATGGCTTATTTTGATAAGGAAGTTTCACTTGCAGAAATGGCAAAACATATTTATGGCAATGCTGTTGTTATGACAGATGCAAATCGTCCGAACTTATTTATCAAAGAATTGATAATGTATATCGATTATTTAAAAAATGAAATTAACAATTTTTCAAATGAAGTAAGTGCTCCACAAATAAAAAAATGGAATGCATTTAAAAACAATTTATTTGAAGGAATTAGTTTTTACCAAAACTTTTTTTCAACTACAAATTATTTCGAGAATAGTATTAATGAAATTCAAAACCAATTGGAGTATTACACCAATGAATTGAGTGGAGTAAAAGTTCCAGAATTGGTTCAGGCTTAAAAATAACGAAAATTGAATAATTAGAATGCCCGATCAAAATTAATCGGGCATTTTTTGGGTAATAATTAGGTAATTAAATATTACATCTGAATAATATTTAGAGCTTTTTACTTCAAAATTTAAGGCGATAAAGCTAAATTGTAATTGACAAATAAAAGTTTTTTATTCTCTAAGGATTTACAACATTTTGTGGTTTTCCTTTTAAGAAAGCGCCTAAGTTTTCTACTGTAGTATTCATTAATCTAGTGCGGGATTCCAGAGGAGCCCAAGCGATGTGTGGAGTAATGATGCAGTTGTCAGCCTTGAGTAGTGGATTATCGGCATTTATAGGCTCTACTGATGCGACATCTATTGCAGCATAGGCTATTTTTCTGCTATTTATGGCGTCAGCAAGATCTTGATCTACAATCAATCCGCCACGAGAAGTGTTTACTAGCAACACTCCGTCTTTCATTTTATTTATATTATTCTTGTTTATGATGCCCGAAGTGCTTTCTGTAAGGGGGCAATGCAGACTTATAATGTCAGAATTAGCAAGTAAATTGTCTAAGGCTGTATATCTACAAGTTTCATTTTCAAGTTCTGGTTTAGGGGTGTTGGCTAAAGCTAAAATGTTTAGTCCAAAGGCTTGTGCCAACTTTGCTGTTGCTTGTCCAATGCGACCAAAACCAATAATACCCAAAGTTTTTCCTTCAAGTTCAATTAGAGGAGTGTTCCAAAAACAAAAATCAAGACTGTTAGTCCAAGCTCCTTTTTTTACTTCGATATTGTGATCTCCTACGTGGTGACACATTTCTAGAATAAGTGCCATAGTAAGTTGTGCAACTGCAATTGTGCTATAAACAGGAACATTTGTCACTACTATTCCAAGGTTTTTTGCAGCCATGGTATCGACAACATTATAACCTGTAGCCAAAACTCCGATGTATTTTACGGAGGGAACTTTTTCTAGAATTTCTTTTGTTAAAGGTGTTTTGTTGGTAAAAACAATTTCAGCATCCCCAATAGTTTTAATTATGATGTCTGAATTGTAAACAGTTCTTTGATGTACAATAAGTTCGCCATATTGTTTAAGTCCTTCCCAATTTAAATCGCCTGGATTAAGTGTGTGTCCATCTAATACTACAATCTTCATTTTTTATATTTTTATAAGCAATTAGTACTTTATTGGTAAATTTATTTAAAAAAAAAGAATCGATAGTGTTTTTTACAAATTTATCTTTGCAAAGGCCTTTTTAAAGAACGATCATAACTATTCCAAAAATCAGCTAGGTAAAACAGGCTTTGAGTTCAGATCTAACTATACGAGAATGTTTTAAAAAATCACACCAAAAAAGAATCCCCAGATTTAATATCCAAAGCTAATTCTTCGAGATAGGTATTTTCAAGCATAACAGCCAGTTCATTTCGAATTCCTTGGAACTTTTTATATAACGGACAAGGATGTTCTTTAGAGCAATGATTTAATCCCAAACCACAATTGGTATAAACCCCATCACCATCTATAGCGATTACAATTTGAGCGAGACTTATTATCTTTATGGATTCTTTTGGAATTTCAAAACCACCTCCAATTCCTTTGACCGAATGAACGAGATTGTTTTTTGCTAAAACTTGAAGGATCTTTGCAGTAAAAGATTGTGGAGAATTAATTTCTTCGGAAATATCTTTTATTGTAACTCTTTTGTTTTGATGAGATTGTGATGCTATAAAAATAGAAGCACGAATGGCATATTCACAGGTTTTTGAAAACATTATTTTGTTATTTAAATTACTATTAGGTTCTTAAATTAATTTGTATCGTTGGTGTTGAAAATTTATTACAATCGATTTTATTGTTAGAATATCCTAATTTCGAAAGTGTTTCAACATTATTTTTGAAATATTGAATGTAATAATTGCCCACATAGTTCTTGCTTTCTAAAAAGGCAACCATATGGCTTATATTATTCTCAGTTAACAAATCTGAATGATAGGTGGTTCGAACCTCAAAAGGAATTTTAGATGTTAGAATCAAATCCAATGTTTCTTCAAAAGAATTGTATAAGTCAGATTGTGTAATCGCTTGAAATTTTGATTTAGGGGATTTAAAATCTAATGCGATGTAATCGATAAGGTTTTTGTCTATCAATTGTTGAATTACTAATGGCGAGCTTCCGTTAGTGTCAATTTTTACTAAAAAACCCATTTTTTTGACTTGGGCAATGAGCGTAAGGATGTTTTTATGCATAAGACATTCTCCACCGCTAAAAACAACGGCATCTAATAAGTTCTGTCTAGACAGTAAAAATCGTAGTGTTTCATCAAAAGATACATGTCCTTTTCCGAGGACAATTTCTGGATTGTAACAGTATAAGCAACGCATATTACAGCCTGCAAACCAAAGAATGCAAGCTGATTTATGCGGATAATCTAATAAAGTGAAAGGTGTTATGCTGTAAATAGGGGTACTAGCATTTTCCTTCGGTAAAATGAGTTCGTTGTTTGTGCTCTCCTTTTTTTCCAATGTTAAAGCTTTCTACGGGTCTGTGATAACCCATTACGCGTGTGTAAACAAGACATTTGGTTCTCAAATGCTGATTTTGTTCTAGAATCTGATTTGTTTCTGTTTTCATATTGTTTTAGTTTAAGGGTTTACTTTTTATTAACGGTTTAAAATTGTTTAAAGCTTAAAGTTGTTTAAGGGTTTAATTTTGTTCAAAAGTTTAAGATTGTTTCATTATTCACATTAAACAATTTTAAACCACATTAAACCTTAAACTTTAAACTATTCTCTTCAGATTGAATTAGTGCATCATCGCATTTTGGACAATATTCATGTTCGCCATTTAAATATCCGTGAACGGGACAAACACTAAATACTGGTGTTACTGTGATATAAGGCAGTCTAAAGTTGGATAATACTTTCTTTACAAACTGTTTACAAGCTTCTGGTGAACTTATTTTTTCACTCATATACAAATGAAGAACTGTTCCTCCAGTGTATTTGCATTGCAATTCATCTTGCAAAAGCAATGCTTCAAAAGGATCTTCGGTGTGATCAGCTGGAATTTGTGAACTATTAGTGTAATAAATATTTTCATCCTGACCGGCTTGGAGAATATTAGGAAAACGTTTTTTGTCTTCTTTGGCAAAACGATAGGTCGTTCCTTCAGCTGGAGTAGCTTCAAGATTGTATAAATTACCTGTTTCTTCCTGAAATTCTTTCATTCGACCACGAATATGTTCTAAAATTCCAGAAGCAAAATCAATTCCAGTTGTAGAGGTTACCGTATCTTGTTTTCCAGTAAAATTGACAATCATTTCGTTAATTCCATTAACACCAATAGTAGAAAAGTGATTTCTGAAATGTTGCAAATAGCGTTTGGTATAAGGATACAAACCTCTGTCATACATTTCCTGAATGAACACTCTTTTTTTCTCCAAAGTCGATTTGGCAATGTATAATAGTTTGTCAAGTTGTATGTATAATTCGGCTTCGTTTCCTCGGTATAAATATCCTAAACGAGCCATATTGATGGTAACAACACCAATACTTCCCGTCATTTCGGCACTTCCGAAAAGACCATTTCCACGTTTCAATAATTCTCGTAAATCGAGTTGCAAACGACAACACATACTGCGGACCGCATTGGGTTTATAAGCATTTTCATTTTCGACTTTATTGCCATCTTCGTCTAATAAATATTGGCTCCCAATAAAATTTTGGAAATAGGAAGAACCAATTTTTGCTGTATTTTCGAAAAGCAAATCGGTGTTTTCTCCATCCCAATCAAATTCTTCGGTGATATTCACTGTAGGAATTGGGAAAGTAAAAGGTTGTCCGTTGGCATCACCTTCGGTCATTACTGTATAATACGCTTTGTTGATGAGGTTCATTTCTTTCTGAAAATGCTCATATCTTAATTCGGTTACTTTATTAACGCCTCTTTCTTGAGCTCTTACCAAAAGATCGTGATTGAAATTATTTTCAAAGAAATGGAAGTCGTTTTTCGTTGGAATTTGAGTTTTCAAATCTTCTGGAACTACCCAATCCAGAGTAATATTGGTAAAAGGTGATTGTCCCCAACGAGCAGGAACATTTAAATTATAAACAAAACTACGAATGGCTTTNAATACATCGTCAAAAGCTAAATTATCCTTGAAAACATAAGGNGCTAAATAAGTGTCAAACGAACTGAATGCTTGTGCGCCAGCCCATTCGCTTTGTAAAATGCCCAGAAAATTTGCCATTTGACCCAAAGCTTCCCTAAAATGGGATGGCGCTTTACTTTCTACACGACCGCGAATTCCGTTGAAGCCTTCATTTAATAAAACGCGCAAACTCCAACCAGCACAATATCCAGTCAAGCAATCTAAATCGTGAATGTGAATATCTCCATTTCTATGTGCGTATCCTTCTTCTTTTGTGTAAACTTTATCTAGCCAATAATTAGCAATGATTTTTCCAGCTACATTATTAACTAAACCAGCATTTGAATAGGAGGTGTTGGCATTAGCATTAATACGCCAATCGGTTTGCTCGATATATTCGGCAATGGTTTGAGAACTGTCTACATAAGTGGTGTCATCATTTATTCCTTCAACGTGTTCCCGCTGTAATTTTCGGGTGTGGCGGTACAACATAAAGGAGCGCATGACTTCGAAATACTGTTTTTCGAAGAGGCTTTTTTCGATTAAATCCTGAATTTCTTC
>BS_KBA_SWE02_21mDRAFT_10000821_pt1 | contig 11712 bp, 13 predicted proteins | sample BalSeasSWE02_21m_FD_9196 | JGI IMG/M metagenome (IMG submission 9196)
TGAAGAAAACGGGTCGCGCGGCGGAAAAGGATATGGAAAATATTCTGAGCAAAGTAATGAAAATAACATTGCGGCTATAGAATCAGATCGTGGCGGATTTACTCCGATAGGATTTGATGTTGATTCAGATTCTTTAACTCTTAATAAAATCAAGAGTTGGCTTTCTGTTTTAGAAAATTCCGGAATACATTGGATAAAAAAAGGTGGCAGTGGAGTTGATGTTCAGTATATCAAAAACACAAAAGCAAAAATAGGCTACGTCCCTGATGCACAAAGATATATGGATGTTCATCACTCAGCTAATGACACATTTGATTCTGTCCATCCAAGAGAGTTGGAGCTCGGCGCAGCGTCTATTGCCATTATGGCTTACCTTATCAGCGAAGAGGGTCTATAAAATAAAGTTGATAGGATTGATTTTTAACGGATGTGATCTGAAAGAATAGATAGTGCATCTTTGTTTATAAATATTTCTAAAAATATTTTTAGAATTAAATCCTGTCACACTGTTCGCTGCGGCGAATTGTCAAAGTGTGAAAAACTTTTAATAAATGTCATCCTTCTATGAACTCTGGATGACAAGAGTACAATTTAAAAAATTCTGATAGTCAATTAATGTTAAAGGAGAATTATGCAGGCTTTAGAAAATATTCTTACTCAAATAAGTGATTTACTTTGGGGATACCCCCTAATAATACTTCTCTTTGGCACTCACGTCTTTTTAACAGTTAGACTTAAGATAATTCAACGATTTATTGGTAAAGCAATAAAAATTTCTTTGCGCAGAGATAAAGAAGGCAAAGGCGATATAAGTCAGTTTGGTGCTCTAACCACAGCGCTTGCCGCAACAATAGGAACAGGAAATATTGTTGGGGTTTCTACCGCTATTGCTGCGGGGGGGCCTGGTGCCGTTCTGTGGATGTGGTTAACCGGTGTGTTTGGAATTGCAACTAAATACAGCGAAGCATTGCTTTCTGTAAAATACAGAGTTAAGATGCCTGATGGTTCCATGGCGGGTGGGCCAATGTATGTTCTTGAGCGTGGATTGAATATGAAATGGCTTGCAGTTTTGTTTGCGGCTTTCACTTCGGTTACTGCATTTGGTATTGGGAATATGGTGCAGGCTAATTCAATCTCTACCTTAGTTCAGGAAGCCTTTCAAATACCAATGTGGATAACCGGATTGGTCTTAGCAACACTTACTGCATTTGTAATTATTGGAGGAATAAAATCTATTGCAAAGGTTTGTGAACGACTCGTTCCTTTTATGGCAATTACTTATGTTATTGGTTGTTTGATAGTCCTTGGAATGAATATTAGCGGAATCCCCGATACTGTTATGTTAATTCTTAATAGTGCGTTTAGCGGACACGCAGTTGTTGGTGGTTTTCTTGGTGCAGGAATGAAAGAAGCAATAAGATTTGGAATTGCTCGCGGACTTTTTTCTAATGAATCCGGATTGGGAAGCGCGCCAATTGTTGCTGCTGCAGCACAAACAAAAAATCCCGTAAGGCAGGCGTTGGTTTCTTCAACAGGAACATTTTGGGATACCGTTGTTGTTTGTGCAATTACAGGATTGGTAATTGTAAATTCCGGCGAGTGGATAAAAGGACTTTCAGGAGCGGCATTAACAAAACAAGCATTCAGTGATTTTCATATTATCGGTCCGATTGTATTAACGCTTGGTTTATTAACTTTTGTTTTTTCCACAATACTTGGTTGGTCTTATTACGGCGAAAAGGCCGCAGAATATCTTTTCGGAAATAAAGTTGTAAAACCGTACCGTTACCTTTGGGTTATGTTTGTTATGATCGGATCGGTTCTTTCTTTAAATGTTGTCTGGACTTTTGCTGATATTACAAACGCACTTATGGCTGTTCCGAATCTTGTTTCATTACTTTTATTAAGCGGAGTAATCGCCAACGAAACCAAAAAATATCTTTGGGAAGATCGACTTGATGAAGAAGGAGAATAATTCTAAAACTAAAGCAGCATCCTCGTTTTAATAGTTTCTGGAATTGCTTTTAGTTCTTTCATTATCTCGGCAGAATTATTCTTCTGATCGATATCAATTATCACATAACCAATATGTGCATCCGTCTGTAGGTATTGTGATGCAATGTTAAGTTTTCTCGAGGTGAATACTTTGGTTATATTATTTAACACGCCTGGTTGATTTTTGTGAATATGAAGATAGCGTTGCTTATTTAAATTCGGCGTAAGAGCAACTTCAACAAAATTTGTGGCGCCTATAGTTGTTCCAACATCACAATACTTAACTAATTTTTCCGAAACCTCAAGCGCAATATTTGCCTGCGCCTCTGAAGTATTTCCGCCAATATGTGGGGTTAAAATTACATTTGGAAATTTTTGCAGAATGCTTTTAAAAGGATCTTTATTTGAGTTTGGTTCTTCCGGGAAAACATCTATCGCTGCACCGGCAAGACGTTTATCTTCTAATGCCTTAGCTAGATCATCAATTACAATAACAGAACCGCGTGCCGCATTAAGCAGATAAGAACCTTGCTTCATTAAGTTTAATTCGCTGGCCCCAATCATATTTTTTGTAAGATCAGTTTCCGGAATGTGAAGTGTAACGATATCAGAAATAGAAAGAAGCTCCTGCAAACTTGAGCAAGATTTTGCATTACCTAGATTTAGCTTTTTCTCAATATCAAAATAGTAAACATTCATCCCAAGTGATTCTGCAAGTATAGAAACTTGCGAACCGATATGTCCGTATCCAACAATTCCTAAATTTTTTCCTCTAACTTCATAAGAATTAGAAGCATCTTTAAGCCAGGTACCAGTGTGCGCCGCAAAGTTTTTTTCTGGAATTCCACGTATAAGAAAAATACATTCTGCGATTACAAGCTCAGCAACAGATCGCGTATTAGAAAATGGCGCATTAAAAACAGGAATTCCGTGAAGCTTTGCAGAGTCTAAATCAACCTGGTTGGTGCCAATGCTGTAACATCCAATTGCAATAAGTTTGCTTGCGTGTTTTAAAATATCGTTTGTAATATTTGTTTTAGATCTTATTCCAAGCAGATGAATATCTTTAATCTTTTCAATCAGCTCCTCTGTTTCGAGCGAACTCTTTTGGTATTCAATTGTTTCGTATTGATTATCATTGAAAAGCTGTACGGCGTTTTTATGTAAGCCTTCTAGCAAAAGGATTTTTATTTTTGATTTTGAAAGGGACAAAATTTTTTTTGTATTCGGCATATTACTTTTTTATTTTTCCAAAGCTATTCAGGTTTTTTAAAAAGCATCTAAAACCATCAAGATATGGCTAATGATCTAATTATATTTTTTTAAAATCATGCTATTTATTTCATTATCAAGATTCTATCATCTATTACTATAAATCATCCTACTGATTATATTATAAAGCCAGGCAAGAAAAACCCCGAAGAAAAATCCGTAAACAAAGCCCCAGAAAAACGCAACAAAAGCACCAAGCCAGCTAAGGGTATAACCAAAAAATAAAAGCGATAATTTGGAAAATGAAACACCATTGGAATCGATAAGTAAAAGCCAGCAAGTTGTTAAGGAAAAGAACAACCCAACCATTAATCCCAAAGCTAACCCAAAGGCTCTTCTTCGTAGATCCATAAAGCTCCTAATATTTTATAGCTGAAAACTACTTATTACTTTTTTCAATCTCTACAACTTTGTTTTTGTTATAATCCATAACACCAACCATCAAACCAGCAGTAACCACAACCGCACCGGCTATCTGAAATCCAGTAACATCTTTCCCAAACAGAAGCATTATAAACGGAAGTAAAGCAAGCCAAACATTTGTATAAGGCACCCAAAAATGTGCGGAAAATTTTGAAAGTTTAAAGAAACCAAAGCTATAAATATATCCCGTTAGACCGGCAGCAATTACAAAAAGTATCGGCAGCCAGTTATTAGGGATTATGCTTCCATCAAACAAAGAAAAAAATTGATGATACTCTGTTGATTTAATAACCGCTTTAATATTTTCTTCTTCTTTTTCTGACACATCAGATTTTAAGAAATAATTGTTATCCGATTTTGCGTAATAGTTAAGTAAAAATTCTTTTTTACTTTCATCAACTTTGTTTAAAACTCTTTCTTCAAACTTTGAGGCACCAACGCTTTTCGGCATATTAGCATTCATCATATTCCCGATTAACGGAATAACAAAAATTGCTGATGAAATAAAAATCATTTTCCAGATTTCTCTCCATAACACAAGTGCATTTGGCCCAACACCCGACAAGGCAGTTTGAACAGTTTTATTATTTAAAACCTGCTGCGATAGTAAGCATCCATTGATAATCAAAATCCAAATAATTCCATTTATATCAAGAGCGTTGTGATTATCCTGCACAAATCCTAAAAGCCATGGAATATGCGGCATTGCAAGTCCGGCAATAACCAGTGAGATACCCAACCAATGTTCTTTTCGGATCGGAGCATTGAAAAGAAATTTACCAAAGAAGGGAAGAAAAGCAAGATAAACATTTACATAAGGTGCATAAATATGAGGCGAATAATTTCGAGGCAGATAGAAAAAACCGATGTTCTCTATAACTCCTGTAAAAGCGCAAATAATAATTGTTGATAAAGAAATAACTCCCGGCCATAAGTATTTTGCTTCTTTACCGCGAGCCAATTCAATAATAACAGCAATACTAACCCAAAGTAATTTTGAAAGTTCTCTCCACCATGTCATTACGCCTGGAGAAATATCAACCTTACTTCCGCCAGTATATTTTGGCTGATTAGCCATCCAGTTTAATACATACTGCCCGCCAAGTCCGCCATTAATAATGGAAAGCCAGATGAAAATTAGAATCCACTCCATAGAAGCATTCACTCTCGATTAAGTCTTATTTTCTCTCTTTCGACCCAGCAAAGTTAAAGAATTTATTTTTGTAAATCAGTTGTTGTGCTTTAATTTTCCGCTTCAGTATTTAACATCAATTTATATAGAAAAAAATTTATGGATAAAAAAGTTGCACTCCTATCAATGGACTCATTGGAAAACTTTCACACTTACGATAAACTATTAATTGAACCGATGAAAACACTTGGCTGGATTGCCGAAGAAATTTCCTGGAGAAATGAAAATGTAGATTGGAAGGACTATGATGCGGTAATTGTTAGATCTACTTGGGATTATCAAAACGATCCTGAAAAATTTATTAGTGCTTTAGAAAAAATTAATAATGTCTCTCATCTTGAAAACGATCTTGATTTGATGAAATGGAATATGAACAAAAATTATCTTTTTGCTCTTGAACAAAACGGTGTAACTATAGTTGATACTATTTGGGAGAAAAGTTTTAACCCCAGTTTAGCCAACGAATATTTTGATAAACTCCGCACGGATGAAATAATTATCAAACCGAACATAAGCGCAAATGCGGATAATACTTTTAGATTATACAAAGAAAACTTTAACGAGCATCTTTCTATGCTTGAAAAAATATTTTCGACAAGAGATTTTATGGTTCAGCCCTTTTTGAAGAACATAATTAAGGAAGGTGAATATTCATTATTCTTTTTTGATGGAAAGTTCAGCCATTCAGTTTTAAAGAAACCCAAAGAAAAGGATTTCCGTGTGCAGGAAGAGCATGGGGGAAACATCCAGCCTAAAAACGTATCAACTGAAATGATATCAATCGCTGAAAATATTTTTAAGAAACTTTCAACCATTCCTTTGTACGGAAGAGTAGATTTAGTTAGAACAAATGAAAATGAATTTGCGCTTATGGAATTGGAACTAATCGAACCATCGCTTTATTTAAATAAGGATGTTGATGCTCCGTTTAGACTAGCTAAGGCCTTTAATAAGAGAGTAAATCTTTAATAATTGTTATTTTGTATATAAGGATTTATTTTGGTTTTATAATAAAAAATGAATTTAGTGAAAAATACAAACCCATATTATGATTGCAATAGTAGATTACGGTGATGACTGCATACAGGAAGTTGCGGCTTCTGTAAAAAAAATAACCGAAAATTTTATAGTTTCCAGAAATGAATTAGATATATGTGGGGCTGATAAAATAATCCTTGCAGGATGTGGAAGTGCTTCTTCAGTAATGAGAAAGATACAGCTTCTAAATTTATATTCAGTACTTCGCGTTGTTAGAAAACCAATGCTGGGAATCGGATTAGGCATGCAGTTAATGTCTGATTATTCAACAGAAGGGAATTTTTCGTGTCTCGGTTTTTTTTCTGGATCTGCAATTAAATTTGATGACGTTGCTAAGGAATCTGCTTTTAAAGGAATGCACAAGGTTGAGATTTGCAGACAGAGCATTTTGTTTGATGGAATTGATGTAAATTCTGAATTCTTTTTTAACAATGATTATTATTTACCTAAAAGTGGGCTTTCAACTTCAACATGCGAAAGCGTTATAAGCTTTTGCTCTTCTATTGAAAACGAAAATGCGTATGGTGTACAGTTCCATCCTGAAATGTCTGGTGAGGCGGGATTAAAACTACTTAATAATTTTATTGAAATGTAATTGATGAATACAGAAAAAAACAGCAATTCAATTTTTGAAACTGAAATAATAGTTCGTCCCGATGATATTGATATGAATAATCATGTTCACAACTCAAAATATCTTGATTATATACAGACAGCTAGATTTATACAGATGCGTGATAATTATAAAGTCCCGATGGAAGAATATATTACCAAAGGATTAAACTGGTTTGCAAGCGAAGTTCATTTAAAGTATAAACGCGAACTAAGGTTTGGTGATATTGCATTAGTAAAAACACAAGTTGGCGATTGGAGCGGTGCGCAGGTTACTATTAACGTTTGGGTTTATAATAAGGTAACAAACAAAATCGCGGTAGAAGGGAAAGTGCTTTACACGTTGGTTTCACTTTCATCTGGACGACCCACAAGAATACCGGAAGAGCTAATTGATAGACATAAAATTTAAGAACTAAAAAACCCCCATCTGTTCTCTAAAGCTCTCGTAAATCCTATCATACTTTGGCAGTGCGCCTTCAAACTGGCAGATCTCACCAGCAAAATCGTTTGCAAGTTTATTTATATATGGAATTTCTAATCCGTGTAAATAACCAACGCAAAGCACCGCCGCAAATGCATCACCGGCACCTGTTGTATCAACTACTTTTACATCAACATTTGAGTGATCATATCTTTTGCCATTTTCAAAAATGGAAGAGCCATCCTTACCACGGGTTACAGCAATCATATTTATTGTAAATTTTTCCATAAGTTCATAAGCAACTTTTTCGGTGCTGTACTCTCCTTGCAAAATCATATCATTTAGAATGTGCATCTCTTCATAATTAACTTTTAGAAAATCAGCCGCTTGAAGCGAAGTATTAAGAATTTCTTCATTATAGAAATTCTGGCGGAGATTCAGATCTGCAAAATATTTCAATCCCCGATTGAAAAGTGATTGAATAGTAGTGCGGGAAAGATTGGATCTTTGTGCAAGCGTTCCAAAGTATAAACAATCTGTATCGGCTTTAATTAAATTTTCATTTTCATCATTCAGTTCAATAAAATCATACGCACTGTCGGTATCAATTTTAAAATTTGGAATTCCTGAATTATCAAGATGAACAATTGCCATTCCTGTTGGATGAAGATTATCATGTTGAATGAAATCAAAAGACAATCCGGAATGTTTAAGATCGTTAATGGCTTTGTTGCCAAGCACATCTTTGCCAACGCGACTAATTATGTTTCCGTTATCTGTTAGCTTTTTGATGTGATAGATAAAATTCAGCGGGGCACCACCAAGTCGTTTGTGGTTCGGATAAATATCAAAAAGAATTTCTCCGATAGAGGTTGTATTCATAAGTCGGGAATTGTTTGTTCCAATAATTTGTTAAATCACTATCAATAATATGAAAAGGTTGTGAAACTTTATCAACTAAAAACGTTAGAAAAATTAACAATCTCTAAAAAAACATCGTGGAAATTCTTCTCAAATCCGACAAATCTATTCAAAATCACTCCGCCCAGGTTAAGCTTTGAGATAAGAACTGAGTTGTCTGCAAAAATGTATGCAGGAATAATCATCACATATTTCGCTCACCCCGTTGTTCCTTTTGGATTTTTAGGGCAGATATNGAATTAGAAACCTCGAAGGTTTTTAAGTACCCTCGGGGAGATAAAAGCTATTCGTCTTCATTTATTTCTTCCTGTTTCCCCTGTTCCATTTGTGCCCATGGGTTTGTATCCGTATTCCATGTTTCAACTTTTATTTTCATAGATCCATCTTTTTGCTCTTCCCAGATTGTAATATACTTCCCATTGTCTGCCCATTCGGGAACATCGGGTCCAGACATTTTCATATCATAGTTACCAATTTCAATTGCAAGATTCCCCTGAACAATTATATCTGTAATTGAAAGCACAAAGTGCGTTGTCTTCCAGCCTGACTTTGCCTGCATTTCGCTGAGCTCTTTAACTTTAGCAATTCCTTTAACTGTTGGTTGATAGCTCGGCATTGAAATAATATCATCCGTGTACATTGATAACATTTTGTCGACATCGTTATCAATCATCGCTTTTGTGTATACCCTATTCATTTCTTCAATCTTTGCTTTAACCTTGTCTACATCCTGAGCAAAGATGCTCGAGGAGATGATAATAAGTATAACTATAAAAGAAAACAGTTTGTTCATAGGGCCTCCGAGAGTAATTGTGACTATTAGTTTTTCTAATTGGTTTAATCTAAAAAAGATGATCCTTGATTACAACAAAATTGTGATGGTTTCTTGAGTATGCTCATTGATATTTATAGTTTGAGGATGAAATAATTATAAAATCTTACAAAATGCAAAGAACAGATTACGCAAAAATTGCCGGCACTTATAACAATCGTTATAATGTAAATTATTTGATTAATGTCGGAAAAGAAATTAAAAGCATAATTACTTTAAATAATTACAAAGTTATTCTAGAAGCCGGAAGCGGAACCGGAAGGTGGATTAGTTCGCTTGAAGACGAGAGTAAAAAGATTTTTGGTTTAGATTATTCACTTGATATGATGAAAATTCCAAAGGTGGATAAACCATATCTTAATCTTGTAAATGCTGATGCTGTTCACATTCCGTTTAAAGATGATTTTTTTGATTTAATATTTTGTGTTAATGCGATTCATCATTTCCCCGATAAAGAAAAATTTATAAACGAATGTAAGCGAACATTAACAAGTAACGGCATGCTTGCTATCTTTGGTGTTGATCCGCATATTGATAAAGACTGGTACGTTTATGACTATTTTGATTCCGTTTATGAAAATGATCTTAATAGATTTCTTTCTTTGGAATCATTAAAGAGATTGCTAGAAGTAGAAAAGTTTGGGGGAATTGATACTAAAGTAGTTGAAGATGTTTATAATGAAAGAATAGGCAATGATGTTTTTAATGATCCGTTTCTGGGCAAACATCACTGCTCGCAACTAGCAAATCTTCCTGATAAAGAATATCATAAAGGAATTGATAAGATTAAAAATCAAATAAAGAAAAATCCAAAAACAGTTTTTAAAACATCTGTCATCTTTTACCTTGTAATTGCAAAGAAAAATAACGGAGTATAAAATGCCAATATTAATTAGCAATCCAACAATTATTGAGTCAGCTGGAAACAAACCCAAAATAATAGAAGAATATTTTGGAAGAGTTAATTCAAAAACAGAAATGGTTAGCATCGCAAAAATGACAAGTCCACAAGGCTGGGTTGAACCGGGACAACGACCAGAGTTTGATGAATATACTGTTGTACTAAAAGGCACTCTGCAAGTAAAAACTGAAAAAGAAATAATTGATGTTAAAGCAGGCTCGGCTATCTTGACTAAAAAAGGTGAGTGGATTCAATACTGCACACCTTACGAAGAAAGTGTAGAATATGTTGCTGTTTGTTTGCCGGCATTCTCTCCTAATAACGTGAATAGGGATGAATAAAGCTATCGGCTAAAAGTAAAATATTAATTTGCAAACTTCTCACAATTAAGAACAAGCCTTGTTTCACTTCTTTGATATGAAAAGAGAGCGCTAAACATCTTTAATTTTCTCCTTATTTCTGCAAATAAATCCAATTAATCTTATGGAATATTATTTGAGTATAACAAGGTACAATAAAAAGAAGGCATCTTATTAATGTTTGAATTTGGTTTTACAGAAGAACAAAACATGCTTCGCGATATGGTCCGCGACTTTACCAACAACGAAATTAAACCTATTGCGGCCAAGATTGATGAAGAATCAAGAATTCCCCGAGAGTTGATCCAAAAAATGGCTGAGCTTGGTTTTCTTGGCATTTCATTTCCGGAAGAATACGGCGGCGGTGGATTTGGTGAAGTTGGTTATTGTATTATGCAGGAGGAAATCTCTCGTGGATGTATGAGCACAGCAACATTTATTGGCGCACATCAGTCAATCGGAACAAACGCAATTTTTAACGGCGCTTCTGAAGAACAGAAAAAGAAATTTATTCCGACACTTGCATCCGGAGAAAAAATTGCTGCTTTTGGTTTAACAGAAGCTCAAGCCGGTTCAGATTCTTTTCACCTAAAAACAAAAGCAGATATTGTTGGTGATGAATGGGTTATTAACGGAGAAAAACTCTGGATAACAAACGGTGGTATTGCGGATTTTATTTCTTTGTTCGCTCGTACAGAAAAAGGAATTAGTCTCTTTGCTGTTGATACAAATGTTCCCGGTTTTAAAGTTGGTCCTCCTGAAAAGAAAATGGGAATTAAAGGAAGCGTAACAAATGCATTAAGTTTTGAAAATGTTCGCATTCCAAAAGATCATTTAATTGGGACAGATGGTAGAGGATTTATTTATGCAATGAAAACACTTGATGCCGGCAGACTGGGGCTTGGGGCTGCATGTCTTGGCGTTTCAAAAGAGTTGCTTGAACTTTCTACAAAGTATGCTAAAGAACGTGTGCAGTTCGATCATCCGATTTCACATTTCCAGGCGATACAATTTATGCTTGCAGAAATGGCAGTTATGATTTACAACATGGAATCAATTGTTTACCGAACAGCTGTTGATTATGATTTAAAGAAAGATATTTCAAGACAATCGGCAATAGTTAAGTATTATTGCTCAGAATCATTAGACAAGGTTGTTGATTTTGCAGTTCAAATACACGGTGGAATGGGCTACTCACAGGAACTTCCGATAGAGCGCATTTATCGCGATAGCCGTATCAACAGAATTTTTGAAGGAACAAATGAAATTCAAAAAGGAATTATTGCTAGAGAAGTAATTAAGAAAAACGGGAAAGTTTAATCCAACTAAAAAACCTGCCTACCGGACAGGCGGATTGGAGAGAGAAAAAATGCCAGTAAAAAAATCTGTTGCGGCTAAAGCAAAATCTAAACCCGCAAAACTTTTTTATTATCGCATCTTCTTTGATGATAATGAAAAGAAAAATTATATGAAAAGCGGACTAACGCATAAGCAAGTTGAAAAATATTTGAAAGCTTACGAAAAAACTCATCAGAAGTTTTTAAATTCTGAATTTGTAGCATGCCTTAAAAAGTATGATAAAAAAACAGAGCTGATTGAAATAAGCGACATCTCGTATTAGTAATGCTGTCTCGGTCGCTTTATATTCCCGGCGGATTGTTTGTTGCCTCCTTCAATCTTGCCGGGAATTGTTATTTGTAATAATTGTCATTCTCGCGAATGCGTTGACCTATTTAACTATTG
>BS_KBA_SWE02_21mDRAFT_10000822_pt1 | contig 11698 bp, 8 predicted proteins | sample BalSeasSWE02_21m_FD_9196 | JGI IMG/M metagenome (IMG submission 9196)
CCAGGGCAGCAGACAAAGTCAGGATCTTCAAAACAGACCCGGGTTCATATGCCTGGCTAATGGCTCGATTGAAAGGAGCCTCATTACTAAATGAAGCGTATATTTCATCGTAATTATTGAGATCAAAATGTGGATTTGATGTCATGGCCAAAATCTCGCCATTTTGGGGATCCATAACAATGATCGTTCCTGATTCAGCACCTGATTCGTCTAGTGTATTTTCCAAAATGGTTTCTATGGAAGATTGGATCTCGCGATCGATGGTTAGGATCAAAGTTGTGCCCGGTTCCACCTGTGGGATCTCTTCAGCCCGGTTAGGATCAACAGGTACCCATTCCTGGGAAGGGATCCCTGCTAGTAGGCTATTGAAATTTTGTTCAATGCCAAAGTGCCCAACATTATTTCGCAGAACATACCCGATATTATTGGATGCCAGGGAATGTTCAGGGTAAAAGCGTTGATAATGAGGTTTAAAAAATAATCCATAGAGAGTAGATTCGCTGGGTGTCTCTGGTTTGAGCTTCAGGTCTTCCATGATCAAATCTATTTTTTTGTATGCATCATAAGGAACATAATCAGCCAGGAACAAGTAACGTTGTTCTTCAGGGGCGTCATAGAGATTTTGTATTAGCTCGCCATAATCCAGCTCGGTGTTATAACTGAGAACCAAAGCGATCGATTCAGCATTGTCATTTGCTCTGACGATATCCATATCCACAACTACTTCGTAGACTGTAAGATTTCCGGCTAGCAGGTTACCATTGCGATCATAAATGTCACCACGGGCAGGAGACAAAGTGACATATCTATATTCCCCTTCATCTGGCCAGTCATCGGGCAATATCGAATTGTTTTGGTATGAATAGATCTTGCCAATAATAAGCACACCAATTATCCCTAAAATAAGTTGGATGATTTGGTAGCGCCACCGTTTTGGATCTATCATGGTTGACCTCGAGTAATAAACCAATCGAACAATGATTCTGTGTATTCAGGCAATAAAACAGTGGCAGGATTCAATACAGCTTTGGGAGCCAGGCTGAAGGCTGGTTTTGGTGTGTAGCCTGGAACAATAATGTACACGAATTCTTCTGGTTCTGCNGGAATAAATCCCATGTCTGCTGCACGGTCTTGCATAATTTTGGTGGATCCAGCAGCCGCAATTTCGGATTCCAATTCTGAGATGTAGTGCTGCATGGCGAGAATATTTTCCTTGGCTGCTGCGATCTCGCGACCAGCAAGCGCTTTCCGGGAAGTAACATTTACATAGAATGCCGAAACAATTCCAATGGTAGCCAAGGCGATCATGAATAAACCAATCCACTGAAGTTGCGTTCGCCAGGGGGCTTGTATATAAGTTTGGAAAAATTGATTGATTTTTTTCATATTTATTAACCAGTCTATGAATTAGATCTTCTCGACTACTCTCAATTTAGCACTGCGCGATCTTGGATTGCGGGATGATTCCTGATCTGAAGGTATTAAGGGCCGACGGTTCAGCTCACGAATACTGGCCTTGTGTCCGCAGGTACACATGGGTTGGCGGGGTGGACACAAGCAATCTTTGCTTTCTTGGCGAAAATAATTTTTCACCAGTCGGTCTTCAAGCGAATGAAATGATATGACTGCCAACCGTCCACCAATTTCCAGAGCATGGATTGCCTGGGGTAAAACTTCCTCGATTGAATTTAATTCATCGTTGACCGCAATTCTTAGTGCCATGAAGGTGCGGGTTGCCGGGTGTAGCCTGTCCCGTGATGGACTGATCGAAGTTATTATCTCTGCCAATTGAACCGTGCTGGAGATCGGTCGGGCAGTTACAATGGCTTTTGCGATCTGACGTGAACGAGGTTCCTCTCCATAACGGAAAATCAGGTTGGCGAGCTCAGGTTCAGGCAGGTCATTCACCAGGTGCGTTGCAGTCAGGGCATTGGTGGGGTCAAATCGCATGTCAAGTTCCCCCGCGGTCTGGAAAGAAAAACCGCGTTCGGGGGTATCAAATTGCATGGAAGACGCTCCTAAATCGAGAAGCATACCGTCAATCCTTGTCCAACCAACCTTGACGAGATGTTCTGTCAGGGTTGTATAAGAAGCCTGCATTATGGTGGCGCGTGCCCCAAATTCGGAGAGATTTTTTTTGGCAATTTCCAGGGCCTGGGGATCAACATCCAGCCCAAGAACCTCTCCATCAGGGGAGCTCGCCTTCAAAATACCTGCTGCATGCCCGCCTGCTCCCAAAGTACCGTCAACATAACGCCCTCTGCTTTTCGGGTTCAATGCGAGTATAATATCCTGGTAAAGTACGGGTATATGGTCTGATAATGTCATTTTTATTGAGTAGTAATATTGAGGGCAATAAATCTTTCATTATCAAATTCTTCATTCTGGCTATCCTCGGCATCCAATAGTTCCGGATTCCACACTTCCAGATAATTTCCCTGCCCTACTATGGTTACGCTTGTATCCAGCCCTGCCCAGGTACGCAGGTTTTCGGGGATCAAGATCCGCCCTGATTTATCCAACTCAGCCTGGGTTCCTTTTCCGAAGATATATCGGCGCAGCTGGCGGGCTTTTGGATCAAGAATGTTCATACCCATCAAATGATTGTAGAGGGCTTCAAATGCAGGTGAAGTTAGCATCATCAAGTTCCGGTCGAATCCACGAACGACATAGATACCGTCTGCATATTCTTCCCGAAACCGGGATGGAATTGTCAGGCGGAACTTATCGTCAAAGGTGTGGTGGAACTCGCCGGTTAGAAACATTTGTTCTGATAACTCCTATAACGAATGAGCGCCGGAGAATCCGGCGTCCCACTTTGACCCACTGCGTCCCACAGCTGCTTCTATTCTAGCATAAATCCAGTCAAATATACAAGTGTCACTTTTGACCATATAAATTACAGTTTTGTTTATATATAGAAGAAACTATCAGATTTAGGTACAGATGAAAAAATGACATTAATGACTTCGCAGATCAACCTGCTTTTATCAGATAAATGGATGGATTATGAGCTGCTGGACAGTGGGGATGGACAGAAGCTGGAAAGGTTTGGGAGATATGTTTTTGCCAGGCCAGAAGTACAGGCGATTTGGAAAAAAAGTCTGCCGATCGAACGTTGGCAGGCAGCCCACGCTATATTCCAACCGAGTGGTGAGGAGAGCGGAGGACATTGGCAATTTACAACCCAGGTTCCAGAACGGTGGGTAATGAATTATGGCAATCTAAAATTCTGGGCTCAAACCACCCCGGGACGTCATTTGGGTGTTTTCCCGGAAGGTGCTGCTCATTGGGATTGGATGAGCGACTTGATCCAATCTGCTTCCAGACCCATAAATGTCCTTAACTTGTTCGGTTACACTGGTCTGGCAACTTTGACCGCGGCTGCGGCTGGAGCCAGCGTCACACATGTGGATGCATCCCGGAAGGCAATTTCCTGGGCAAGGGAGAATCAGTCCCTCTCAGGTTTGGAAGAGAAGCCGATCCGTTGGATCGTAGAAGACGCTTTGAAGTATGTACAGCGCGAAGGCCGACGGGGAGTTAAATATCACGGACTGATAATTGACCCCCCAAAATTCGGCCGCGGACCAAAAGGTGAAGTTTGGGATGTTTATAAATCCCTACCCATTTTGTTGGATGCCTGCCGTTTATTGTTGGATAAGAAGCCGCTCTTTGCAGCCTTGACGGTTTATGCTGTCAAGGCTTCATCCGTTCATATTCGTACGGTTTTGGAAGAGATGCTGGATGGTTTTTCTGGAAATTTTGATGCTGGAGAACTTGTCACGCAAGAAAGCAGTGGCGACCGTTTGCTTTCCAGTGCGGTTTATGCGCGTTGGGAAAACAAGAAAAACGGATGACATCCCGTTATTATTTTTTACTGCATTGAGTGACATTGCGATGTTTGTGCAACAATAGCACAGTTTCAGGGATGGATTGATCGCCTGACAAACAGTCTGGATTGAGTTTTGTGAAAATCTCAAATGTTTAGGGACAGAATATTAAAACAAACAGGGAAATCAGTACAGTTTGAGTTAGTTTATTCTCGATTCTGGAAATTAAGTTTGGCAAGTATTCCTAGTTAGTGATAAAATTTTTTATATGACATCTGAAACCGACTCCCCAATCGTCCTTCCTATTCAAGAAAATCAGACCAAATTGGATACTCCACTAAACAAGTGGATTCCATGGAATCTTGAGACTCTTTTGGTGATCATTATCATCGCCATGACGCTTGTATCACGTTTTTATGATCTGGGTGCGCGCGTTATGAGTCATGATGAGGTCAATCATGTCATCCCTTCCTATGATTTTTACCAGGGACTTGGATACCGGTATGACCCCTTAAGTCATGGACCTTTGCAATTTCATTTGATCACCCTTTCATATTTTATTTTTGGGGATAACGATTTTGCGTCTCGAATTCCAGTAGCCGTTTTTAGTGTAGCCACAGTCGTGATCGCTTTACTGGCTTTCCGAAGATACCTGGGGAGAATAGGAGCTCTAGCTGCAGGGTTTATTTTCATGATCTCACCCTATATGCTTTTTTATGGCCGCTATCAAAGGAATGAAGCATTTATTGTTGTATGGGGCATGTTAACCATTTATGCCATACTGCGTTACCTGGAGAAGGGTGAAACCTGGGTATTATTTTTATTTACAGCCATAAATGCTTTTCATTTTATCGATAAAGCCACATCATACATATTTGCAGCACAACAATTAATTTTTCTGGCCGCATATTTTTTTGATAGACTAACCCGCCGGGAATGGTTATCCATAAAACTCAGGCAGACATTCATTCTTTCTGTAACCGGTATGATTATTTTCCTGGCTGGTGCCGGGGGTTTGTATCTGGCATTAAAACCCGAAAGCACAATCCTGATCGGATTACTGGCTTTGTTGGGGATTCTCGGTTTGGTTGCCGGTGTTTGGGCTGTAATAACTGTGATCAAGGGGATAGGTTGGGCAGGGGTTCGCAGCGAACGGTCCTTTGACCTGTTAATGCTTTTGGGAACTTTGATATTACCTCTCCTGGCAGCCCTGCCGATCAATCTGGCTGGTTTAAATCCGCTCGATTATACAACTCCCGCAATTATTCGAGCGGCAATTGTCATCGGGATTCTATCTCTAATTGCTTTGGGGCTTGGCATCTGGTGGGGTAAAAAGCAGTGGCTATTGCATGCTGCTTTGTTCTATTCCATATTTGTTGTTTTTTATTCCACCTTTTTCACCAATCCGCAGGGAATAGCGGTAGGCTTTATGGGTGCCCTGGGTTATTGGATGGAACAGCAGGGAGTTAACAGGGGCGGACAACCTTTCTATTATTATGCCCTGTTTCAAATTCCTTTATATGAATTCTTACCTGCCGTAGGGATGCTAATTGCCCTTGTTGTTGCCTGGTGGAAACGTCTATGGCAGGCTGTACCTTCCCAACCGTTTATATCTGCAAATGCCATTGAACCGGATGTACAACCAGTCCCGACTTTGGCATTAATAATCTTCTGGTCCTTCAGCAGTCTGTTGGCGTTTTCTTATGCTGGAGAAAAGATGCCCTGGTTGACGATCCATATCGCCATGCCCTTGATCCTGGCAGCAGGCTGGGCGGTAGGCTGGTTATTCCAGTGGGGTAATCGATTTGAGATCCGGACTTGGGGTTGGAGACAGAGTTTGCGTGTGGGAACAATTGCAATTTTATCGATCCTGGCGGTTCTCACAATTCGGACATCGATAAGGGCAGCTTATATAAATTACGATTATCCCCTCGAGTATCTGGTTTATGCTCATGCTGCTGATGGTCCCAAGAACTTGTTGGAAGAAATTGAGGATATATCCGAACGCACAACAGGTGGTTTGGATATTGTGGTGGCATACGATAACAATGTTCGTTACCCATATTGGTGGTATATGCGTCATTACCCCAACAGGGTAGATTTTGCAACAGAACCCAGTCGTGATCTACAAAGAGCTGCTGTAATTGTGGTCAGTGAAGAAAATTATGGAAAAATTGCCTCTGTTGTGCGGGACAATTATATTCAATTTGATTTTATGCGCATGTGGTGGCCTAACCAGGATTATTGGAGTTTGAAATGGGATAACATTGCTTCCGAACGGAATGCGGAAGTAGGATTGGATGCCTCCCCGATGTCGATAGGTGAATATCTGGTGCGCGTCTGGGGTCATATATCCCCATTTTTCACGGATGCAAATGTTCGCAGTGCCATCTGGCAAATATGGTTCAATCGTGACTATACTGAATATGCAACATTAAAGAATAGCAGCGCATTCACTTTGGAGAATTGGAACACTGCCAGCCGGATGCGGGCGTACATCCGGAAAGATGTTGCTTCTTTGGTATGGGGTTTTCAAACATCGAATACGGAAGTTACAGTTTCTGATCCCTACGAAGCCATCAAGCAACAGATCAATCCGGATCTTGTGATCGGACAAACTGGCACAGGAGTCTCACAATTTCAATCGCCTCGTTCCATCGCTCTGGCAGCTGATGGTAGTATCTATGTAGCGGATTCCCGCAACAATCGCATTCTACACTTGACTGCATCTGGAGAGAAGATCAATTCTTGGGGCAGTTATGCTGATGTCGCCCAGGGGGAGGCACCCGGCGGCACATTTAATGAACCCTGGGGTGTGGCTGTAGCTCCGAATGGAAATGTATATGTAATGGATACCTGGAATTACCGTATTCAAAAATTCAACGCAGATGGGGAATTTTTATCCATGTGGGGCACCAATGGATTTGCAGAAAGCCCGTTTGCTTTTTATGGTCCACGCGGTGTGGCGGTGGATGCAGATGGGAATGTGTTTGTTGTGGATACGGGTAATAAGCGTGTTATTGTGTTTGATGCCTCGGACAATTACATCACCCAATTCGGCGTAGCCGGGATGGGAAGCGGACAATTGGATGAGCCGGTTGGAATTGCACTGGATGAGCAGGGTCAGGTATATATCACGGATACCTGGAATTCCCGCATCCAGGTATTTTCTCCGGACGCAACCGGTCAGATCTATACATCTATAAATTCCTGGGAAGTCAGCGCCTGGTATGGGCAATCCCTGGAGAATAAACCTTTTATCGCAGTAGATAAAAACAAAAACGTCTTTATCAGTGACCCTGAGGGATGTCGGGTTATCGAATTTACCAGCGCAGGTTCACCTATAAGAACCTGGGGAGATTGTGGATTTGCCCAAAACCAGTTCAGTATGCCGGTTGGATTGGCAGTAGATAAATCTGGTGGTCTCTGGGTAAGTGACGCGGGAGAGAACAACCGCTTGCTTCATTTTCCAGCTTCAGAAATCTCCACAACGGATGATTAGCCTGTCTATTGCAGATTCTTGATCTCTATCGGTTCGATAATATCTGACAAGGGAAACCCGAATATCCGTGAGTAAAAAAAGAGCTCAACTTCCAGGGCTCGTTTGATGCTCTCTGCTTTTCGAAAACCATGTTGCTCCCCGGCAAAAAAGAGCTCAACTTCCAGGGCTCGTTTGATGCTCTCTGCTTTTCGAAAACCATGTTGCTCCCCGGCAAAAGGTATATAAGCCACCGGTAATCCTTTTGCATCCAAAGCCTGGTACATACTCTCTGACTGGATGGGTGGCACAACTTTATCTTCGCTTCCCTGCAATAAAAGAATAGGCACGTTGATCTGATCGATAAAGTGGATTGGCGAGCGTTGCCGATAAATTTCCTTCGCGGCAGGGTAAGGACCTACCAGGCTGTCAAGGTAGTGCGCTTCAAATTTATGTGTATCGATCGCCAGAGCTTCAAGAGAGCCTATCCCATATCGGCTGACCCCAGCGGTAAAGGTGTCATGAAAAGTGAGGGCACATAAAGCCGTGTAACCCCCGGCTGAACCTCCGGTGATGGACATGCGTTTGCCATCGACAAGTCCTTGCGACGCGAGGTATTTTGCGCCCTGGATGCAATCTTCCACATCTATAACACCCCAATTCCCATTCAAGCGAAGGCGGTAGGGACGGCCATAACCAGAGCTGCCGCTGTAATTGACATCCAACACCGCGAATCCCCGGCTGGTCCAGAATTGGATCTTAAGATTTAAGGAAAGTGAAGCTGCTGAAGTGGGTCCACCGTGTAACATGACGATAAGAGGTGGTTTTTCGCCTGAGGGGGAATTGTGATTTATGTTCACCGGTCGGTAGAAATTTCCATAAGCGCTCAAGTTATTTTGAGAGGTAAATTCGATCTCTTGTGGCGTAGAGATAAACCCTTTTTCAACCAGGTTTGTCCCAGTCTGGCGCAAAACTTTTTGAGCTCCTGATTCAAGATCCAGGCTGACCAGTTCTGCCGGGCGATCCGGTGATCCCCCAATAAATAAGATCTCCCCATTTTTTGCGCAGAGGGAAGAATATTCTACATAGGGAGTTGGTATATTCGTTAGCACTTTGTTGACGATATCCAGGCTGGTCAGATAATTTCGCCCTGCCTGAGTATAGGTGCAGATCAACTTATCAGAACCGGAGAAGCAATAAGTGGACAACCCGAATACCCATTGTGGCATTCCAAATTCAGCTTGAAGATCGGTAAAAGGAGTAATATTTTCATCTTTCAAGCAATAAGGTCTCCACCAACCACTTTGATCCGAGATGAAAAACAACTCTCCAGACGGTGACCATTCGGGTTGAAAAATGGATTCGTTCTGCCCGCCTGCGATGTGCCGGGTTTGGATTATTTTTCCAGCCTCATCGAATGACCCGATCCACAGTTCACAGCCATCCCAGGGCATATTGGGATGGTTCCAGGTCAACCAGCACAAGTGACTGCCATCCGGGCTGATGCGGGGGTTGGAATAAAAATCGTTTCCTGAAAGCAGGACCTCGACAGGTGATGTCCCGTCCAGGGGGATGGCGACCAGGGAATTGTTGACTTCCTGCCCATTGTCGGCATGCTGCTCACGGATGCAGATAAGTCGTTGATGCTGATCATCCATAGCGAAGTCAGCGTAACGGGCATCTGCGATTGGGGTAAGTGCAAGAGGTTCTTTTCCGGGGGCCTGACAGTAAAGGCGTTGATCTGCATAATTGCAAAAGTAAACCATCCCATTGAAAACCTGGTAGGCTGCACCACCGTACTCATGCACTCGGTTGCGGACATTGAATTCAGGAGGTGTGATGTCGGTAATGTTTCCGTCCGGTGTTAAACGAACGATCACCTGGCGACCAGACTCGTTCGCCCGAAATTCGAGCCAGTAAATTGCATCTCCATAACAAATGATCTCCGCGATCCGGATGGCATTGGCAGTAACCATGTCGGTTGTGATGGGGGAGTTCCAGGAACCAAAGGGAGCGATCGTTTTTTTTGTCATGGTACAAATCCTTGTAATTATTTGATAATTTATGGTTTTCTAGTTCCTGACACCTTCTTCCGAGAGGTGGTCGAGTAAGCTCAAATGCATTTTGAGGGGTGTATCGAGACAAAATTATCTAATAATTAGCATAAAATTTTTGTCTCGACACATGCACTCCCTGTTGCTTTTAGTCAGGGCAGGTATGCATGTGTAAGGCAGGGCTTTTTCACCTAATCGTAAACCTCCGGGTTTACACAATTGGGCAATTTCTCGCCTTTTAAACCAGCGATCAAATTCTCTGCTGCCATGATCGACATCCTGGTCCGCGTGGAATTACTGGCGCTGGCAATATGCGGACAAATGATGAGGTTATCCAATTCTAGCAGAGGGCTATCCATGGGGAGTGGTTCAGGTTCGGTCACATCCAGTGCTGCTGCCTGGATGCGGTGATGCTTGAGCGCGTCGTATAGAGCAACTGGATCGACCACGCCTCCCCGGGCAGTATTGATCAGGATGGCATTGGATTTCATTTTGTTAAAGGCTGCTGCATCGATCATATGCTGTGTTTCGGTGGTCAGGGGTGTATGGATGGATATAAAATCAGATTGCTGCAGTAATGTGTGCAGATCCACCGGGTGGGCAATTGATCCGGGCACAGTTTTATCATGATTTGGATCGTGGAACAGGATCTTCATATTGAAGCCTTCAGCCCGTCGGGCAACTGCCTGACCAATGCGCCCAAATCCGATGATCCCCAGCGTGGCACCACTAATATCTGCGCCCAGCAAAAGAGCCGGACTCCAGGTTTTCCATTTTCCTGAGCGCACATACCGGTCTGCTTCTGTAATGCGCCGGGCTGCGCTGAGCAGCAGGCTGAAGGCAAAGTCCGCTGTGGCATCGGTCAGGATTCCGGGCGTATTTCCAACCGGGATCCCAAGTCTGGTGGCTGCGGCAATATCAATATTGTCATACCCGACTGCATGGTTGCTGATCACCTTGAGGTCTATTCCGGCAGCCTGCATTATTTCGAGATCAATTCTATCGGTCAACAGGGGCAGTAAACCGTGCATGCCCTGAACGCGTTCCAGCAGCACTTCCCGGGAGGGAGGCAGGTCCTCCTGCCAGAATTCTGCATCGCAAAATTCACGGATCATCTGCATACCTTTTTCAAGGATTATTCGTGTTACAAACACTCTGGGTTTGGGCATTGAGCCTCCAATGAATTAAATATACCACTTGTGTTAGAAAATTAACCTGAAAAAATAAATTGTAAATTTCACTTTCCGATGCTATCATTTGGAGTAATGATAACTGCCGAACAATTTTCCATTTATACATTAAGTGATCACCCGCAAGGGGCGGGAATTCAAAGGATTCTGGCTGCAGCCATCCAGGCGGTTGAGCCTGGAGAGGCTGTGCGCAGATGGGCGGCCATCAGCGGCGATATAATGCGCATAGGCAAATATGATTACGATCTAAAAGTAATTGAGAGGATCTATTTAATTGGTATTGGCAAGGCAGGGCCTGCCATGACCGCAGCCATGCACCAGATCCTTGGGGAAAGAGTTTCCGACGGTCTGATCGTCACGAAAACCATCCCTGTTGATCAAACCTCCAGGTTACCAGTGATCGTTTCAGGGCACCCCATCCCGGACGAACGCAGTCTTTTGGCGGGCGAGCAGATCTTCAGCTTGCTGGAGGGAGTGCAGCCAAGCGACCTGGTGATCTGCCTGATCTCGGGTGGCGGGTCAGCCCTGGTGAGTTGCCCGCCTGCGGGGATTTCATTGGCAGATCTTCAAACGCTGACCAGCCAGCTTCTGGTCTGCGGTGCCCGGATTGATGAGATCAATACCTTGCGGCGCCAACTGGACCGCATCAAAGGCGGAGGCCTGGTGCAGGCTGCCGCACCGGCGCAATTGGTCAGCCTGATCCTGTCGGATGTGGTCGGAGACCCTCTGGAAGCGATCGCCTCCGGTCTTACTGTGGTAGACCCAACCAGCCGGAAAGACGCGCTGGACATCTTGGAAAAATATCAGTTGGCGGATAAAGTCTCCTCCTCTATTTTGGATTTTCTGAAAAGAAGCTCCATTGAAGAAAAACCCGTAGAAACTGATTTTGAGAAGGTGCACAATCTAATCGTTGGCAACAATTTAATGGCAGCCCAGGCTGCACTGGCCCAGGCGCGCCTGGAGGGATTTAATACCTACTTGTTGCGCACCGATCAACAGGGTGAAGCCAGTGAAGTTGCTCATGAACTTTGTAACATCTTACGTTGGGCCTGGAAACGAGCAGACCCGGTTCCGCCTCCAGCCTGCATAATTGCAGGTGGGGAGACTACCGTCAGCCTGCAGGGGGATGGGCGTGGCGGGCGTAAT
>BS_KBA_SWE02_21mDRAFT_10000824_pt1 | contig 11690 bp, 10 predicted proteins | sample BalSeasSWE02_21m_FD_9196 | JGI IMG/M metagenome (IMG submission 9196)
CGCAGCGCTTCATCGACTAGCACAAACAGGTAACGCCACGTCAGACCGAACATTCCCACCAGCAGGCGCGGAATGCCTACTGCCCGCATGGCTTGCAGCAGCTCTGGAAACTGGGTCGATGCAGCCAATACGATGGCAGCCTGGACCGACAACCAGGATTTAAAAGCAACGCTCACAAAGCGCGCCACTCCTTCGCTTGAAGCTGTAAGCATCCACGGTCCAATCGAAAGATCGAAGAGCGCCTGGCCCTTAATGGTGAAGATCACCGGGAGTGCCGCCATTGCAAAGGGCAGGGCCAGCACAGCACGCTTTAAAACATAACTTATGCCCAATCCAGACAATATCTCCACTGCCAGCACCACAGCCAACAAGAGAATATAGACCGGCCAGGCTGCCACGGGCGTCAAGGATGCAGTCAGGATGAAAGCCACCGTCAGCACAAATTTAATGCGTGCATCCAGGCTGTGGATCGGGCTTTTGAGTGGCCGGTAGGGATCGAGAAAGTGTATGTGCATGCCTATTCCTGCTGATCGTGGGGTTGATGTTTGTGGTCTTTTCGGCCGCGCCGCAAGAAAGCTACGCCAATTGCAACCCCGAAAACGAGCACAGTACCCAGGATACCTGCCACGATGGTAGCCAGGTTCTCGTTCGAAATACCGGGGAAGATGTACTTGGGAAGTATATTAAAGAAAGGTGCCCGTGCTGCTTCGAGGAAGCCTTTTTGCCCGGCCACCCATTCCAACCCGTCAGGGTTGGCTGAAGCCAGGGGTGAAAGAACTGCCAGCAGGATCGCCAAGGAAAGCCCGCCCAGCCAGATGACCTTGCTGCCTGTTGGTGCAGCTTCATCAAGGTGGAACAAATCACGCCGCGTGCCATATAGAAAAGCCAGTGCGCCAAAAGTGATCAGTCCTTCTCCCAGGCCGATCAACATGTGGATCCCACCCATTGCCGGGATAGCGATGTTGGCAGGCGAAGTGCCCGATAAAGCCAATTGAAGGGCTGTTGCCAGCGCTGCAGTTACAATGGAGAGCCAGGCTGCCAGGGTCCCGCCAACAAAAACGCCCCATGATTTTCCGCGACTGAGCTTTTGGATGCTGGAATAAGTGAAAAAAGATACGGTTACACCGATCACAGCCATGTTGAACAGGTTGGTTCCCAGTGACAGCAATCCACCATCCTGAAATATCAACGCCTGGATGCTGGCTACAGTGGTCATGACGATCATCGCCGCCCAGGGACCAAGCAGAATGGTTGCCAACGTTGCGCCCAGCAAATGACCGGAGGTACCGCCCGCCACAGTGAAGTTAAGCATCTGCCCAGCAAAGATGGCGGCAGCCATGACACCCATCAGGGGCATCTGGCGTTCACCCAGGTCCTTGCCAACGCGTTTCAAGGCGTATCCGATCACGATGATTGAGATTACCCAAAACAGAATCGCGATCTGGGTCGACAGGAACCCATCCGGAATATGAAGCGGTTGAGTGGGAGCATACAACATTACGATCCTCCTGGTGGGGTGGCGCTCTGACAGTCCGGGCAAAGCCCAAAAAAGGTCATGTGGCTGGTATTCAAATTGTAACCACTGTCTGCTTCAAGTTGTTCATACAGATTTTGCAACACGGCATGGTCGATCTCGATGCTGCTGTTGCAGGTTTGACAGATCAGGTGATGATGCACATGCCCGGCTATTTCATATACCAGGTGTCCACTTGAATTCTGAGCGGAATGGATCATCTCATTTTGTGCCAGGAACTCCAGGGTGCGGTAAACGGTGGTCTCGGTTAATCCGGGGATATTCCGGTTGGCTTTGTTAAAAATATCCACCGGGGAGAGATGCCCGTTGGCATCATGCAATATCTGCAGAATCGCCTGGCGTTGGGGTGTCATCCGAAAACCACGCTCACGCAGTTCCTGGGTACGGTGTTGTGTACAGCTCATAGTTGAATCCTTATTGCAATTAGTATCAATAACAAGTATATACAATAATCGGTCTTTTGTAAATATGATACACTTTTTGTCATTGCGAGCACAGTTTAGCAATCCGTCCCCTCGCTGCTTCTGCAAATTCACCAACCGCTGGGCTTCCATGAAATGAGGAGAGACCTCAGATCCGCTTATAACTCATAGATTCTCCCGCTGGTAGAGTAGGCGATATTTTTCGCCATGTCGAGACCATCGATTTCAGATGACCACCAAAATAATATTTGGAAAAAACATTAAAAAGAAATATAATGGAATAGAGAATCATCTCAAAAGAAAGAGTTATAAGTGTGTGCTTCGCACTATTCCCCGAATTATAAAAAAGATACCAACAATGAAACACCTCACACGAAAGATGAATGGTATTGAGGAAAGGATCATGGCATCAAACCGTTTACAAAAATTAATGCGCTTTGCATCAAAAGGGATCATGCTTGCAATCGCCGTATTGCTGGCTGCCTTTAACGCACTCCCATCAAACGCCCTGACGCTTCAGGCAAAATCTTTTTCCTTTGCACAACCCGCTTTGGTTTTGAGCACCACCAACTTGTCCGGCTTCGAGAGCGCCGCCCTGGCAAACCCCGACTGCCCGGATTCTTCCTATAGCCCGGAAAATATTTTCTCCCTGGGGGCTGATGGCCCATCACCGCTGATCAATGACGCCCTGCCTGCACCCGAATTCATTAGAAACCTGAGATCTGCCAGCCTTGCTGCACAGGCAATCGGCACAAGTTCAATGGCACCTGATCGCTATGATACCAGCGCGTTCATGACCGGGGATATTGCCGTGGGCATCGTCCTGCCCGAAAGCTCGGGCAATGGAGAAAACTGGACCCAGACTGAAACGGATTGTGTTGTGTCAAAGATACAAACCGGAATGAACTGGTGGAAAGCCCATGCCAGCGCGGCCGCCAACCTGAATTTTGTTTACGACCTGCAAATTGGCATCCCAATCTCCTACGAACCTATCCAAATGACCGACAATGAGGCTTCCACTTGGGTCAGGGCAACCATGGGAAGCATGGGTTATACAGATTCAAGTACTCAGGAACGGGTCTATTCTTATAACGATCATATAAGGGATGTAAATAACACGGATTGGGCTTTTACCATCTTTGTGGCGGACAGCAGTGTTGATGCTGATGGAAAATTTGCAGACGGATCTTATTTTGCCTGGGCTTACCTGGGTGGCCCCTATTTGATCATGACCTATGATAACGATGGCTGGGGGATCGATGACATGAACTGGGTGGCTGCCCATGAGACCGGGCACATCTTCCTGGCCGCGGATCAGTATTACCAGGCCGGTTATGGTGGCTGTGATAGCACAACCGAGCGCTACGGCTATCTGGGAGTGGTCAACAGCAACTGCCAGTACAATAATCCGTCCAGTGTTCCGTCCATCATGCGGATCAATGAAGATACCATCGAATCAACTGCCAGAGGACAGGTGGGCTGGAGAGATTCCAACACCAATACAATCCCGGATTCGATGGACACCAACCCGGCTTTCAATCTTACTGCTTTCACTCCAGACCCAACCACGCAGAGTAAACTGACCTATTCTGGCCAGGTCTACGACATCCCCTGGTCGCATGCTGTTTGTACAGCAATTGACGACTACTGCTATACCAAAGATATCACCATCAACACAATCAGCGCCGTCACCTATCGGATTGATGGTGGCGATTGGATTCCCGTCCTTGCAACGGATGGAACCTACGATTCGGATTTCGAAGCCATCGCTTTCACCACACCCAATCTAAGCAATGGATTGCGCAGCATAGAAGTGAAGGCCACCAACTCCGTAGGTCATACGGTCACCTGGACGGATACGGTCACCGTAAACTCATCTTACACCCTGACCGTCAGTCAATCTGGCAATGGCACCGGCACTGTCACCAGCAGTCCGGCGGGCATCGACTGCGGCGCTACCTGCTCTGCCAACTTTGATGGCGACGGCCTTGTCACCCTGACAGCCTCAGCAGGTACAGAATCTGTTTTCACAGGTTGGAGCGGGGACAACTGTTCTGGCACAGGCACCTGCCAGCTCTCTATGACCGAAGCAGCTTCTGTCTCTGCAGCTTTCACGGCATTTTCCATGCCCGATGAGCCTCTCCTGGTACAGCCAGCCGAAGGTGCCACTGTATCTACTTCCGCCACCCTGGAAGTCACAGTTTCAGATGCGAATTTGGATAGTTTGGACGTTTCCTTTTACGGGCGGGCAGTCTCGGGGGTACCTGCTGATGATTTCTCCCTGGTGGCCATCCCGGATACCCAAGTCTATGCATACAGTTACCCGACCACCTATATCAACCATCTCAAGTGGATCGCAGACAATAAGACCGCTGCCAACATCGCTTTTGCTACTGCCGTTGGAGATCTCGTCAGTACTTCCACAAGTGTGACAGAATATACGCGTGCGGATGCTGCCTTTGATACATTGGACGCAGGTAATGTTTTTTACAGCACGGGTGCCGGCAACCACGATATGCAAAGTGGGACATTATGGCCATCCTATTTTGGTACTTCACGCTTTTCAGGAAAGAGCTATTTCGGCGGTAGCTATGATGATTACAACAATTATTATCTCTTCAGCACCGCTGGTATGGATTTTATTTTGATCAACCTGGAATTTTCTCCCACCACGGACCAGATCAATTGGGCTGACGCTCTGTTCAAAACCTTCTCCAACCGGCGTGGCATCCTTCAGCAGCACGACGTCCTCAATGCGGATAACTCTTGGCTAAACAAGACTTCATATGATACCTTGCGGGCTAATCCAAACTTGTTCCTTATTTTGGCTGGACACAAGTACACCACCTCTGATGGCGCCGCCTACCTTGCTGGAACCGGAACAGATGGGCACACCATCCATGTTGTTATGCAGGATTACCAGGATTATCCTGACGGTGGCAATGGCTACCTTCGCATCTACCGCTTTTCCCCAGCCGATGACATGGTCTATATGATTACCTATTCACCCACTGCCGATGCGTTCATCACTACCCAACCAGACAGAATGAATCTCCTTTATGATATGGCTGGCAGCTCAGCGCCGTACTCGTTTATTGGCACAGTTTCAGGTGTTGCCAGTGGTGAAAACGCCTCCATCTCTTGGTCCGGTCTTTCCGATGGAACCGAATATCAGTGGTATGCAGTTGCATCCGATGCCAGTCATTCCACCAACAGCAAGGTTTGGAGCTTCACTACAAGCACAACACTAACGGTTGATAAGAACGGCACTGGCAGCGGCACAGTCACCAGTAACCCGGTTGGTATTGATTGCGGTTCGACTTGTTCTTATGATTTCCCATACAATACGGTCGTCACCCTCTCGGCAGTTCCGGCCACCAGCAAGGACAGGTTCAGCGGCTGGAGTGGTGCAGGCTGCTCGGGTACGGGTACCTGTGTGGTTACCACGACCGCGGCCAAGTCCGTCACCGCCAGCTTTGAGTATGCAGTCTTTGATGATGTGCCTTTCGGTTACACCCAGACCCTGGGTGGTGTGACCTATAATCTTTATCCATACATTCAAGCCCTGTGGGACAATGGTTTTACCAACGGGATCTGGATCGAGAAGGATGAGGATGGGGATATTACCTATGCCCTTTACGGTCCAACAAATAATCTCAACCGAGGCATGGTGGCCAAGTTCCTGTTGAATGTCGTCCACGGCCGGGATTATACAGTTCCACCTCTACCATCCACTCCCCAATTCAATCTGGATGATTGGAACAACCCGGATATCGCCTGGGCCTGGCCCTGGGCGGAAGAATTGCTGGCTGAAGCGCTCACCAATGGTTGTTACATCGACCCGGATACATCCGCCAGGGCTTATTGCCCGACCAATATCTCCACCAGGGCCGAAGCTGCCAAGTTTGGCTTGACCATGAAGTATGGCACAACCTACACGCCTCCCGCTGCCACCGGAACTGTCTTTGCAGACATGTTGATTCCAGTCCTTCCAGCCTTACCACATTGGGGCATTGCCTGGGCCGAGCAGGCCTATGCAGATGGCTTGCTGCCAGCCTGCGGCACGGACATCACCACGGGCAAACCACTCTACTGCCCGGATGAGCCCATCAACCGGGCCTGGTCTGCCTACCTGATTGTGAAATCCAACGATCTGCTTCCGTAGTTACCAAATTCTATTACTCGGGCAGGTTATTTACAAAAACGATAGGACCTCCAAAAGACAAAAAAACGGTATAAGATGTCTCATCTGGTATATAATTATGGTAGTATGTTTGAAAAGATAGAATTCCGATAAACCATTTGCGAGAAAAATAAAATATCTTTGGTAATGAATGGAGAATAGCATGCCATCAAATTCATCAAGACCCAACCTGCGAGCTTTCCTGATCCTTTTATTGGGAATAATAACCATATTGGTGATCACTGGCTGCTCTGCCCTGACAGGTCAGACCCCGGTTCCACCTCCCACCGAGCCTGGTCAGACCGAGCCACCACCCACGCCGTTGCCCACGGAGTGCAAACCCATCCGGATTGCAAATAGCGATGGATTGTCATTGATAACCTTGCCGGATGGATCTCAGATATTTCTTGGCAACAATACCGAGATCGATTTCATCCCGGGCGGATATTGCCCTGGCATTAGCGAACACAGAGCTTATCTTCTGCGCGGCGAGATCGCGGTTCGTTCCCTGCTCCCGGATGATTCCTTGTTCACCGTATTCAGCCCGGAAGGCTTCAAAGTCACCCTGGATGATACCGGGCTTGTCACTTACAACCTTGAGAAAACGCTCCTGACCCTGAACTGCTCGAATGGTAATTGCACCATAGGTACCGAGCAGCAGCCCTATCTGCTGACCTGCGGTCAGATGGTTGAGTTTGATCAGAATGCTGTTCCTAATGGTCCATTTGGGATCACTGTTTCCGTTTTGGAACCATACGGGGATTGGCTGCTGCCCAAGTGTGATTTCACGCCTCCTGAGCCTACATCCACCCCGACACCTGATATCGGTGCCACTGCCACGGCAGCCTGTTCAGCCTGGAACAACGAGTTCCCGTCGACACCCTGCCCGACTTTTTCCAACCCGTAAAGACCGAATCGTTCTTTTTGCTTGCTTTTCTTGGCAGCGTCCCGCAGGTACCTTCTGGCGAAAGCCTTGAAAACCACCAACCTGTGGGACGTTGCTTTAGGTTTGCAGCCCNCCAACCACGCNGAAGTGCACAAGTTTGGGTAAAATATAGTCTGCTTCATGTCAATATTATCTGAAAGATCAGAGAAAAAACTGGATACCAACGCAATAAGTTCATCCATAAGCGCTGCTGTGCTTATATTGGCTAATAATGAGTCCAATGTGATCGCGTCCACTGTCGAATCCGTCCGGCAGGCGCTCGATCCTCAGGATGCTATTTATGTCATTGCTGACAATTGCCAGGATGATACCGCCCACAAGGCCGCAGCAGCCGGAGCCATTGTGCTCGAACGCCAGACTGGCGCACCTTATGGCAAGGGTGCTGCCATAAAATGGCTGGTCCACCAGTCCTGGGAACAACTGGCATCCTACAGCCTGTTGGTTATCCTGGATGCGGACAATCGCCTGCCACCTGAATTCATGAGCGATGTTAAGGCCGGTTATCCGGACGATGGCATCCTGCAATGCCTGGTCCTGCCCGTTGAATACCAGGGTTCATCCCTCAGCACGCTCATTACGCTCTCCGAGATCCATGAACAGAAGACTATCGACTCGATCCGCACCTTCCTGGGCTGGTCGGTCAGGTTGCGCGGCACAGGCATGGTCATCCCACCACAGCTGTTGAAATTGGTGGCCGATGAGATCGATACCGAGGTTGAAGATTTTGCAATGAGTCTGCTGTTTGTGGCGCATGGGGTCAAGATCCGCCGCAACAACCAGGCGACCGTCTTCGACCCGAAGCCGAGCGAATCCATCCTGGCCTCCCGTCAGAGGGCGCGCTGGTTTCGCGGTCAAATGCTGGCCTTCTGGCGCTACCGCAGGGAGATCCTGCAGCTCATAAAAAGCGGCCCGAATGGATGGGCCATGCTGGATTCGCTTTTCATGAAACCGCGCTGGTTGGTTGACCTGCTGTTGACCCTGCTGGCAGCCTTAGCAACCAGGGTCTCCTGGTTGCTGGCTGGCCTGGTTTTTGCCCGGGTCTTTGTTGATCTGCTTTGCCTGGCATGGACAATTATGGTCTCAGATGAGCGTACCAGTTTTCTAAAAGCCATCCTGCACGTCCCCGCTTTTATCTGGATGTGGCTGCGCGGTATATTGCTGGCCTTTCGAAAGTCCTCCTGGCTGCGGGTGCGTGATTGATATCAAATTTGTTAGCATAACGATAGCTGTGTATGGGGGTTTATACTCTAGAATAAAAAATCCCACACTATTACTTTTGTAATAGATCCCTGAAAAAAGAGGCTGACCATTGATCAAAAAATTGGTTTACAAGCTCAGCACTGGAATTATCCGTCTTTACGCACGCTTGATGCTTCATATTGACATCCAATGGCAACATGATTTGCCGGCGGGACCGATGATCTTTGCCGCCAACCACCCGAGCGCTACCGACCCGTTCCTCATTCACCTGGTATCCCGCCAACCTGTCAGCGTCTGCATCACAGACAGCGCCTTTGCGGTACCCATTCTAGGTTCCTTCATGCGCTACCTGCGCCAGATATCGGTCTCGCCCGGGCAGGGACAGGTAACACTGGATAATGCCAGCCGCATGATGGCAGCCGGACATGTAGTCGCCATCTTCCCTGAGGGATTGGTCAGCCCGCACGAGGGTGGTTTCCATGCCCCGCGCTCCGGCGTGGCCCGCCTGGCGCTCGGAACAGGTGTTCCGGTCATCCCGGTCGGCATCTCCCTGCTGCGAGATCGCAGTACCCAGATCACATCCGGCATCAGCGGCAAACAGACCACCGCCTGGTGGTACCTGCGCGGCCCGTATGTGATCACAGTTGGTAAACCCATCCAATTTGAAGGCAATTGCGAAGATTATGAGCAAGTAAGGTCTGTTGCCCAGCGTCTAATGGATAGCATTCACACCCTGGCATCTGAAAGTGAACAACGTCTGCGCCGCAAGAAGGGCTGGTCTTCGTCTCCAATTGGTTGACCCACAAGGATTGGTGCAGAAAGTTTGCAAATATCCTTTCCATCCAGCATTAAGTTCATCAGCACTTAAACACCAGGTCATCAAGAAGAACAATTTCATGTTCGTTCTTTTTGTGCATCCATTGTGGGATGGTCTATAAAATTGGGGGGGATATGACTATTTGCAGGAAAAGACAGAATTATTAATTATTTGGGCAGACACTCACCCCTTCGGGGACACGAGGTCTGTCCCTACGGTATGAAATTATGGTTATTCGTGGAATTCTTCCACCTGGTAGATCAAGACATCCAGGTGTTTGCGGCGCCAAAGGTCGCGGGCCACACCCATCTTGTAGCATAGATGCTCGAGGAACTCTTCTTTTCCGCTGACCTTTTCCCAGACCTGCGGAAGGAAGGTGGCGCGTTTCCAACCATCCTTTACGATAATACCATCCAGGCCGGGTTGCAGCTTATTGAGCAGGTCTTCGGGTGTGGTGTATTCGAGCGGCACAGGGATAGTCAGTCGTGAGATTTCAATGTGGATGTCCGGCAGTTCGGACTCGCGCACCTGTTGGAAGCGATAATCTTGGAGGGCGGCGGCAATGGCATGTTCACGCACATCTTCCGCCAGGGGCTGGGAAGGCTCGAGAGCGCCAATACAGCCGCGCAACTCGCCGGCCAATGTAAGGGTCACAAAGCTGGCTCCATGTGCCTGCATGGGCGGTGTCAGGGCAGCTAGATGCAGGGGAGGCAGCGCCTGCCCACGCACAGCATGCTCCATTGACTGGCGCGCTAATTTTAAAAGCATGGATCTTTCAAGTTGGGTTAATGGTTCTGTCATTCCAACCTCCCCACATCATAATGTTCAAGTATCTTCTTATTGATTCGGGAAAGATGAGGAAATTAGCCCCATCTTTTGTATTACTTCAGATTATGATAGTCCTGGTCATGATACAGCAGTGGTTTTCCGGTCTGGGCAATGCACAAGGCATCCACTTCACCGATGAAAAGGGTATGCAAGCCTGTATCATACGTATGCACGATGTGGCAGTCCATGTATGCCAGCCCACCAACGATGAAAGGCGCGCCGCTTTTCATCGTTTCTATGGCCAATCCCAGAAAGCGATTGTCATCCAGCGCGGGGATGCGTCCAGCAAAGCGGTCGGAAACATCTATCTGATCATCAGCCAGTATGGTGACACCAAAATGTTGACTTTTTTGAACCATGTCATGGGTTCGACTCGTTTTATCAAGAGATACCAGAACAAGAGGGGGTTGTAAAGAGATGGATGTGAATGCGCTTACCGTCATCCCGTGAAATTGGTCTCCATCTTTTGCTGTTACTACAGTTACGCCGCTAGCCCAGTTTCGCATGACTTGGCGAAGGTCTTCATTTTTATCTTGCATATTGTATCTCCAAAATATATATCATCTCAATAATTCAAGAGAATCCCGGGGTGATCGCCCTTTAACCGGCAAATATATGTCAGATCGTCAGTTTAAGGACTTTGGAGATACTATCCAACAGTTCCTGCGGACTGAAAGGCTTGCCAATATAATCATCCACTTTGGCAATTTCCAAGCCCAGCACTTTGTCGATCAATTGGGATTTGGCTGTAACCACAATGGTGGGAATATCCCGGGTGGTCTCATCCTCTTTCATTTGCTGGTAAACCTGCCAACCATCCATAACAGGCATCATAATATCGAGGATCACAAGGTCTGGTTTTTCCTGGCGAATCCGATCCAGACCATCCTGCCCACTGGTGACCCCTTTAACACTGAAACCATGCCTGGTAAGCAGTACGCGGAAGAGTTCGAGCATATCAATATCATCTTCTATGCATAAAATCTGTTTCAAGTGCATATCTCCCATATACAATCTCTAGCAAATGAATAATTATCAAAATCACGATATGAAGAAGAAGGTGCCGGCAGATACGATAAGGATATTCACACCTTTTCCTTCCCCGAATTATTGATAACGGTTACCTGTTTATAGATAATTGTACCATGACGAAAAGATGTAATTGCCCCAATAAACTCCTTTGACAGTCAATGGTTTTTAAGCTATGCTTCATTTAGCAGCCAGCCTGGAGAAGGTGTGCCTGGCAAGGGCGGAATATAAAAAACTGGCATCGCCCAACATTCAAAGTGGATGTAAAATAGAGCTGCTACTAAAATGGAGGCTATAAATATGGCTCGTAAAAATTATGATGGTGTTATCGAAGCTGTTCGTTACTCACCCAATGGGCAGATCGATATGGTGCGTATGTATGAAGTGCGCTGGCTGGTCTATTCTGACCAAATTCTACTGAGCCGGGCTGCCTTGCTGGAGCGATTATCCCAGGGGAAGCGTTTTGTGACTGGCCAGAGAAAGACATACGTGGGCAATGTATTTGAAACAGGCAAAAGCGTGCATATATCGGGAACTTCAAATGCGATCATCACCACCAAAGACCAGGCTGGTAATCAGGATTTTTTAGCAAATGTGCCTGTTTTTTAGCACTACTTCAAAAATGGATATTGGTCTTTGGTTGGGATTCACCCATCCTTCCGCTAAAAACCGCGCAGTGAACAGCCGGGAAAAAAGCCCGGGACCATTGACGGGTACATTGCGCTGTGTGG
>BS_KBA_SWE02_21mDRAFT_10000825_pt1 | contig 11688 bp, 8 predicted proteins | sample BalSeasSWE02_21m_FD_9196 | JGI IMG/M metagenome (IMG submission 9196)
CCAGGGCAATGGCGATAGGTGAGGACATTTCGTCATAGGCCCTGGAACGCAAGATTTCGCCCAGGGTGACCAGTTCCCGGATCTCGTTGGGGATCTCAAGACCCACCACCGACTTGCCGGGGATCACTTCCACTACCCGCACGCTGATTGCAGACAGGGCTCGCGCCAGATCCTTGGACAGGCCGGAAATCTGGCTGACCTTCACCCCAGGGGCGGGTTGCAATTCAAAGCGTGTCACTATCGGCCCGGGATGCACAGCCACAACCTCGACTTCCACGCCGAAGTCACGCAGCTTCAACTCCACCAGCCTGGACATGGCCTCCAGTGCGTCATCCGAATAACCACTGACCTTCTCGGGTGGATCATCCAGCAGCGACAGGGGCGGCAATTCTGAACGCGGTGGTGGCTCAAACAGCGGTACCTGCCGTTCTTTTTCCACCCGATCGCTGCGTTCGATGATATTCAGCACCGGTTCAATACGTGGCTTCTTGCCCACGGCCTTGCGCTGGGTTTCACGCTGCACCACAATCTGGCGCTCTTGCTTCACTTTGCGTGCGGCCAACCAGTCGCGGAAAACCCCGACCTGGAATACCACCCAGTCCGCCAGCCACAACACCAGGCGCCCAACCCGGTCCATGACGGCCAGCCAGGAAATACCGACAAAAAGCGAGACACCTGCCAGCCACAGGGCGAGTAAAAGCATAGTCGCGCCAAGGAAACTAAGGGCGCCGGCCAGACCAAACCCGACTCCGGATCCAAAGACTCCGCCCGCGGTGTATTGCAGCGCACCTGGATCAAAATGCAGGGTGGCCAGACCACAACTGGTGGCCAGGGTGAGCACAAAACCCGCTGCCCGGAAGGCGAGCGTAGACCATGACACCAGGCCATCCGAGCGTCTAATCCGGAACAGCATCCAGCCGGCGAATCCGAGCATGAGTGGAAACAGGTAGGCCGGTCTGCCAAAAAGCATGAAAAACAGGTCCGCCAGCCAGGCTCCCACGGGCCCAATCAAATTGACGACCCGACCAGATTCACCGGCAAATGAAAAACCGGGATCCTGTGGCCGATAACTGATCAGCGCCGCAAACAGCATTAGCGACAGACCGCCAAATATCCACAGGGCGGCTTCTCGCAAGGCCCTGCGAGCCGGCAAGCCCAGTAATGCGGTGGTCTCGATATTTTTTGCAGCCTTCGCCAAGATATTAGTCCATTTCTAGGTAAATACTCTAACTCATTGAGTCATATTAGTTTAGATATGACCTATCATCAACGGTGCAGGCCAGTTTATTACCTGAATACCCGCCACGCCAAGGCCGAATTCCGGTAGCCGGCGGGAGAAGTGTATACGAATCCGGCTGCATCACCACGGCCCTCTTTGCCGAGGCCCGAGTATTTGAATAACATGGCGCCTTGTGCTCGGGATGGAATAGTCGGGCCTGCTGCCTTAGCCGGTACGGACCTGCAACAAGGCCTAGATTTTTCATGCAACGTCACAACCAAGGAATCCAAGCGTAATGACCGATCTTAAGCACTGCCGATTGCTTATTCTGGGCTCCGGCCCAGCCGGATACACTGCCGCCATCTATGCAGCGAGGGCGGGACTCAACCCGGTATTGATTACCGGCGTCGAGCAAGGTGGCCAGCTTATGACCACCACCGAGGTGGATAACTGGCCCGGCGACGTGGAAGGGTTGATGGGTCCGGCACTGATGGAACGTATGCGGGCCCACGCCGAACGTTTCGATACCCGGATTATTTCGGATCATATTAACAAGGCTGAGTTGGGGAAGCGCCCCTTCCTGCTGCATGGCGACCAGGATAGCTACAGTTGTGATGCCCTGATTATCGCGACCGGGTCGACAGCACGTTACCTGGGTCTGGAGTCCGAGGAAAAATTCAAAGGCAAGGGCGTATCCGCTTGCGCCACTTGCGATGGCTTTTTCTACCGCGGGCAACAGGTAGCCGTCATTGGTGGGGGCAATACAGCGGTGGAAGAGGCCCTGTACCTGTCCAACCTGGCCTCGAAAGTCACCCTGGTTCACCGCCGCGATGCCCTGCGAGCGGAAAAAATCATGCAGGAGAAGCTGTTTGAAAAAGCCGGCGAAGGTGGCAACGTGGAATTGCTGTGGAACCACAACCTTGACGAGGTGCTGGGAGATGGAACCGGTGTCAACGGCATCCGCGTGCGGTCCACCCAGGATGGCAGCACAAAGGAAATTCCCCTTACCGGTGTGTTTATCGCGATAGGTCATACCCCTAACACAGGGCTGTTTGAAGGGCAGCTGGAGATGGATCACGGTTATCTGAAGGTGCAGACAGGCCGGCAGGGCAACGCAACCCAAACCAGTATCCCGGGCGTGTTTGCAGCAGGGGATGTAGCCGACCAGGTGTATAAACAGGCTGTGACCTCTGCGGGCACCGGCTGCATGGCCGCACTGGATGCTGACCGCTACCTGGAAAACCTGGCCAGCGGGAAATAGCGGCTGCCGTGCCGGTCCAGGCAAGAACACTGGCGAGAATTAACGAAGTGCCTGCCAATCGCTGGAATGCGCTGGCAGGCCCTGACAATCCTTTTGTCCAACATGCCTACCTTGCGGCCCTGGAAGAGACTGCCTGCGTTGGCCCGGGCACGGGCTGGACACCCAGCCATTTGCTGCTGGAAGAAGGCGACCAGCTGCTTGGAGTTATGCCCTTGTACCTCAAGAGCGACTCCTGGGGTGAATTCGTGTTTGACCAAAGCTGGGCGAACGCCTATCAACAGGCGGGGCTGTCTTACTATCCAAAACTCGTGAATGCTGTCCCTTTCACTCCGGTTACCGGTCCCCGGCTGCTCTACCCCGCCCACTCGCCTGGCATTGCGTTATCCCTGTTGACGGCTGTCCAGGCCCTGGCGCAGGAACACGCGCTTTCGTCCATTCATGTTTTGTTTCCTGAAGATCGATCACTTGAGACTCTGAGACGTCAAGGCTGGCTGCTGCGCAAGGACTGTCAGTTCCACTGGTTCAACCGTAACTACCAGGATTTTGGGCACTACCTCGAAGGTTTCTCATCCAAACGGCGCAAGACCTGTCGACGGGAGCGACGCAAGATCAGTGAGCAGGAGATTATTTTCCGGCGCCTTCAGGGAAGCCAACTTACCGAAAGAGACTGGGACTTCTTGTACCGCTGCTATGCCTCTACTTTTCTACAACGAGGTCGGCATCCCTATATGAATGCGGATTTTTTCCTGGCCGTTTGTGCCGGCATGGGAAATCGCCTCCTGGCTATCCAGGCCGAGAGGAATGGGCAACCACTGGCCGCCGCTATTTTTTTTATTGGGGGGGACACGCTTTACGGCCGCTACTGGGGCAGCATCGAGCACATGGACAGCCTGCATTTCGAGACTTGTTACTACCAGGGCATTGAGTATTGCATCGAACACGGACTCAGGCGCTTCGACCCTGGCACCCAGGGTGAGCACAAGATTTCCCGCGGGTTTGACCCGGTATTTAGCTGGTCTGCCCACTGGATTGCCCATCCGGGTTTTCGGCGGGCCATTGCACAGTACCTTGAACGAGAGGCTATCCACGTGGAGAGCTATCAGGAACAGGCTCGGGAACTACTTCCATTTCGCCGGGATCCTGATCCGGAAACACTGGCATGATTCCCTGGCTGGACCCCCGGCAACTTTGGTTTCCTGATCCGAGCCAGGCGCTTGCCGATCCCCCTGGCCTGCTTGCCGCAGGTGGCGACCTGAGTCCCGAACGCCTGCTCAAGGCCTACTCCATGGGAGTCTTCCCGTGGTTTCAACTTGGGCAGCCGATACTCTGGTGGTCTCCTGATCCAAGAGCAGTAATGCGTCCGCAAGACCTGAAAATTCGCAGAAGCTTGCGCAAGATTCTGCGCAATAGAAATTTCACTGTCAGTTTCGACGCCGACTTCGCCAATGTGGTGAACGCCTGCGCCCAGCCGAGGACCTATAGCGCGGAAACCTGGATAACCACTGAAATGGCCAATGCTTACCAGGTCTTGCACGAACTGGGGCACGCCCATTCGCTGGAGGTTTGGCAGGAAGGCAAACTGGTTGGCGGGCTCTATGGCATCGCCCTGGGACAGGTGTTCTTTGGAGAATCCATGTTCAGCCTGCAACGGGATGCCTCCAAAATAGCTCTGTGCGCCCTTGCCTATCACCTGGAACAGGCTGGCTTCGCACTGCTGGATTGCCAAATGCGCAGCGCCCACCTTGATTCCATGGGTAGTCGAAGCATACCTCGCTCCGAGTTCCTGGATCTGCTGGATCTGCACGTCGAAGCCCCCGAGGCAGGCAAGAAATGGCGATCGCTTGAGACCGACCTGCGGAGCCTGGCTGCGTGGGAACCTGGGGTCGGTGGCAATCCCAAATTGCTTTAAGCAGCAACTTTATGCACAATTCGCGCCCATCTTACTATTCAGGTCTGAGCAAATCGTGGCGAAAGAAGAAGCAATTCAAATGGAAGGGACTGTCGTCGACACCCTACCCAACACCACGTTCCGCGTTGAGCTGGATAACGGTCACATCGTAACGGCTCATATTTCCGGAAAAATGCGCAAGCATTACATCCGTATCCTCACCGGTGACAAGGTCACTGTCGAACTTACGCCTTACGACCTGACCAAGGGTCGCATCACCTACCGCGGCCGCTAGACCCGGCGCACCGCGAGCTAACCACCGGGCGGTCAAAACCAGCCCCCTGCCTCAGCCCTCAGTTAACGTCGCTGGCTTCTGCTCGGATTCCAGAAGCGGCATGATGCTCAAGACCAGATCGCCCGACTCGCCTACGGCCACGGTTACATGCCCACCGTTGACCAGCTGCCCAAACAGCAGTTCTTCGGCCAGGCCTTTGCGAATATGCTCCTTGATGACCCGCGCCATTGGCCTTGCCCCCATCTTGGGATCATAGCCTTTGTTCGCGATCCATTTGCGCGCCTCATCAGTCAGGGTAATCGTGACGTTTTTATCTTCCAGGGCAGCTTCCAGTTCCACCACCAGTTTGTCCACCACCCTCGCGATCGTGTCCGGATCCAGGGATTTGAACTGAATGACCGCATCCAGCCGATTGCGGAACTCGGGCGAAAACAGCCTGCGTATTGCTTCCATGCCGTCGCTGCTGTGATCCTGCTTGGTGAAGCCTATCGAGCTGCGAGCCATCTCCTCAGCACCCGCATTAGTGGTCATCACCAGGATTACGTTGCGGAAATCCGCCTTGCGCCCATTGTTATCAGTCAACTGACCGTGGTCCATGACCTGCAAAAGGAGGTTAAAGACTTCGGGATGGGCTTTTTCAATCTCGTCCAGTAACACCACGCTGTGGGGGTGCTTGGTGACCGCTTCGGTCAGCAGCCCGCCCTGGTCAAAGCCTACATAGCCCGGCGGCGCCCCAATCAGGCGCGAAACCGTATGCCGTTCCATGTACTCGGACATATCAAAGCGAATCAGTTCAATGCCCATAATCTGGGCTAATTGGCGGGTTACCTCAGTCTTGCCGACCCCGGTGGGCCCGGCAAACAGGAAGGACCCTACCGGCTTTTCTTGCTCCGCCAGACCGGAACGGGACATTTTTATCGCTGCCGATAATGTTTCGATGGCCTCGTCCTGGCCATAGATCAGCAGACGCAGGTCCCTGGGAAGGGTTCGCAGCACGTCCCGATCGGACGCAGATACGCTCTTTGGCGGTATCCTGGCTATCTTGGCCACGATTTCCTCTACCAACTCCACGCCCACCACTGTATTGCGATCTCCCACCGGCTTGAGCCGCACGCTGGCACCAGCCTCATCTATTACGTCGATGGCCTTGTCCGGCAAGTGCCTGTCGTTGATATGTCGGGATGACAGCTCGGCCGCGGCCTGCAGGGCCTCGTCTGTGTAACTCACGCCATGATGCTCTTCAAAACGGCTCTGCAGTCCCTTTAGAATCAGATAGGTTTCCTCCACCGAGGGCTCCAGTACCTCAATTTTCTGGAAGCGTCTGGCCAGGGCGTGATCTTTCTCGAATATTCCCCGGTATTCGTCAAACGTCGTGGAACCGATACACCGCAGTTCACCATTGGCCAATACCGGCTTGATCAGGTTAGAGGCATCCATCACCCCGCCCGAGGCCGCACCGGCCCCAATGACGGTGTGAATTTCGTCGATAAACAATATCGAGCCCGGATCCTTCTTGAGCTCCGCCAGGACATCCTTCAATCGCTTTTCGAAATCACCCCGATATTTTGTTCCTGCCACCAGGGTACCCATGTCCAGTGCATACACTGTCGCCCCGTGCAGAATCTCCGGGACCTGTTCCTCCACAATACGTCGTGCCAACCCTTCCGCCAGCGCTGTCTTGCCGACACCGGCGTCACCCACGTACAAGGGATTGTTTTTACGACGTCGGCAAAGAATTTGAATGGTTCTTTCAATTTCCTGGTCCCGGCCGATCAGCGGGTCTATGCGACCCTCCTGGGCCTGGCGATTCAAATTGGTGGCATATTGCTCCAGCGGATTGCTCTGCGTCTCCGCTGCTGCGCCTTCCCCTGCTGCACCCTCCGTTGGCCCCTCATCCGCCTTGGCCATGCCATGGGAAATGTAATTGACCACGTCAAGACGGGACACTCCCTGCAGGCTGAGCAGGTAAGTCGCCTGGGATTGCTTTTCACCAAATATCGCAACCAGTACATTTATAGCGGTGACTTCCTTCTTGCCACTGGATTGCACATGAAATACCGCGCGTTGCAGTACCCTCTGGAAACCCAGGGTGGGTTGCACGTCGCGATCCTCCTCCGCCGGCAATCCTGGTGTGGTCTGGTCGATAAACTCCTCCAGATCGGTCCCAAGCTTGTCCAGATTAGCTCCGCAGGCGCTAAGAACCTTGGCCACCTGCGTGGCCTTGAGCAGAGCCAGTAACAAGTGCTCGACGGTGATGAATTCGTGGCGATTCTCGCGGGCACGCGCAAACGCCTGGTTCAGGCTGAATTCCAATTCACTGCTTAACATGCTCATGTTTCTTCCAACGTACACATTAGGGGATGCTGGTGTTCCCTGGAAAAACTGTTGACCTGGGCTACCTTGGTTTCTGCGATCTCGAAGGTAAACACACCGCAAATGCCCTTCCCACGAGTATGCACTTCCAACATGACTCGTGTTGCGCTTGTCCTGCTCATACCAAAAATACTCTCCAGTACTTCAACCACGAAATCCATCGGCGTGTAGTCGTCGTTCAACAGTACCACCCGGAACATGGGTGGCTGTTTTACCTGCGGTTGTGCCGCTTCAACCACAAGACCACGGTCGGGACTGTTACTTTTCTCTGTCATGAATCCTGATACGCTGCCTGGTCACGCCCGAACATTATTGCGGGGTGTCCCGAGTAATAACCTCACCACACCACCACCCGGTCTGAGCGGGGGTGCCTACCCAATATAGTAAGGGCAAGTCGGGCGAACACAAGCAGGGAGCAACGGGATTGCGGCGCAAGTCCCGCCGGCCTTACCTGTCACCGTAACTGAAGACCCCATCCCAGTCGTCACCGGGCGGATAATTGCGATAATGGGCAAGTCGATCCAGGTATATCTGGAAAATCTTGCGCTGCCGGTGAGCCTGGTGCAATTGATAGAATTCCTTTTCTGCCACTTCCCACTCACCCGACCTGTAAAGCCTCAGCGCTTCGTGATAGCGGCGCAACATGCTGCGGGTTTCCGGATCCAGACCGTTGCGCGGCCCCAGGGGCTCATAGATCGCTACCGGCTTACCCTTACCCCTGACACGCACCCGGTCGAGTTCCAGGAAACTAAAGTCGGGAACGGCATTACGCGTGATTTCTCCCACCGCAATGGTCACACCATAGTCTTTTGTCAGTCCTTCAATCCTGGCTCCAAGATTAACCGAGTCGCCCATAACGGTGTAGGCCATGCGAAATTCCGAACCCATGTTACCCACCCGCATCATGCCCGTATTAATGCCGATCCCTATGCGAATGGGCGGCCAGCCCCGCTTGGCGAAAAGGGGCAACAGTTCTTGCAGTGCACCCTGCATTTCGATCGCCGCCAGCAAAGCGTTCCTGGCGTGATGATCATCTGCAAGCGGAGCACCCCAGAACGCCATGATGGCATCGCCCATATACTTGTCTATGGTTCCGCGGTGCCTGTGAATCACCTTGGTCATCGGGGTAAGGAACTCATTCATCAACTGGCTCAACTCCCTGGGAGCCAGGGTCTCGGCAATGCTGGTGAAACCTCGCACGTCAGAAAACAGTACGGTCATTTCCCGGCTGTCACTACTCATATCAAAATTCGAGGGATTTCGACCCATTTCCTCTACCAGTTCGGGCGGCACATATTGCCCAAACAGATTCGACAAGGCACGCCTGCCGCGAGCCTCCACGAAATAGCCGTAGACCATGTGCGCGACGTACATCGAAAAGGCGTACAACAGCGGCGTCGCCAGTGGAATCACCATTCCCCAGCGAGTCCACAGACCCAGGTTCACACCGACTATTGTGCCGAGTAGCAAGAGTGAAAAGACCATGGAGGCAACTACCGATGCCCGGGCCAGCACCGCTGTCATGAGCAGACCTATTACTACCAGCATCAACAACTCGATCCCGCTCACATACAACGGATGTTGCAGCATTCTTTCGTCCAGGATGCCGGAAATGATGTTGGCGTGAATTTCCACGCCGTTATAGCGCTCACCCACCGGCGTGGTCCGTAAATCATGCAGGCCGGGGGCACTGGTCCCGATCAGGACGATAGCGTCCTTCAGCGGATACTTTGGAGCCTCACCACTGAGCACATCCAGAACCGAAACATAAGGAAAACTCCCCGCCCGCCCACGGTAGGGCACGAGTACTACAGCCTGGGCGTCCAAAGGCACCTTCCTGTCGCTGACCCATAACCATTCCAGGTCCAGACCGTCCTGCGGGCCCTCGGGACCAGAGTAAAACTGGAACTTGAGAGGTGGTCTATCCAATGCTGCACGGGCAACAGCCAGTCCCAGGGACTCGTACAACGCACCCTGATATTGCTGTAACAGGGGAACTCGCCGATATACGCCATCGCGATCCAGGGTGGCGTTCTCGAAAAAACCGGCATAGGGAACTGCTGCCTGCAGTTCAGCCAGGTTCCCGGTGTAGGCCACAGCCTCGATGAAAGGAATTCGGGTCTTCTGCTGGCTGGCGGGGATTAGCGGAGGCGGCAATTCTCCAGTCAGCACATCCGAACCTGTATCGCCTGCGTGCCTAAACACATAACCCAGCACAATATTGCGCCCCCACAAGCTCTCCCCCAGGATGCGGTCTGTTTCCAGCGCCGGTCTGAGACCTTCCAGTTGACGCCTGAGAGCCTGGTTTTCACCCAATGGCCCAGCCTCGATCTGATCCAGAAGGTCACCCCCGGAACTGCGGTCTTTTTCGGGGAACACCATATCCCAACCAAGCACCCGAACACCGTAGTCATCGAACAAGGTATTCACTAGCCTGGCCAGTACCGCCCGGGGCCAGGGCCACTGGCCTATCTCTACGATGCTGCGCTCATCCAGGTCGACGATCACAATGCGATCGTCCAGCGTATTCGGCATGGTTATCCGGACCCGCAGATCGTAGGCCAGGTTCTCCAGATGATGGAATGCTGGAATCGGCCAGTCGCCGCGTAAATTAAAAAAGAACGGCAAGAACAGCGCAACGCTAATCAGAACCCGAATCCAGACTCGTGAGCTCAAAAGATTCCTCTTCTATTACAATGCGTTCAGAATGCGTCTTGAAGTTTAACCTAACCGGCAGAGGATGATAGTCAACTAAGGAGAAATACGCTTGTGACTACCATGGAATCACCCGTATCATGTCGCCAAAGCCGAAATCGGTCGTTGAGTCGTGCAAAATACCCGGAACATGGACTTAATAAATAAAATAAGCGAATTCAGGCAGTTGCCTGCTGATCGGATGTTGGCGCTGGGCCTCGCGGCGCTGCCGACCATGACAGCGGCAGTATTGGTCATCGCTATTGGCTGGCAGGCTACACGCCTGGTGTGGAGCTTTGCTCCCTATCCGGCGCCTCAGACCTCATCGCTCAGACCCATTGCGCCGGGCACTGGCCAGCAATCCGCTGATGGGGTCAGCGAGGCGGAGATAGATCGCCTGGTCAATGCGCATTTGTTTGGCGAGACCAAGCAGGACACCAGTTCCCCTGCCGTCGAATTCATGGATCCTTCTGCTGCGCCGGACACCACACTGAACCTGGAACTGTTGGGCACTATCACATCGGAATCGCCGGAGGAGTCCTTCGCACTGATTTTTGAACGGGGCAAGGACACCAAGGTTTACGCCATCGGTGACAGTCTCTCGAGAGGTACCCGATTGCACGCGGTTTACCTCGACAGCGTATTGCTGGATCGAAGCGGGAAACTGGAAGCCCTGCGTCTTCCCAAAGATGCAAAAGACAGCGGCGGCAATCCCAGTCGAAGGGCAAGCGCAAGCAGGCGCAGCCAGACTCTGAGCAGCCCGACCGTGGCGAATGTCATTGCCAACAACGACACGAAATTGACCGACATTATACGACCACAACCGGTGTTCGCCGATGGGCAACAACGCGGATACCGACTTTACCCCGGGCGCGAACGGAGCAAATTTGCCGCGCTAGGACTGCGTCCCGGCGACCTGGTAACAGAAATAAACGGCACCGCACTCAATGATCCGACCTCTGGCATGGAGATTTTCCAAAGCCTGGGGGAAGCAACGTCGGTTACAGTGACTATCGAACGCAACGGCCAACCGGAGGTGCTTGTCCTGGACACGACGGCACTGACGGCACTGGATGAAGAATAGCTGGCGTTAAACTGGCCAGGAGTAACGAGAATCCATGATCACATTTATTTATAGAAACCGGGCCTGGGGCATTCGCAGCTTGCTTGCGCCACTCGCGCTTGCAGTAATAGCCGGCGTGTTGATCGCAACCAGTCTTCCTGCTGCAGCCCAGGCCCAGCAGCAGGCAGCTATCACGCCAAACTACCGCAACGTAGACCTCGGCACTGTGATTGAAGCGGTAAGCGCAGTAACCGGCAAAAACTTTATTGTCGACCCCAGGGTCAAAGCCAGCGTAACCATGGTGTCCAACACACCGCTCTCGGCCGATGCGTTCTACGAGGCTTTTCTATCAATCCTGCAAGTCTATGGCTACGTGGCTTTGCCAGCCGGAGATGTGATCAAGATTCTGCCTGATGCCAATGCACGTCAGATGCCCGCCCTGGACTTACCGGGCGCCGGTTACTCGGGCGGCGATGAAATCGTCACCCAGGTAGTCAGCGTTAAGAATGTGCAAGCCGCACAACTGGTGCCTATCCTGCGGCCGCTGATACCCCAGTATGGACATCTTGCGGCGCATCCCGCCTCGAATATGTTGATCATTTCCGACCGTGCCGCCAATGTAAAACGCATGGTGCGCATCATCCAGCGTATTGATAACGCGGGCGACGACGACATCCAGATCATCGCCCTGGAACACGCCTCCGCAGGCGAAGTGGTGCGGGTGCTGAGCTCATTGATCCAGGCCAGCGGGCCCGAGTCCGCGCAGATAAACATGGTGGCTGACGAGCGCACCAACTCGGTGTTGGTCAGCGGCGACCGGGGCACGCGTCTGAAGCTGCAAAGCCTGATTGCCCACCTTGATACACCGCTCGAGGACGTGGGCAATACCCGGGTA
>BS_KBA_SWE02_21mDRAFT_10000826_pt1 | contig 11686 bp, 7 predicted proteins | sample BalSeasSWE02_21m_FD_9196 | JGI IMG/M metagenome (IMG submission 9196)
CCAACCATTATCTGCTCCCAGCAAAGGCTCATCATCCACTTGGGCATAGCTGACAAAAATATCGTGTTTATAGTGAGGAACGTAAACAGGCATGATAATCAATCAGTGATAGTGATAAGAAATTGTTTTGAAATGAGTTTGACTTAATAAAAAAAATGACTATAATTAAATTTTTGGTTTGAATTGGAATTTTCTAAATTCAAGAAAATTCTGGTTAACTCAAGCTCCCGCCCTTTAATGCCATTAAGTTAGGCGGCGTTGGTTCTGATAAAAAGTTGACAACTTTCAAAAAGTTGTCAACTTTAAGCAGTTCTAAAATGCTGTAGTGGTTCTAATAATAAGTTGACAATTTTCGAAGTTGTCAACTTTAAGAAGTTTTGACCCAATAACCTTAATAATTATTATAAATTCATTATAATGAAACTAGAAGTCATCAATTGCTTACCTAAAATCCAATCTTCGCGGCCACCTGTGCTATTTGTCCATGGGGCCTTCAGCGGTGCTTGGTGTTGGAATGAATATTTTCTGCCGTATTTTGCGCAACATGGCTATCCCGCTTATGCTTTGAGTTTGCGTGGTCATGGTAACAGTGCGGGGGCGGAAACACTTCATTGGACCAGTTTAGCAGATTATGTGGCGGATGTGGTAGCGGTGAGTCAACAATTATCTCTTCCACCAATTTTAATCGGCCATTCGATGGGAGGAATGGTAGTGCAAAAATATTTGGCCGCCGGTTATCCTGCCACGGCGGCGGTGTTGTTGGCTCCAGTGCCTCCTTCTGGACTGGGTGCGTCTTCCTATTATTTTGCCTTGACTCACCCCTTACTGTTTTGGCAGTTCAATTTGATGCATTGTGTTAGCTTACGTTTTGCTACTCCTCAAATGATGAAACAAGTGTTATTTTCTGATACCATTGCTGATTCACAGGTACAGCAATATTTTGCGTTGATGCAAGGAGAATCATATCGGGTAATGATTGATATGCTGTGGTTAGATTTGCCCCCACCGCCTAATTTTACGCTACCATTACTGGTTTTAGGCGCGAAAAACGATGTGTTTTTTCCGCCCTCTCTGATTGAAGAAACCGCTAAATTTTATGGTACTCAATCTTATTTGTTTCCGCAGATAGCTCATTTGATGATGTTAGATACTCATTGGCAATCGGTAGCGGCTAAAATTTTATCTTGGTTAGAAGAATTATATTTTGTGTCAGAAAATCGTCAATTAATTGACCGTTAAAAGACATTATGCAAGGTACGCCTTATCGCGTGCGTTTGCTTAAGCAGATGAAATCTAATACGGTGAGTAAAATGGTACCTACCATTTATGGTTGTGCATAGTTTTTGCTACTTTTTTAATGTTCCAAGTTAATTCTTCCTCATTGCAATTTTTTTAAGAGGGCTTTACAATTTAACTCAATCACCCCCAACTCTTCCTTGGTAAGGCGGCACTGCCATTAAGTTAAGCCGCATTGGAGTCCAAACCTTCAGCTTTGGACGAGATTGGTTAAGGTAAGACGGCGTTACCAAATCTGAAGATTTTGACTCCAACGCCGTAACTTTAGCTTAACTTAATGGCATTGTTGGTAAGGCGAGGAGTGTCCCTGGCGACTCAGGTGGTGTCTATTCCCCTCTTTACCAAGGACCGGGGTTGGAGGTGGTTGTGCGCAAGGTGAGTCAGCATTATCTCTATAAACTATAAATATAGAATCACTAAACTACTAGGAGACTTAATTATTATGTCAGCAATCAGTAAGGAACTTCAAAAACGCCTTGACGCTTTAGAACAAGAGCAGAATCGTCAAGAGGTCGAAGTAAAAACTTTGACCACAGCAATCAAGCCCGTCCGAGAGCCAGCGAAAGATAAAACCCCGCGGCTAAAAGGCTTCGTGATTCGCTTGGATTTTGGTGCAGGTGCCCCTGTCAGCGAATGGTCTGACGAGACTCATGGTTGGCGTAGCCATGAGTTGGGGACGCGCTATAATACCGAAGAATTGGCCACCAAAAAATTAGCCGAGCTGAAACAAAAGTGGCCTGATTATCCGTTAAAAACTTATTTCTCAGATTCCGCGTCAGTGGCTTGAACCTTAGATTTGACAACTTTCGAACCGTTGTCAAATCTGTTCTTCATGCCAGGTTAATTGAACTTAGATTTGACAACTTTGCGAAAGTTGTCAAATCTGTGCTTCATGCCAGGCTTAGATTTGACAACTTTGCGAAAGTTGTCAAATCTGTGCTTCATGCCAGGCTTAGATTTGACAACTTTGCGAAAGTTGTCAAATCTGTGCCTTTTAGCGAAAGTTGTCAAATCTGTGCTTCTTGACGAAAGTTGTCAAATCTATTCTTTTTAGCGAAAGTTGTCAAATCTTCTTATGGGCGTTTCATTTTCTGTAATTTCACATAGATCATGGCAGTCATCAGTGCATCGTTGAAGGCATCATGTTTACCTAAAACGGGTAAATTTAATTCCGCCAAGATGGCATCAAATCGCAAGTCTAAATGTACCGGGTTGAGCACATTTTGTTTTAGGTCATAATAAAGCCCCGATACTTCCAGTTGAGGATTAGGTAAAGTAATGCCCAATAATGGCTTTAGATACTTATTAATCATCGCCACGTCAAATTCTAAAAAGTAGCCGACCAGGGGACGAGCGCCGATAAAATGCAAAAAACGAATTATCGCTTCATTCGGGTGCATTCCATGCGCTAAATCACAATGACGTAAACGATGAATCTTAATACTGGCTTCATCGATTTGATGGCGCGGTTTCACAAACAATTCTAACTTTTGGCTAGTTAAAATAATATGGTCTCGAATTTTAACCGCGCCAATGGAGAGAATCTCCGCGTTTTTGGGATTTAGCCCAGTGGTTTCACAATCAAAGCAGATTAAATCCCGGTCTGGTGGTGGTTCAAATAGAAAAGAAAACTCTTGGTATTTAAGTTTCTTGTGATTATGCCGCCGGCACCAATTTCTTAACATTAGGTGACTCGATCCAGTTTAAAATGATAAGTGATAAATTGTTTGAAATGGTTAACAATCCGGAACGAATCTTTTAATAAATCACGTTCCATTTTATTCAGTTTATTGGGTTTGATGTAGTTATCGTAAGGCTCATTGCGCACTGCTTTTTCTAGTTCAAAGCGCAACCGCAAAGTAATCATAAATCCTAACGCTTCAATCAAATCTATGGCAAACGGTTTTTCTAATATCTCTTTTTCCACAAGTGCCTTAATACGTTCAATGGTATTAGATTCAGTCACTCGATATTCTAGGGCTAAACTGCGAATACCATGGATGATTGGAAAAATACCGCCTTTTTTAAGGTCCAACTCATTTTGGTGTGGTAATTTTTCCACAATGAAATTGGCAAACATGCCTAATGGCGTTTCAAAAGCAATCGACGATTTAGCAAAATGCGAAAAAAAAGTTTGATGGTCTTGTAAGCGATCATATAAATAAGTTTTGGCTTCGGTTAACAAGGACGCATCTCCTGCCACCGGAGTTGCATCGCAAAAAATCGCCAAGTTCATCAAATCCTGAAACTCTACTACCCATTGGAAAATTTGTCCTTTAAATTCTTGGAGCGATTTGCACCAATAGGGATTACTGGCCATAATTTTGCCAGGACAAGGTGGATAGCCAAAATCTAACAAGGTATCCGTTAATTCTTGGGCGATTTTCGCTATGCCGTCGTACTCAAACCCATCGCGTAAAATAATCGCGTTATCTTGATCCGTTTTGAGAATTTGCTCCCCGCGTCCTTCGCTTCCCATCACCAATAAACAGGTGTTGGCGACCACTTCTGGTGGGGCAATGAAAGAATAGAGTTTTTTAAATACCTGTTGGTTTAATTCCTGTACCCATTCCATCATGTATTTAATTTTCATCCCATGGGCTTGAAAGGAGTGAATCATTTTAGTCATGTTTTGACTGGCAATCTTCAATTGTTCCTTATTTTGGGCCCGGTCAATTTGCACCGCCACTAAGCGAGTATGGTTGGAAAGATAACTCAATAAATCAATTTGTTCAAGGACCCCAATGATTTCATGCTCTTGATAAATGAGCAGATGCTTAATTGAACTTCTAATCATTATCAACAGCGCATGTAGCAGAAAATCCTTGGTTCCCATGCCAATCAAGTTAAAGGTGGCGATATTCCCGACTGCGTCATCGATGGAATAGCGTTGTAACACTACATGGTCACGCAAATCTTTGTCGGTAATAATTCCAATTTCATTGTCACGTTTCACCAAAATGAAATTGGCTTTGGAGTTACTCATGGTTTGCACAGCATCATAAACCGTGGCGGCTGCCTCGACATACAAGGGCGGATGAATATAAATGTCTTGAATTTTGGCTACCATGAAAGAAGATAATTCTTTGGTGTTACGTTGCTCAATCAGTGCATTCAACCGTTTGGATAAATTTTGATAATAAAACTCTTCAAATGTTTTGTTGTGTTGAATGAGTGTTAGGAAGATTTCTTTGGGCAAAGTGTAGCAAATGGCTTCTTCATAAACCAGGAAATCATGTTTACTTTTGCCCTCCAGTAAAGACATGGTATCAAAAGTATCTTGGCTACCACAGACCGAAACCACTTCCTCTTCTTGAAGCTCGTGGACGATACCTTTGATAATCAGGTAAAGGGTATCCGGGGTGGTCCCTTGACGAATCGGATATTCACCGGTTTTAAAGTAGGCAATGTCCATCGCATCAGCCACTGCTTCTAATTCATGCTCTTCCAGTCGATCAAAGGGAGGAATCGCCGAAATGAAAGATTTTTGTTCTAACACGCTCATAATAAAATGAATTAAATTAAAGTAAATTGGCCTATTGTAGGACTAAAGATTGGATTTGAGAGGGTGCTAGTATACCGTGATTTTAAACTTTAAGGGGAGTTTTTATGAAGCAGCTAAAAATTTAAATACTATGACGTAACTATCAAATTCACCCCGGTTTAAAACAGGTAACATATTGATAAAAAAGCAATTATTAGAAGATAGTGAAGGTAATTATGATATAGTTGTAAAAAATTATATATTATTTTGGCTATCTGTAATGTTATTATGAGGCTATCACTCAGGTATCATACGCTGTTTAAGTTGGATAAACTGATAACTTACCTTACGCATGGTTAACTCAACCACCCCCAACCCTCCTTGGTAAGGCGGGGAATATCCCCTGCGATTTTTCTCGTTCCCACGGCGCGGAGCGTGGAGTCCAAGACATGTCTTGGACTCCAACCCACGCTCCGCGTGGGAACGAGCAGAAATGCAGTGGTGTGCATAGAATAGCCTTACCAAGGAGAGGTTGGGGGTGGTAGTGCGTAAGGTAAACTGATAAAATATCGACTTAAAATGCTTTATTAAATGAGAAACACACTTATGAATTTCAATATAAGAATGACTCAATTTTCTCGTAACCTCTGGCTAACCGTGGGTTTATTTATTATTCTGGCCATTACCTTTGCCATTTACGTATGGTCCGAAAACGAGGTCACTGGCGCCAATGAGTTACGTCACGATTCGCTACTGTTGGCAAACGAATTACGTCAGTCTGCGGACGATTTGACCCGGATGGCTCGAACTTATGTCATGACGGGTAATCTTATTTGGAAAAAGTTCTATCAAGATGTTCTCGATATTCGTGACGGAAATAAACCGCGCCCAGAGAAATATTATAGACCTTATTGGAATCTTATCCTGGCCGATGGTACCCCCCCTCGTCCTGATAGTACTCAAACTATTGCTTTATTCGATTTAATGCGGCAACAGGGCTTCACTGAGGCAGAATTTAACAAATTGGCAGTAGCCAAGGAAAACGCCGATACACTGATTGCTATTGAATTCGTGGCCATGAAACTGGTTGAATCAGTCGGTAGCAATGTTGGCGCCAACCGTGCTCAAGCACAACAAATGATGTATAACGATAGGTATCTACAGGGAAGAGCCGCTATTATGAAATCCATTGATGATTTCTATGAGATGATAGATACCCGCACGCTCAATACCGTTCAAGTACACCAAGTCCGTGCCCTCATCATGCGTTATGTCTTCATAGTCTTTGGGCTGATGGCGATGTTTATGCTGTGGCAAACTTATCGCGCTTTACAAAACACCATGGGCGGCTCGGTGGATGAGGTCCAATCACACATCGCTAGAATCGGTAGTGGGGATTTCTCTTCCACCATTCCACTTGACGAGGCTAAGAACAATAGCGTATTGGGCTGGTTATCGGAAATGCAGAGAAAGTTAAACGATAACGAGAAACGATTTGAACAATTATTTAGAACGGTTTCGATTCCTTTGTGTTTGGTGGATAAGCATGGAATCATTGAATTAAGAAACCATCGATTTGTGAAAACGTTTGGTTATACCAAAGAGGAGGTACCTTCGTTGAATGAATGGTGGCCATTGGCATATCCTGATCCAAACTACCGTAAATGGGTGTTAACCTCTTGGGCGGTGGCTGTTGAAACCGCCGCCAAAAAAGGTGTTGATATGGAACCCGTGACTTATAACGTCACCTGTAAAAATGGCGAAGTTCGCACGGTAGAGATTTCTGGGATAACCATTGGCGACTATTTTTTGGCCACTTTCTTTGATGTTACCGACCGTAAGAATGCAGAGGAGTTGTTGAGAGAACAAAATGAAGAAATTCAAGCACAAAATGAAGAGTTACTGAGTATTAATGACGACCTTGAAGAAAGTGAAGAAAAATTTAGAGTGATGGCGGAAACTTCTCTGGATTTAATTTTTCAAATCGATACTCAGGGTGTTTTTACCTATTGCTCGCCCAGTGCTTATACACTTCTGGCTTATGAGCCGCAGGAAATGATAGGAAAACCGTTTGCGGATTTTGTCACTCCAGATGCGTTACCGATTGCCAACGAAATTTTTATGGATACGTTGGCCGGAAAAAAAGTTCGTTTAGTGAACCTCATGGCACATAGAAAAACCGGTGAAGCAATTTGGTTAGAGGTAAGTACTTCCCCTATGCTCAAAATTGAACAAGTCATTGGTGTGCAGGGAAATGCGCGTGACATCACTGAGCGTAAGTTAGCTGAAAACACGCTGCGAGAAAGTGAGGAGTTTACCAGACGTTTAATTGAAAGCAGTAAGGATTGTATCAAAGTCTTGGATTTGGATGGACGTATGTTATCGATGAATGCAGGGGGGCAAAAATTGCTGGAAATTGATAATGTGACCTGTTATTTGGGACTGAATTGGGTAGATTTTTGGAAAGGTAGTGATAGAGCGGGGGCGTTGCAAGCAGTGTTAACCGCCGGACAGGGTCAAGCGGATACTTTTTATGGCTTTTGTGAAACCGCTAAAGGCACGCCCAAATGGTGGGAAGTAGTCGTGTCGCCGATTACCAACGCGAGCGGTAAAATTGACCGTCTGTTGGCGATTTCGCGTGACATCACTGAACGCAAATTGGCGGAGGAGGTGCTGAAAGCGAGAGAAATTCAACTTAAAGAATTGAATGCCACCAAAGATAAACTATTCTCAATCATCGCCCATGATTTGCGCAGTCCGTTTAATGCTATCTTAGGTTTTTCCGAATTGTTGCTAGACAGTATGCGTACTAACACGATGGTAGAATCAGAACAAATGTTAAGAGATATTTATTTGGCCGCCACCAATACTTTCAAATTACTCAATACCCTGTTAGATTGGGCGAAAACTCAAACCAATCAAGTGAATATTAACCTGAATCCGCTAAATATTTCGGTGCTCATTGACGAGGTGTTAAGCCAGTTAACCGCGGTAGCACTTAACAAAGGAGTTTTATTGAATTATGCGCAGCCACGAGATGCTATTGTTTATGTTGACCCAAACATGCTCAACACCATTTTGCGAAACTTGATTTCTAATTCTATTAAATATACCAACGCCGGCGGTGCCATAAATATTTCAGTCACCAGTAATAACGATTATGTAGAAGTGTCGGTAGCTGACAATGGGGTAGGAATGAATGAGGAGATAAAAAACCAATTATTTACTTCAAATGTCAATCCATCAACCTATGGTACTGCCAATGAAAAAGGCACCGGGTTAGGTCTGGTCATTTGTAAAGAATTTGTGGTAAAACAAAGAGGTCACATTTGGGTAGATAGCGAAGTCGGTAAAGGCAGCACTTTTAAGTTTACCATACCTACTATGCTATCAAGTGCTGAAGTCTGTAATCCGTAGGAGGCCGGCCGATTAAGAGTTGATTTAAGATTTGATGTAAGATTTGACAACTCTTCGAGAGTTGTCAAATCTAAACTCAAATCTAAACTTCGAGATTTAAGATTTGAGATTTGACAACTCTTCGAGAGTTGTCAAATCTAAATTTAACTTAGGGCTTCTTTGGCCCAACAAATTCCGGGTAGGCTTCCATTCCGCATTCAGTAAGATCTAAACCGTCATATTCTTCTTCTTCCGTGATCCGTAAACCGATGGTCATTTTTAGTACATACCAAGCTAAAAAACTGACAGGAAAAACCCAAGAGAAGATAACAACTATTCCAATGAATTGATTGATAAAAGCAATTTCTGGATTAGTTAGAGGTACCGCTAAAACTCCCCAAATACCGACCGCACCGTGGACCGAAATAGCACCGACCGGATCATCTATTTTAAATTTTTCCAAAGTGAGGGTGGCAAATAGACCTAAAACTCCGCCAACAGTCCCAATAAGAGTAGCTACTATGGGCGACGGTGTGTCAGGGCCTGCGGTAATCGCTACCAAGCCTGCTAACGTACCATTGAGAATCATCGTCAAATCGGCTTTACTAAATAATAAGTAGCAAATCAGAGTGGTAGCCAACAAGCCGCCAGCCCCGGCCAGAGTAGTATTAACAAAAATCATGGCGACGACGTTAGCATCTGCCACTGTGGAGATGATTGATTGTGAGCCGCCATTAAAACCGAGCCAGCCGAGCCAAAGAATCAAGGTCCCCAAAGTGGCCAACGGTAGATTAGCGCCCGGTAGCGGGTGAATTTGTCCTTTAGTCCCATATTTGCCTTTGCGCGGTCCTAACAGAATTACTCCAGCCAGTGCTGCCGTTGCACCGGCTAAATGAACGGTACCAGAGCCGGCAAAATCGTAGTAACCTAGTCCCGCTAAAAATCCATCGCCCCAATTCCAGTAGGCTTCCACCGGGTAAATCAAGCCCGTCATTACGATGGAAAACAGGACAAATGGCCATAATTTCATACGTTCCGCAATGGCCCCGGAAACAATAGACATGGCAGTGGCGACAAAAACGACTTGAAAGAAAAAATCCGCGCCTTGAGCATGGTTGCCTAAGTCGCCAGTACTATTGAGAATGATGTAAGAATCTTTAGTGGTGAGGGCAAAACCAAAAATTTGACTAAAACTGGGAATTAATCCATCTTCTGGTGAGTTGAACATCATATCGTAGCCAATGAGCGTATACATGAGACAAGCAATGGCATACAAAGTTAGATTTTTGATGATGATGTCAATGGTATTTTTCGAGCGTACCAAACCGGCTTCTAGCATAGTAAAACCGGTGCCCATCCACATGACTAAAACTGCACTGATCAGTAAATAAAAAGTGTTTAAAGCATAACTAAGTTCTTGATTGACTGTTAATTCCATAGGGTCGGGCCTTTATGTTGGTTAAAGAGTTGACAAATTTTTAACTTACCTTACGCACCACCACCCCAACTCCTCCTTGGTAAGGCGGCAATGCCATTAAGTTAAGCCTGCCAAAGAAACCTTGAAGGTCTAAAACCAGACCTTCAAGGTTAAAACCTGACCGCGGGATTCCTTAACTTAACGGCATTGCTTGGTAAGGCGGAGGAAATATTTGGGCGATGCCGGTAGTGCGTGCTCTCTTCATCGGAGGAGTGTTGGGGCAATGCCATTAAGTTAAGGAATCGGAAGCTAACGTAGGGTGCATCAGCAATAGCGTCAGGCACCATTTTAGGTTCGGTGTATGACGCTTCGCTTATACACCCTACCTTGGGTAAATTTTTAACAGTGGTCAACTTTCCATTTTCGTTAACGAACGAGGTTGACTAGATAATATAACCACGTTCATCATGTAACGCCATATCTAAGCCTTGCGTTTCTTGTTCTTCATCTACGCGTAAACCAATCATCAAATCAATCAATTTGAGGAAGATGAAACTCAAAATAACTGTATAACTGAGCGTTGCTAACACGCCAAGCAGTTGCGCAAGGACTTGGTCGCCAATAGTTTCGTTACCGACTCCCAAGCCAGCACCGCCAAAGAGGGGAGCGGCAAAAACACCGGTTAAAATGGCACCGATAATTCCTCCTACAGCATGGACTCCAAATACATCTAATGAGTCATCATAACCAATGGCTCGTTTCAGTTTGGTAGCAGCGAAAAAGCAAGCTACGCCGGCGCTGGCACCAATGGCTAAAGCACCGAGGGGACCAGCCGTCCCCGAAGCTGGGGTAATGGCGACCAGTCCTGCGACGGCACCGGAAGCAACTCCTAAAACGCTGGGTTTACCATGGCTCAACCATTCACTGAACATCCAAGCGAGGGCGGCCATGGCGGTGGCAATTTGTGTAACCGCCATTGCCATGCCGGCTACACCGTCGGCTTTTAGTTCACTACCGGCGTTAAAGCCAAACCAGCCTACCCAGAGCATCGATGCACCAATGACGGTTAAAGTTAAATTATGAGGAGGCATGGCGACGTGAGGAAAGCCTTTGCGTTTACCTAGCATCAGGGCGGCCACTAAACCGGCCATCCCGGCATTGATATGAACCACGGTACCGCCGGCAAAATCTAAGATGCCATAAGGGGTTAACCAGCCACCACCCCAGACCCAATGACATACTGGTCCATAGACAAAAGTAACCCACAGTGACATAAATATCAACAAAGCGGAAAATTTCATTCGTTCCGCAAAGGCACCGACAATCAATGCTGGTGTGATGATAGCAAAGGTCATTTGAAAGGTCATAAATACGGTTTCTGGAATGTTGCCTTTGAGCGTGGCGGGGGTGATTCCTGTTAAGAATGCTTGGTCTAATCCGCCAATGAACCAGTTAAGGGCGCCACCATCACTAAAAGAGAGGCTGTAGAGATACGCAGTCCAGAGGATAGTTACTAACGAAGTAATGGCAAAGCATTGCATCATCACAGACAGGACGTTTTTACTCCGGACCATGCCGGCATAAAATAAAGTGAGTCCAGGAATGGTCATAAATAACACTAGCGCAGTGGAAGTCAAGATCCACGCTGTATCACCTGAATTTAAGGTATCTTCAGCTAAACTCAGTGAAGGTAGGAAGGTTAATAACGGTAAGACAATACCGCGGTAAATGATTGGTCGCTGAAGTGGTCTTATCATAATGATTGTTCTCTTTGTTGGTTAAAGCGCGTCGGTGCCGGTTTCGCCAGTACGAATTCGAATGGCTTGTTCAATGTTAAACACAAAAATTTTACCATCTCCAATTTTACCCGTGTTAGCCGCTTTGCTAATGGCTTCAATCACTTGCTCTACTAATTCGTCGGGGACGGCGGCTTCGACTTTGATTTTGGGCAAAAAATCTACAACATATTCAGCGCCACGGTATAATTCGGTGTGACCTTTTTGACGACCAAAACCTTTTACTTCGGTCACGGTAATCCCTTGTACTCCAATTTCAGAGAGTGCTTCACGCACATCATCGAGTTTGAAGGGTTT
>BS_KBA_SWE02_21mDRAFT_10000827_pt1 | contig 11682 bp, 9 predicted proteins | sample BalSeasSWE02_21m_FD_9196 | JGI IMG/M metagenome (IMG submission 9196)
CTTGAATATTCTCGATCCCTTTTGGGATAATTTCCCCGGTAGCCCTAAACACCGCTTCAAAAGGCGTCAGGTTGAGCAGCTCAGGATGGTGAAGATAACTGAACTCTTCATGTATCTCAGTGTTCTGCAGATCAATTTCCAGACTTTTGGCAAACCAATTTTCTGTATAGCGGATTATCAACTCATCTGTCCATTTTCCTTCTGGACTGAAAAACATCCAAACGATTTTTGTTAATTCGTCGATGCATTCCTCCATGGTACTGTAGGCATAATCAGCCAAGTGACTACCGTCATCAAAAACTTCTATTCCAGCATGTTCAATGCCCGGCAGGGAAGCATGCATGATTTTTTGATGATCTTCCAAATCGCTGATAATCAATGAATATGCATTTCTTTCCCATGCTTTTGGTCCGAAGTATTGAATCTCTGCATCTTCGATGACCGGAATGTTTTTGAATGCACTTGGCGTCATCAGCACGGCACAGGTTTCTGGGGGTAGATCCAGTTTTTCTTTGATATCGAGATAGAATTCCCATTCTTCTTGACTTTCGATCTGCATCGCCAACAATTGCCCTGGCCGTTCGATAGTATGTTTCTCAACCACCAGAAGCATGGCTTCTAAAGTAGCCTGCCATCCAGCTTCAAAAGGGTCTCTGCCGGCTTTTTCTCGAACCTCTGCTTTATCAAATATTTTCTTTGCAGATTGCTCTATTGATTTCAGATTTTTGTCCATGTCTGCCATCTTTTCCGTGGTTTCTTTGAAATCCAAACATAATCGGCCAGGCGGGTCTTTATTCTAATAGCTCTCATAGCACATCTTCTCCATTTTGAACAGAGCAACTCTCTGGTCTCCGGCCCATAATATCCTTGACAAAAAGACCCGTCAAATGTAGCCGTTCTAATGCTGACAAAAATCCAATTCCATGGGAGCCTTAATGATGTGGGTCATCGATATACGGCATTGGCTTGACGACACAAAGACCGGTCCAGCAGCACCCCAATTGAAATCAAAGGTGAAAAAAATCACTGAAATCATTACCTTCTTAACGTCGGAATTGATGGACATGCCGGTTGATTCTCCGCCCAAGTGTTGGCGAAGGCCGAAAAGAAAACCATGTACAGGTCTTTTAGACGTCTTTCTCGACCAGGAAACCGGCCAGATCGTATGGTTTTGCGAGGTATGTGGAGATGAAGGAGCAATATCAGGATGGGAAGGCCTGATTTGGGATATGACGGATGCCGATATGAGCGAAAACATCCATTGACTTGCCGTGGCTTTGCATTTTGAATAATGAAGTTTAAAAAAATGTAGCTTTGGTTTTTCAAAATTCGGAGGGCAATATGACGCGGGTTATTATTGAAACCAGGGCAACTATTAACTTGTCCCCTTTTTGATCATCCTCACTTCAATCCCGTGGAAGATATTTGCATCCGAGACTCAAATAAATTACAATGAAAATATATGTTGATAAAAATCAGCCAACACCAGCAGAGCTGGTGGTTTAATGCAACGCAATTATTATGGTTAGCAAAAAATATGGGCATCGCAAAAACGGAAAATTATTTAAATGGAAACACAAGACTACGATCACATTCTTGAAATCAGAAACCTGAAGATCAAAGACTATGGGGATATCCAAATTATCATGGACCAGGCCTACAAGGGCATGGGCGGGGCCTGGACCCTGGATGAATTCAAAACCCTTTTGGCCCTTTTTCCCGAAGGTCAGATTTGTATCGAGGACAAGGGCCGAGTGGTGGCCGGCGCCTTGGTATTGATCATCGATTACAACAATTTGGAGCATGATCATTCCTACGAGGACATCGTGTCGGAGGGCCGTTTCGAGGGTCATGATCCGGACGGGGATTATCTCTACGGCATCGATCTGTTTGTTGATCAAGATTACCGAGCCATGCGTCTGGGCCGCCGCCTTTATGATGCCAGAAAAAACCTATGTGAGGAATTGAATCTCAAAGGCATGATCGTGGGGGGCCGCATTCCCAATTACGCACAGTATGCCAAGGATCTGACCCCCATGGAATACATAGATAGAGTTCGGAAACGGGAAATCGTCGACCAGGTTCTGACTTTTCAACTGGCCAATGACTTTCATCCCAAACGGGCGATTCTGAATTATAACCCTGAAGACAGTAAATCCAGAAGCTATGCCGTATGGCTGGAGTGGAATAACATTTTTTACCAGGCCAAGAAAAAATTCATATGGGGCCGAAAATCTAATGTGCGCTTAGGAGCAGTTCAATGGCAGATGCGTATTTTTGAGTCTTTTGAGGATCTGCTGCAGCAAGTGGAGTTTTTTGTGGATACCGTGGCCGGGTACAAAGCAGATCTGGTATTGTTCCCGGAACTTTTCAACGCCCCACTCTTATCCCAATTCGATCAACAAGACCCGCCTAAGGCTATGCGGTCTCTGGCGAGCTACACAGATCGACTGAGAGACGAAATGCTGCAAATGGCTGTCAGATACAACATCAACATCGTAACCGGCAGCCTGCCCCTTTATGAGAACCAACAGCTCTATAATGTCTCCATCTTATGCCGTCGAGACGGAACCTGGGATATGCAGTATAAACTGCATATCACACCGGATGAGAGAGAATATTGGGGGTTGCAGGGCGGCCGAGAACTCAAGGTCTTTGACACAGATATCGGTAAAATCGGCATTTTGATCTGCTATGATGTAGAATTTCCTGAACTGTCCCGTATCTTGGCGGAAAAAGGCATGAAAATACTGCTGGTGCCATTTTGGACGGATACCAAAAACGGTTATTTGCGGATTCGGCGATGCGCCCAGGCCAGGGCCATCGAAAACGAATGTTATGTGGCCATATCCGGCAGCGTGGGCAACCTGCCCAAGGTAGAGAACATGGATATTCAATATTCTCAGTCCGCCATCTTTACACCGTCTGATTTTGCCTTTCCTCATGACGCGATAGCTGCAGAAACCACCCCCAACACGGAAATGACACTAATCGCGGATATTGATCTGAATCTACTAAAAGAACTTCGAAAACACGGCACCGTCCGCAACCTGGAAAACCGTCGTAAGGATCTGTATCAAATCACCTGGTTGGCTTGAAATACTTCCATTATTGAACGTTTTTATCGGGCCGGACCATATTCAAGCAACGGTCGGCCGTTTGTCGCCGATGCCGGCCACACCGTATAATGGCAGAAACTCTATTTTTTGCTCGGGTAAATTTTTGTGTGGTCCGCCGTAAAGCACCAAACCCCGGGGACAATGGGGATATTTTTCAAGCATGAGGTGAAGGCTTCGCAAACTCCCTCCGGCTCCCGATTTAACCTCCACGGGGTAAATCCTTCCTTCACGGACGGTGAGATAATCCACCTCGGCATTGCTGCCGCGGGCGTCCCGCGCCCAGTAGAACAATTCCGAACTATGCCAGGCCAGAAGCTCCTGGGCAACAAATTGTTCCGCCAGTTTTCCGCGATACATGGCCAAGAGGTTCTCCTGCTTCAATTCCAATTCCACCGGCACCTGGCAGAGTCGCTGCAGGAGACCTATGTCCAACATGGCGCCCTTGAATTTCTTTGGGTTGGCGGTTGCCCCCAGCGGCAGACCGGACGGATCGCAGGCGGGGATTTTATGAATCAGTTTCGCCTTGACCAGCAGGTCAAACGCCTTGCGATTGGTTTGTCCCGAATGGCCATCATTAAGCCTGGCATATTTCAACTGTTCGCCGACACTTTTTGCCACGTTCAGGAAAACCGCATCGAGGCACAGTGCATCAATGCGTGGCATATATTTGGAAAAGTCATCACGATATGAGTCCAGAATTTCCGATTGAACCCGGAAGGTTTCAACCATTGAACCGGAGTCGCGATAGGTTTTGATACATTCAGGCATGCCGCCCACGAAAAAATAGTTCCGCAATTCGTTAAGGATCATCTCTTGGACCGTTTTATCCACGTCTGCCGGAGAGAGAAGCGCATATTCGGCCATGGGTTCCCTGCCCATGGCAAGAAGGAATTCGTGGAAGGTCATGGGATGCATGGGCAGATATTGCACGCGACCCACAGGGATGGAGATCTCGCCAAAGGCAAACTCCAGCAATGAACCCGCGGCAACAACGTGAAGTTCCGGCATCTGTTCATAAAAATAGAGCAATGCCATGATGGCTCTCGGGCAGGCCTGAATTTCATCCAAGAAAACAAGGGTCTTGCCGGGCGTAATGCGACCTGTCGCCAGTTCCAGATAACTCAGGATTGTCCGGGGTTCAAGATTTCCGGCAAAATGGACATGCAGGTCCCGGCGCTTTTCCAGATCGATCTTGACAAGGCCTTCGAATTGCCCGGCCAGGACATTCTCCACAAGCCAGGTCTTTCCCACCTGGCGTGCCCCGCGAATAATCAACGGTTTGCGGCGTGGTGAATCTTTCCAGGAGATCACCTGTTTTTCTACCCATCGTTTCATGAAAAAATGCCTTCCCGCAAATTATTGACTATGAAACAGTCAGCTGAATAAATATCAATTCGACCATCAATGTAGAAAGTCAATGGTTTTTCGCATATTTTATAGTAGAAAGTCAATGGTTTTTTATATCAGAGAGTGCGAAGTCCCGATGGAAGACACAATGCCCGCCGGTTTTACCAGAGGAACTTTATCCAAGATGCGGCAGCAAAAAAGACCTTATGGCGCCATCCTTCCAAACGATTGCTGATATCGTCAAACCCGCTGTGACGAAGTTCCAGGCGTTGTTTTCCCTGGGCGGTCTGTTTCAATATGTCGTGAAAGAATTTGGGGGCAAGCCTGAGAAGCCTTCCGGCAGTCCAGGCGTCCCGTCCCATGGCCCGTAACATTTTTCCCGAATCGTATCCTCGCTCCAGCATAGCCCTTGCGTAAGGCCTGATGACCTCCAGGATGCTGGCATCGCTCCCCAGAATTTTACCCAGCGATTCGGTTTGAATAAAGGTTTTCAGGAGAAGCAACAGATTCTGTGGCAGCCGGATCACCTGGTCGTAAACGTCCACCACGGAAATTGTCTGAAGCGTTCGTCCATAAAAAGGTTCACTCATCTCTTTGAGATCGTTTCGAAAGGCCCGCAGGTCGTGAACCTCTTCATCAATGATGCCTGCATCCAGCAGGGACTCCATGACCAGGTCGTAATCATGCTCGGCATACCCCAGAAATAAGCGGGCGATCTGGAGCATCAACTCTTCGTCCAGATGAGCGGTAATGCCAAAATCTACAAGGCCGACGCGGCCGTCGGGCATCACGATGGTATTGCCCGGGTGGGGGTCGGCATGCACAAAACCGAATTCCATCAGTTGCCGGGACAGGCTGCGCAGGCCGATCATGGCAATCCCTTTGGGATCAATGCCCATTTTCCTGATGGCAGCTACCTGGTTTACCTTGACGCCCGGGATAAATTCCATCACCAGAATCGATTTGGTGGTCAGTTCCCAGTAAACCCCGGGGATGCATATTTCCTGAATATGTTTGTAAAAACGGGAAAATTTTTCAATGCTGCCGGCCTCGATGTGCATATCCAGTTCGTTAAAGACCGACCTCTCGAACTCCTTGACCACATTTTTCGCACCGATGACCCGGGCCAGTTCAAAGGTCTGTTCGAACTTGCCGGCCATATAATACATCACCCGGATATCGCTGCGGATCAGTTTGGCAATTCCCGGACGTACCACCTTAACCGCCACCAGTTCGCCGGTATGGAGTTCAGCTTTATAGACCTGGGCAATGGAGGCGGAGGCGATGGCATTCTCGTCAAACCATTTGAAGGCACGGTTCAACGGTCGACCGAGTTGATCTTCGATGAAAGGGTTGATCGTTTTGAAGGGATGCGGAGGAACCTGATCCTGGAGCTTCTGAAGTTCCTCGATGTATTCCGGAGGGAACAGATCCGCGCGAACGCTCATGAGCTGTCCGAGCTTGATGAAGCTGGGGCCCAGCTCTGTCAGCATGCGCCGCAATCGGCGGGGGGAGGGCAGCACTATGGAAGGGCGATTGCCAGGACGCTTTTCAACTTTTGTGGGACGTTTGACCAGACCGTCAGCCACCATGCCAAAGCCGTTTCGCACCAGCACCCGGATGATGCCGGCAGAAACTAAACGGGCAAAAAACCCCTTTTCCTGAGAAACGACTTTAGTGAATACTGACCTGTTTGTCAAGATCGAACCAGACGCCTCTGAGAGAACCACATGGCCGGGAGATATGTATTTGATTCTGAAAGCATTCCATCAGAATAAGAAAGAAAAAGCAAAGAAAATTTCCCGAGAATTTCTGAGAACCTCGTCGCGATGGGAGCCCATGGAATTTACCTTGACCGGGTTCCTGTATTACCGTACATTTGTTTCAAACAAAAAGAAAGGAGCGTCCCCATGATGAAACTGGAGTTTATCGAAGCAAGAGACCTGCCGGATGCATGGTTCCAGTGTGTCTACCGTCTCCTTGACCAGGGAAATACCTATGTGATCGACAGAGGGAGCTACGAAGGACAGCAGAGGCTCGAATTCGACTATGTGACCATCCACATCAGGTATCCGGGGGTCCGCCCCCTTCTGCCCGATATCCCCCCCTCACTTGGAATCCCGAATCCCGTGGCCGACGGATATCTGGAAGAATATCTGCCCTACTTAATGACTGCTGCGAAACAGCCCGGTGAAGATTATACCTATGGGCAATACCTGGAACCACAGATCGCCGAAGTTATCCGTATGTACAAGGAAGGCGGGTTCGGGACCAATCAGGCATTTATGACCGTTGGCGATCCCCTCTCTATTTATTTGGGCGATCCCCCGTGCCTTCGGAGTATCGATACCCGCATAAAGGGTGGAAAACTGCATTTTGTCGTATATTTCAGATCGTGGGATCTCTGGAACGGGTTCCCGGCAAATCTGGGGGCCATTCAGATGTTAAAGGAATATATGGCGGATAGCATCGGCGTAGAGGATGGAGAGATTATTGCTTCGAGCAAGGGACTTCATCTGTATGATTACGTGTGGGAACTGGCCAAGCTCAGGACCATGCGCGTCGATTCTCCAGGGAAAAAGTGAGTGCAAGGCCTGAATGAAAGCGGATATCAAAGGATGGGATGTTCAGGAAGCGGAAGAGTGGGCCGTCAAAGCGGGTCTGGAACCTTACAGGGGCAGACAGATTCGCCACTGGCTGCTGGTAAAACTCGTGGGATCTTCCGAGGAAATGAGCAATATCCCGAAAGAGATAAGGGACCTTGCAGAAAAAGAATTGCTGTTGAATCCCTTGAAAACCGTCAGAACGGAGCAGTCTGAAGATGGCACCGTGAAATTTCTTTTCGAATTAGCGGACGGTCCTTTCATTGAATCGGTACTGATCCCGGAACGGGATCATGTAACGCTGTGTATATCCTCACAGGCCGGTTGTGCTATGGGTTGCCGCTTCTGCCTTACCGGCAGGCAGGGCTTGAAAAGGAACCTGAGCGCTTCGGAAATTATCGAACAGGTCATTCAGGTCAAAAGAACGCTTGACCAGCCGGAACAGCTGCGAAATATTGTGCTGATGGGGATGGGGGAACCTCTTGCCAATTACGAAGCGGTTGTAAGGTCCCTGAAGAACCTCATCAGCCAGGATGGGATGAACTTCTCCAACCGAAAAATTACCGTTTCCACCTGTGGACTTGTGCCGCAAATGAAAAGATTGGGCATGGACATTTCGGTCAACCTGGCAGTTTCCCTGAATGCCGCGGACAATGAAACCAGAAATGCCCTGATGCCCGTGAACAAGAAATATCCGTTGGAAAGCCTGATGGCCGCGTGCCGGGAGTTTTCTCTGCCTAACAGGAGGATGATTACCTTTGAATATATCCTCATCAAGGGGAAGAACGACAGGGACCAGGACATAGAAAACCTCTGCCGCCTGCTTTCCGGTCTTCGGGCAAAGATCAACCTTATTGCCTTTAACCCGCATCCAGGTTCGAATATGGCGCCGCCGTCCATGGAAAGGATTCTTCGGTTTCAGGAGATGCTTGCCGAAAAAAATTTCACCGTGATCCTGAGAAAAAGCAAAGGGAGTGATATCTCCGCTGCCTGCGGGCAGTTGAGCGGCAGGTATTCTGAGAGTCTCGCTTGAACAGCTAAATTGAACCGCAAAGGCGCGAAGGACGCGAAGGTTTTTTGGCTTTTTCCTGATCGGGGCGACCGATCAGGAAAATGGCCGCCATCTTTTGGGTATTGGGTCTCAGGGGATCATTTACCGATAGTCCAAAGTGCCCGAAGGGCTGATTGGTTTATCGAATCGTCCGTTCCGATTCGATAAAAAATAAGATCTTGGCGGTCTTTGCGTCTTGAGCGAAGCGGGCGGTAAAGAGTTGCTGGGAATCTGGTTTGGGAAGTTTATGTCTCGATCTGTCTCACCTTTTACCAAGCCAGCGGGGTTGTTTGTGTGAAACCGACTTTTGGTTTCAAATTCAGGGAATCCATTTTGTTACAAGGTCTTTCTTGTTGCTGCTCATGTCGAGTTTTTTCTTGCGCTCGACAGATGTTAACTGCTACAAAACGGGAGCATCCGCAGTTTCTGACCGATATTGTCACGATGAGACTGCCGTACGATTTCTTGGACAAAATGAAGTCTGAGAAGGTCAAATTTAGCCAAAACAGTCGGTCTCATTTGTCCGTTTCTGGCTTTGAAACCATCTTGCCAGAAACTGCGGATGCACCCTACAAAACCAAGTTTTTTTCAGCAATTCTAATTTTGACAAATCATCTCTGTGGGAGCGGCTTTCCAGCCGCGAAAAATCGTGGCAAAATGCCACTCACACAGTATTTTTTGATAAAGTCGACTCTATAATGAGAATTGCTGAGTTTTTTTACCCATTTTATTGTAGAAGGAAATTGCATGCAATGATTGAACTTAATTTTTCGAAAGGGCGGGGGCTTCTACCTGCAATAGTTCAGGAACAGACATCCGGTAAGGTCCTGATGCTGGCTTATATTAATGAAGAATCGTGGAAAAAGACGCTTGAAACCGGAGAAGCCCATTACTGGAGTCGATCCCGCCAGGAGATCTGGCATAAAGGTGGGACATCGGGGCATGTCCAGAAGATCAAGGAAATTTATGCTGACTGCGATGATGATACGGTTCTATTCAAAGTGGAGCAGGTGGGAGGCGCGGCATGCCATACTGGACGTGAAACATGCTTTCACAAAAAAGTGGAAAGAGACGGTCGCCTGATCATCGTGGGAGAAATGCTGTTTGACCCGAAAGAGGTATATGGAAAATGAAAAAACTAAAGTTCGGAATACCGAAGGGAAGTCTTCAAAATGCCACCATCAAACTTTTTGAGAAATCGGGGTGGAAAATAAACGTCAATGGGAGAAGTTACTTTCCGGATATCAATGACGAAGAGATCGAATGTGCTATCTGTCGCGCACAGGAGATGTCCAGGTATGTGGAAAGCGGAACACTGGACGCGGGTCTTACCGGAAAAGACTGGATAGAAGAAAACGAATCGGACGTGGTCCTGGTGGATGACCTGGTATATTCAAAGGTGAGTCAGAATCCGGCCCGTTGGGTTCTGGCTGTGCTTGCCGGTTCTGAAATTCAAAGGATAGAAGACCTCGAGGGAAAGAAAATTTCCACGGAACTGGTTAACTTCACCCGAAGATTTTTCGAAGAAAGAAATGTGAATGTCAAAGTGGAGTTTTCGTGGGGAGCTACAGAGGCCAAGGTCGTCTCAGGCCTTGCGGACGCCATTGTGGAGGTGACCGAGACGGGAAGTACCATAAAAGCTCATGGATTGAAGATTATCCAGGATCTGATGATGACGAATACCCAGTTGATTGCCAACCGCGAAGCCTATGAAGACCCGTGGAAGAGGGCGAAAATCGGGCAGATTACTCTGCTTCTGAAAGGGGCGCTCAGGGCGGAAAATATGGTGGCTTTGAAAATGAATGTGGAGCAGATCAATATGCCTGAGATCATCGGACTGCTGCCCAGTCTCAATGCCCCCACCGTGGCGTCTTTATACAATTCAGACTGGCTTTCTGTAGAAACGGTGGTTGACGCAAGGGTTGTAAGGGACCTGATCCCCAGGCTCATAAACGCAGGGGCACAGGGTATTATCGAGTATTCTTTGAACAAAGTCATCTGAGGATACCAGTGTCATGGGAAGAGTAACGAAAAGGGCCGGTAATATCCCTCCGTTTATCGTGATGGAGATCCTTGAAAAGGCCCATGAACTTGAAAAAGCGGGACGGAATATTGTGCACATGGAAGTCGGTGAGCCTGATTTCCGTACCCCAACCTGTATATGCGATGCGGCGATCGAGGCCATTGCCAGGGGAGAAACCCATTACACCCACAGCCTTGGAATCATTGAGCTGAGAGAAGCGATCTGTGATACCTATTACCAGCAGTATGGTGTGACCGTTACGCCTGATCGCGTCATTGTCACTTTGGGTACTTCGCCGGCGCTTTTCATGCTTTTTTCAGCGCTCCTGGAAGCAGGGGATGAAATTATCATGTCTGATCCCCACTATCCCTGCTATCCCAATTTTGCTGAATTTCTGGGCGCCAGGGCCGTCACTGTGAAAGCGGAAGAAAAGGACGCTTTTCAACTGGAGCCCGATCTTATCAAGGAGAGTATGGGGCCTCGAACGAGGGCGGTTATCATTAATTCTCCGGCAAATCCCACAGGGAATCTTCTTTCCTCCGACCGGATGGAGGCGATTGCCGAAATCGGTCTACCTGTCGTCTCTGATGAGATATACCACGGTCTTGTCTATGGAGAAAAAGAGCATTCTATCCTGGAATATACGGAGAACGCCTTCGTGCTGAACGGGTTTTCCAAGCTTTTTGCCATGACCGGTTGGAGGCTCGGATACATCATTGCTCCGCCCGATTTTATTCGGCCCCTGCAGAAAATACAGCAGAATTTTTTTATTTCTGCCGGCAGTATATCCCAGTGGGCAGGTGTTGCGGCCCTTACCAAGGCTCAAGAAGATGTCAGGTTAATGAAAGAGACCTATGACGAGCGGCGCAGGTACATGATCAAGCGGGTCAGAGAACTGGGATTCGGTCTTCCGGTGGAGCCTTCCGGCGCGTTTTACATGCTTGTGAATGCGAAACACATCTCTCTAAATTCCTATGAGCTGGCCTTTGATATCCTTGAAAAAGCAGGTGTCGGGGTTTCTCCGGGGGTCGATTTCGGAAAGAACGCGGAAGGTTTTCTGCGGTTTTCCTACGCAAATTCCCTCGATAACATCAAGGAGGGGCTGGATCGCATTGAAGAGTATTTGCGCTCCTTTTAGCTCAAAAATCTTTGCGTCTTTGCGCCTTTGCGTGAGACCTTCTTTGCTCCTTGGAAATGCCAAACAGCAGGAAGTTATAGGCATGTCGGAATGCTCAAAATTATGATTGTTGATGAGGCATCCTTCATTTACCGGTTTACACTTTTTTCCGAAATGGGATCTATTATCGGGTTGAAAATCGGATGTCGAAACTGGAAATCGGATGCCGAAACTGGAAACTTGAAACTGGATAATGAACCAGAACTATTGTGCTTTTTCCAGTTTCCAGTTTCCAGTTTCTCTGCTAAACAGCAAAAAAACAAAGTGTAAACTACTTTCCGGCTTTGGTGAAGGATGCCGATTATTGCCTATAAAACTTCAATGGCGTAGTGAAGGTTCAATATCACGTAAAAGGTGATGAT
>BS_KBA_SWE02_21mDRAFT_10000828_pt1 | contig 11682 bp, 9 predicted proteins | sample BalSeasSWE02_21m_FD_9196 | JGI IMG/M metagenome (IMG submission 9196)
AATCGAACAATCTTTATTTGTAAGAACCGTTTTTCGGCTGTCAAGAAAGTCTTTTTCAGGCTTTACCTGAAACCCTCTTAATCTATAGGACTTTAAATTATTGGCCTTTGCAATTTTTGGTGCAACACTATATTGTTTTTTTATTTGTTTAACCTGAGTTGGTCGTTGTTCGTGGTAACTGTTGGTGTACATGCCATCAAAACCAATGGTACCGAACAATTGCTCAGCATATAAAGTCCCATCTGGTTTACGAAATTGGGTATGTCGCTTATTGGGTATTTTTCCCAATTTATGATAAAAAGGCATAGTTTTTAAGTTTAAAGTTAAAAGTAATAAGTGAAAAGTTGGTTTACTTTCACTTAAAGGCTATATAAAGATACAAATATGCTTGCTTATTCAGGATTTCATCTGATAATTTTTATTGTTACCAATAGGTCAGATGCAACATTAATTTAACCTAAAGCTTAAAATTTTTTATTGGTCCTAAATGTTTCTCTTGATAAGAAATTGAAGATGAAGTAGTAAGTCTTTCCAAAACTGTTATACCGTTGCAAATATCGTATAATTTTTGGATTTTCTAAAACCAAAACCCCACATTAAAAAACCAATAGCCTTGATTGGCTTCGGGGGACCAAGAATATTGAGCTTGTAAAGGCCCCAAAAACGTTTCAATGGCATAACCTATAGCATAACCGGAATAATCTGGAGATGTTATCCATTCTCCATTATTAAAAATACCATCTTCAATATTGGCATAATTCGCAACAAGAGTCAAATGGTTTTTTTTGAAGATTTCACAATCCAAAACAACAGCCCCTTTTACAAAACTATTGCCCGTTAACGATATATAGTCATAACCATAAAATGGCACAAAATTATTGATGAAGTTATACCCATATCCTCCCAACGCAAAATTTAATGAACTTGTTGAATTATCGCCTATTTTAAAACCGCCTTGGCTTTGAAGATTTACTGCAAATTTATCTGACAGACTAAAAGCATAACCAATATCTGCTTTTACCATAGAAAATTGTGAAAATTCATTATTGAAATTAGAGGCATGAAGGTATAAGTGAAAATCCCCATTAAAATAAAAACCTCTTTTGGGAAAGAATCTATTATTGTAGGTGTCCAGTTTTAAAGTACCAAAAACACTTAAATAATCGGTGTTCTCAAATAAAATATCGTCATTTTGAGCTTCATCTAAAATCGTTTCAGACTTAATTTTTAACCGCTTATGTTCACCTCCCAAACTTAAAGCAAAATCTTTTCTAAACTGGGTTTGTAGATAAACCTGATTTGTAAAATCTTGTAAATTAATTTCAATTTTATTTAAACTTGAAAGAACTTCGTTACCATTTTGTAAAAGTAAACTGGCATTTACATTTTTGTGAAATTGATTAAACCTAGATTTTACACCAATACTCCAATAAAACCCTTTATCAATAAAATACTCAAAATTATACCGCACGTTATCCCCTAAAATGACATCCAATGATGCCAGGTCATCATCAAACAACAATCTTTTTTTAGTTAAATTTACCAAACCAGCACTTTTGTAAAGATCATCGTAATGCAGGCCCAATTTCAAAAATGTAGTGATTTCACTCTCTTTAAGCATAGACACCAAATCAAAACCATCCTTATTTTGAGACTTTTGAAATTCAAATTGAAATGAGTCAAAATTATTAGTAGCAACAAGGTTATTGACTCCTTTACTAAATTGATCATAACTCACTTTGGTATTACTTTTTAGCTTGAGCTTTCCTAAAATATAAGCTCTGGAATACCTGTTGTTTCCATTTAAAATAATATTATTAATAGTAATGCTGTCTTGATGAATATTTTTTAATTCGGTCCTAATTGTGTCTTTTTTTAATGAAGTCAATGATTTAAGTTCATCAATTTTTAAAAGTGCCGCATGTTCACCATTTTTAACAATTTCTCTGCCTTCACTAAAAGAAATTACAGTAAACTCTTTAATGTTTGGTTTAATATAAACATCTGTTTTTTCTACTTTTTTCTTCATTTCATTAATTGTTCTGTAATTATTGATTTGAAGTAAAATCTCTGGAGCAGATTTGAGTTCTTCACGTGTTACCAAACTATCCTGAACATCTACACCAATAATTTTTTCGACACCCTTGGCTTTAAGTTCGTCAATTGGATAATTATTGGTAACCCCACCATCAATTAAAATACGACCATCAATTATAACGGGGCGAAATAGCGTTGGGAATGCGCCACTAGCAGTGATTGCCGTTGCGAGGTTCCCTTTATCCAATATAATCATCTCACCGGTTTCAATATCTGTACCAATACAGAAAAAAGGAATGGGCAGCTTGCTAAAGTCATGTATTTCACTGACGGGCAATGTGAGTTTTGTTAGAAGATTGTATACGTTTTGACCTCTTGAAATAGCTGAAGGCAATTTTAATTTAAACTTATCAAAAGGTAAGGTTATGGCATATTTTTCTGAATTGACCCTTTCATAAAATGTTTTGGCATCTCTTGGCAGATTATCACTTATAACGTCATCAAAATTTAAACTTTTAAAAATCGAATCCAGTTGTTTGCCCGAATAACCCGAAGCATAGAGCGAACCAATAATAGCTCCCATACTTGTTCCCACCACATAATCTATTTTTATTCCTAAACTATCAATTACTTTTAAAACACCGATATGTGCAAACCCTTTTGCGCCTCCTCCACTCAAAACCAGTCCAACTTTTAAGCTGTCATTTGGTAAATTTCTTTGGGCATGGGTTATTAGCCCAATGCTTAAAAAAAAGAATATTATGACAGTAATGTGTTTCATTTAGTATGGTAAAAGTCAAATATTTTATTTGCCTTGGAAACTCCAACTACAGCTTCCAAATCTTCAAATTTAGCTTCCGAAATTCGTTTAACAGATTTAAATTGTTTCATCAATGCAATCACAGTTTGTTCTCCAACTCCTGGTATAGTTTCCAATTCGGTTGTTAGGGCATCTTTACTTCTTCTATTTCTATGATGCTCTATTCCAAATCGATGGGCTTCATTACGCAATTGTTGTATCACTTTTAAGGTCTCGCTTTTTTTATCTAAATATAAGGGAATTGGATCATCTGGGTAAAATAATTCTTCTAAACGTTTGGCAATTCCGATAATGGCAATTTTTCCTCTTAAATTCAAGGCTTCAATACTTTTTAATGCTGAAGATAATTGCCCTTTGCCTCCATCAATAATAATGAGTTGGGGCAGTTGATCTCCTTCATCCAATAAGCGTTTATATCTACGGTAAACCACTTCTTCCATAGAAGCAAAATCATCGGGCCCTTCAACGGTTTTAATATTGAAATGGCGATACTCTTTTTTACTTGGCTTCCCATTTTTGAAAACCACACAAGCTGCCACCGGATGTGTGCCCTGAATGTTGGAATTATCAAAACATTCAATATGCCGAGGTTCAACTTTCAACCTCAAATCAGTCTTCATTTGTGCCATAATCCTATTGACATGCCTATCAGGATCTGTAATCTTGACTTGCTTAAAACGCTCCATTCGATAATACTTGGCATTGCGTTCGGATAGTTCCAAAATACGCTTTTTATCACCCAATTGTGGTATGGTCACTTTTATATCTTCCCCCAATTCGACATGAAAAGGGACATATATTTCCTTTGAATTAGAATGAAAACGTTGTCTTATTTCGGTTATTGCCAACTCCAAAAGCTCTTGATCGGTTTCATCAAGTTTCTTTTTAATTTCCAAGGTATGCGAACGAATTATGGATCCATAGGACAACTGTAAAAAATTGACATAGCCGTAACTTTCATCGCTCACAATTGAAAATACATCCACATTGCTGATTTTTGGATTGACAATGGTTGACTTGGACTGGTAATTTTCTAAAACATCTATTTTTTCTTTTATTTTTTGAGCTTCTTCAAAATGCATATTTTCAGCACATTGCTTCATTTGTTTTTTGAACTGGGATAGGGAATCTTTAAAATTTCCTTTTAAGATTTCTCTAATCGCCTTTACATTTTCTTGATAATCTTGTTCCGTTTGTAAACCCTCACAAGGCCCTTTGCAATTTCCTAAATGGTATTCCAAACACACCTTATATTTTCCTGCATCAACTTTTTCCTTTGACAAATCATAGTTACAGGTTCTTAATTGAAACAATCCTTTTATCAAGTCCAAAAGCGTGTGTACGGTTTTCATGCTGGTATAAGGTCCAAAATATTCCGATCCGTCTTTGAAAACTCTTCTTGTAGAAAACACTCTGGGAAAACGTTCATTTTTAACACAAATCCAAGGATAGGATTTATCATCCTTAAGCATAACGTTATAACGTGGCTGATACTTTTTAATAAGGTTGTTTTCCAATAAAAGCGCATCCGTTTCGGTAGCGACAACAATATGCTTTATGGTTACTATTTTTTTGACAAGAACTTTTGTTTTACCATAATCCTGTTGTTTTGTAAAATATGAACTCACCCTCTTTTTCAGGTCTTTAGCCTTACCTACATATAAAATCTTTCCATCCTTGTCAAAATATTGGTACACTCCAGGTTGGTGTGGCAAGGTTTGCAATTGTATATCCAAAGTAGTTTTCAGCATGAACTCAAAGGTATCAATTCATATTATTATAATCTTAAATTTACATAAAAAACATATGTGTTGAATTATCTTTATCATTACCTTGCGCCACTTTTTAACTATCTAAATAAATGAACAAAAAAATAATAGGCCGAGTTGATAAAGTTGACTTTCCAAAGTTAAACTTATTCGATGTTGATGTTAAAATAGACACAGGAGCCTATACCTCAACCATACATTGTACCCAAATTATCGAAGAAAATAATACATTGCGATGTGCTTTCAATAGTAATGATCATACAAACTTTAACAGTACGGACATTATTTTTGAAAACTATTCCCGAGCCACTATAAAAAGCAGTAATGGTTGTAAAGAAAACCGATTCAAAATAAAATCTGAAGTGATATTCTTTGAAAAAATTTATAAGATTAACTTAACTTTAAGCACTAGGGATGATATGAAATTTCCGGTATTGATTGGAAGACAATTCTTGAAAAAGAAATTTCTTGTTGATGTGGATTTGGAAAATCAATCTAATATTCAAAAACTATCATGAACATAGTCATCTTATCCAGAAATCCAGATCTGTACTCTACGCAACGCCTTGTAGAAGAAGGTGAAAAGCGAAATCATTTAATGGAAGTAATCGATCCCTTAAAATGTGACATCATTATTGAAAAAGAAAAACCCACCATTTATTATAAAGACCGATATTTAGATTATGTCAATGCTGTTATACCAAGAATTGGAGCGTCGGTAACATTTTATGGTTGTGCTGTGGTTAGGCAGTTCGAGATGATGGGCATATTTACTATTGCAACATCTGATGCTATACAACGTTCCAGAGACAAATTGAGAAGTTTACAACGTCTATCGAAAGCAGGAATAGGCATGCCTAAAACCGTTTTTACAAATTACTCTAGAGATGTTGAAGAAGTCATTGAACATGTTGGCGGAGTTCCGGTTATCATTAAACTTTTAGAAGGTACTCAAGGACTTGGCGTTGTTTTAGCTGAAACCAAAAACGCAGCCGAATCTGTTCTTGAAGCTTTTAACGGATTAGAAGCGCGAGTAATAGTACAAGAATTTATAAAAGAAGCCAAAGGTGCCGATATTAGAGCCCTTTTGGTTGATGGCCAAGTGGTAGGCGCCATGAAACGCCAAGGCAAAGACGGCGAATTTCGATCTAATTTACATCGAGGTGGATCGGCTGAAATTATTAAATTAAATGAAGCTGAACTAAAACTGGCCATGAATGCTGCACGTGTGCTTAAGCTTCCGGTTTGTGGTGTGGATATGTTGCAGTCTGCAAGAGGACCCTTGCTTTTGGAAGTCAATTCGACACCAGGACTTGAGGGTATTGAGGGTGCAACTGAAAAAAATATAGCTAAGGCAATAATTACATTTATTGAAAAAAACCATAGATGACCTTTGTACAAAAAGATACCATAACAATTTTAGGAAACATCATCAAGGTTGGTGAACGTTTTGAAGCCAATTTTAATGTTGCTAAACTGCATACCTCTTCCAGTATCGATGTTCCAGTAATCATTGAACGCTCAAAAAAACCAGGCCCAATAGTGTTATTTACTGCAGGAATACATGGTGATGAAGTAAATGGTGTAGAAATTGTGAGGTATCTTATTGCAAATGGCATCAACAAGCCAAAGTGTGGAACCATTATCTGTATTCCCGTAATCAACGTATTTGGGTTTGTTAATTTAAAACGTGAATTCCCTGATGGCAGGGACTTAAATCGTGTGTTTCCAGGATTAAAAAAAGGATCTTTGGCCAGTAGGGTTGCCTATAAACTAGTTGAAGAAGTCGTTAAAGAAGTTGATTTGGTTATAGACTTTCACACTGGAGGTTCGGGGAGGTTCAATGCGCCTCAAATTAGAATTGAGAAAAACAATTCAGAACTTGACAAATTAGCCGAAACGTTTGGTGTTCCGTTTATATTGTATTCAAAAAATATCAAAAAAACATTTAGAAATACTTGTAAAAATCTTGGAAAGCCTATGCTTTTATTTGAAGGTGGAAAATCTTTCCAAATTGACAATTACATAACCAATTCAGCGGTCGATGGTGCTAAGCGTGTTTTATACAGTCTAGGTATGTTGAATTCTAAATTTAAAGTTTTGAAACTAGCTGAAAAACCTGTATTTATTTTAAGTAGCCGTTGGCAACGTGCAAAATATTCAGGAATGTTCAAGTCTTCCATAAAAGTAGGTTCCAAAGTGGAAAAAGGAGATGTTTTGGGCAATATCACTGACCCTTATGGTAAATTCGATTCTTTTGTAAAAGCTTCCGTTTCTGGATATATTATTAATGTCAATGAATCTCCAATTGTATATCAAGGTGATGCTTTGTTTCATTTTTCAACAGAATTAAAATGACAAAAACTGATCTGAGAAAGCTATATAAATTAAAACGAGATGCTTTAAATGCTGAGGCAATTGAAGATTTAAGCTTTGAAATAGCGAATCAGTTATTAAAGTTGCCCATTTGGAATAAATTTTACTATCATGTTTTTTTGTCGATTCAAGAATTTAAAGAAGTCAATACTGAGGCCATCTTGAATATTCTCTCAGGAAAAGACAAAAATATCGTCATTTCAAAAAGCGATTTTAAGACTTTAGAAATGACCCATTATCTTTTAACTGATTCTACTGTAATCAAAATAGGCCATTTCAACATTCCCGAACCTGTTGATGGAATTGAAATTTCAACTGATAAAATAGAGGTTGTTTTTGTTCCGCTTTTGGCTTTTGACAGGCAAGGACATCGTGTGGGTTATGGCAAAGGGTTTTATGATATTTTTTTAAATAAATGTAATCCAAAAACTGTAAAAATTGGGTTATCCTTTTTTGAAGTTNAAGATGTTATTGAAGATACTAATGAAAATGATATGAAACTGGATTTTTGTGTTACACCCAATCAAGTTTATAAATTTTAATTATTACAGTTTTCGCAATATGCGTCCCTTAAATAGGCATCATCCAATAACTGAAAAGTGACCCCACCGCTTTCAATTGAATTGAACAGTTTACAAAAACGCCCTTTGTTCATATTTATGGCATTGAGCATTATGGTCCTATAATTTGAGTCGTGCGTGAGGTCTTCGTTTATTAACGTTAAATTGAGGTAATAAAACAACAAATCTTCATCAATATCTATACTTCTCGCTTTACTTTCCAATAAGTCGACAGCCATTTTTGTGTTTCCGTAATAACTAAAAAACTGGGCCAAACTTAAATAGTCATAATCTGATAACGGAAAATTTTTATAATTGGCTTTTATATATTCTACGGATTTGTCTTTGTTGCTATAATCCCTACTTCTCATTAAGTTTTCAGCTTTAATAATATGGTAATTCACCATCATTCTTGAAATAAGCGAACTGTTTATCCCATTGTTCTTAAATGCATCGATTTGGTTTTTCAATTCCTCTTCATCTACATTAATAGCATCAAAACGCCATAGCTTTATTTTTACGGCCATGATATTGTACTTGACATTTATATCATTTGGTACTAGTTTTTCAAGTTCAATCAGGTCATTGTAAACAATTAAGGCTTGTTTGAAATCCAAAATGTATTTAAAAGCAGAATTCTTATTGAATATTCTTGCAAATTTAACTTGCAACGGAATATCCATTTGATCTAAAATAGCTGGAGACGCTTCTTTTACTTTAATTTTTTCAAATATGGAATTTTGAATTTCATTGGCCTCTTCAATTTTTTCTACAGTAATAGCATCATTAAACTTAGTTAATAATTTATCTGCAGATTCGTCTTTATACTTGTCTTTCTTTTCAAGCTCCAATTCTATTATTGCCTTTCTGTGATTTTTAAAAATGGGTTCCATTTCTCTTGAAAGCGCTCCTGCTATTCTTGCCCTTACTTCATTTTTTGATAATGAAGACAGGTTTTCATATTTAGTACCCTTAATATCATTAAAAAACTCAACCCAATTTTCNGANGANGAAACCATNGTTTCNATNGNNGGTTTTTGAAATGTTTGCAAAGCCGCAACAATGCTATTGGCCCTAAGATCTTGTAATTCAATATTTCGAGAAGCTATGCCTTCAATAGAAGAATAGGCTTTNATATTNATAGCTTTNATATTAAAATCGGTTAATCTTAGCGAATCATAAATTGGNTTNATNTCTGCTTGGGAATATGTGGATTTATTTTTTTGAAAAGGAATTTTAAACTTTAAGGTCTTGTTCCTAATCAAATAATTTTCTTTAGCCGATGGGTTTATTTGTTTTGTGTCAAAAGTTAAAGTGTCCAAATACATTCCCATATCCAATAAATCCCAAGTGTAGGATTCCAAATCATAGGTTACATAATATCGGCATATGTTTTTATTGCCCAAGAACAAAATATTGAATTCCAGTTGTTCATTAAGTAACCCTTCAGGGATTTTACCTACTAGTACACTATATATATTTTCACTATCTGTTTTTAANCCGCTTTTTAATTCTTTCGAATAAACAGGTTTAAGAAGAAGGCCTTTTATTTGAGCATTCTCTACAGATTCCAATTCACAGTCATATCTGTCTTTTAAAACAATATCTATAGCAATACCATCACCTGGATTTTTAAACAATTGATTGAACCAATTTTTATCATTCACTTCAAAATAAAGGTTGGCATTTTCCCTATTAATTGAAAACTTAACTTCATAGGGCTTTTGATTGAAAGTTTGAAAACATTCTTGACATTTTTGATCCCTATCCTTTTTAGAGAATTCGATATCATACGTGTTTTGAGCGAGAAGGCTGTTTAAACTAAATGCTAGAAGTGTAGTTACAAAGAGATATTTGCCTATCATCAATTTTATGTTAATGGATAATTAATAGATTTTAAAGTTATGAAATATTATTAAAGTAGAAAATACTTACTTAAATACTTTCTGTATGGTGATCTTCTTCATTATGAAATGCCTTTTTGTTGAAGAAAATCAAAATTCCTATACCAATGCTTATCGCCATATCAGCAATATTGAAAACAGGTTCAAAAAATGTGAAATATTCGCCGCCATAAAGCGGTATCCAATTGGGCAATTCACCTTTCCATATTGGGAAATGCAACATATCTACAACTCTTCCGTGAAATAAATTTCCATAACCTCCCTCTTCAGGTAACAAGGTTGCCAACTGGCCAGAACTACTATTAAATAATATGCCATAAAAAACAGAATCTATAATATTGCCCAATGCCCCAGCAAAAATTAGGGACACTGCAACAATCAATATTTTGGATGCATTTTTTCTAATTACAGAAATCAGCCAATAGCCAATGCCAATAACTGCAAAAATTCTAAATAAACTTAAACTAAGTTTTGCTGTTTTTTCAGAAACAAAAGGAATAAAATCACTGATTTTAGTTCCCCAAGCCATGCCTTCATTTTCAACAAAAACGATTTGAAACCAGCTAAAAACAATATGCCTTTCTGAAAGGATAAAATGGGTTTTGATATAAATCTTACTTAACTGGTCTATAAGTAAGATAACAAGGATTAAAAATGTGGCTTTTTTTAAAGTCATTATTTAGTTTTGCTGCACCAAAAATAGGCATATTATTTATAAAAAAACGTCACGCTATAACGTGACGTTTTTTATTTGTGAGATTCCCATTTTCATGGGAATTTTATTGTTGCATATTTTTTGCTTCAATACTTAAAGTTGCGTGTGGCACCAATTTTAAACGTTCTTTATTAATTAATTTGCCCGTAACCCTGCAAACGCCATACGTTTTGTTCTCTATTCGAACCAAAGCATTTTTAAGATCACGAATAAATTTTTCTTGCCTAATGGCCAGTTGTGAATTTGCCTCTTTACTCATGGTCTCACTGCCCTCTTCAAACGCTTTAAATGTAGGTGAAGTGTCATCGGTGCCATTATTAAGGTCGTTCATATATGCACTTTTTATTAAATCTAAATCATGCAACGCTTTCACTATTTTTTCTTGAATCAATGCCTTGAATTCCGCTAAATCTTTGTCAGAATATCTAATGTTTGTATCTGCTGCCATCTTTTATAATTTTTGGATAAACAATTTGGTATTTACATTATCAAAAGCTATTTCTATACCTTTGTTTAAATGTTCTATAATTTCTAATTTGTCTGCTAACGTTTCCGTTTTAATATACGTTAAATTTTTATGTATTGCATTAATAATTTGCTCGTCCTGTTGAAATTGTATCGCAATTCTATCTGTAAGTTCAAATCCAGAATCCTTACGCAAATTCTGAATCCTATTTACCAATTCTCTTGCGATGCCTTCTTTTTTTAAATCTTCGGTTAATGTCACGTCTAAAGCGACTGTAAAACTTCCAGAACTTGCAACAAGCCAACCCTCAATATCTTGAGATGTAATTTCCACATCAGAGCGTTCTAAAGTAATACTTTTTCCATTAATTACAACATCAAAAATGCCATTTTGCTCGATTTTTTTTATGTCATTAGACGTAAATTCGTTGACCGCCTGAGCTATGGCTTTCATGTCTTTACCAAACTTTGGCCCCAGCACTTTAAAGTTGGGTTTTATTTGTTTGACCAAAATATCTGAAGCATCTTCCAGAACTTCGACTTCTTTTACATTCACTTCATGTTTTATCAAATCGGCCACTGCTAAAATTTCCTTTTTTTGAGACTTGCTATCAACAGGAATCATAATTTTTTGCAAAGGCTGACGTACTTTTATTTTTTCTTTGGCTCTTAACGATAATACCAATGATGATATTGCCTGAGCTGCTTCCATTTTACGTTCCAAAGTTTTATCTACAAAACTTGAATCGTATTTTGGAAATTCAGACAAATGGATGCTTTCAAACGATTCTTTATTTGTAACTGAATTCAAATCCAAATACAATCGGTCCATAAAAAATGGTGCCAAAGGCGCTCCCAATTTAGCTATGGTTAGCATACAAGTATAAAGTGTTTGATATGCTGAAATTTTATCTTCCTGATAATCCCCTTTCCAAAAACGTCTTCTGCTTAAACGCACATACCAGTTACTCAAGTAATCCTGGGTAAAATCTGAAATGGCTCGCGCAGCTTTGGTAGGTTCATAATCAGCATAATA
>BS_KBA_SWE02_21mDRAFT_10000829_pt1 | contig 11677 bp, 8 predicted proteins | sample BalSeasSWE02_21m_FD_9196 | JGI IMG/M metagenome (IMG submission 9196)
GGCATGTAATTTTCCCAGCAGATAACGGCGCCGATCTTCCCCAGATCCGTCTCAAATACCGGGAGAGTGGACCCATCGCCGAAGCCCCATACGAGACGTTCCGAAGCGGTCGGCATGAGTTTCCGGTGTTTTCCCATCAACAGGCCATTCGGGTCGAAAAAAAGGATGGTGCAGTAGAGGGTTCCCTGCTCCCTTTCAATGACGCCGATAACAAGAGTTACACTATTTTCCCTGGCGGCTTCTCCCAGGGCGGTTACAGCGGGACCGGGAACATCCACGGCGCTGTCCCAATATCTTCTGAAGTCCTCCCGTCCTTCGGGCAGGCGCATCCCGATCCGTGCGCCAAAGTCCAGGCCCTTGGGGTAACCGGGAATAAATGCCTCGGGGAAAAGGACCAGTTGCGTCTTTTTCTCGGCGGCTCGGGCAACCAGGGAACAGGCCTTCTCAATAGATTTTTCACGGTCAAATACCACGGAACCGGCTTGTACGATGGCAACGCTTACAGAATGCATGGGATTCCTCCTAAGGCATGAAGAAAAATATTTTGGAGTTGTTGTGATTCTCCCTTGAAAAAAATTAGGGGTAGTTGGACTCCGATACTTGAAACTGGAAACTTGAAACTTGGGAAAGAAACGGCCATCCTTATGCGTACCAAGTTTCAAATTTCAAGTTTCTTGACATGTCACGGGATAAATCTCTTAGGAGATCCCATATCTCAAATCCCCAAAACACTATCTTATGATCTATATCTTACAGCGCCACAAGTTCGATATTCCCCCACGTTGCCATTCGGTCTCCTACGATGACAACTCCCCCTGTAATTCCTCCGATCTGGTCCGCCCAGTCATTCACATGGTTGAGATGCGCCTTTTTTTTCACCCTGTTCCCGAGAGACGTTGCGGCCGCATCGGCCAGCGCTGCAGAGGGGGAAAGAAGACAGACCACATCCGTTACCCCCATGCTGAGCGAATGACCTACCGTCGCTGATGAAGAACATATTCCCGTGGGCATTTGATCCGAATGGATCTGTATCCCGATTTTTTCACTGAATGGGGATTCACCGGCAAAAATGGAGACCGTAACCGATCTATTTTCCTTGAGGAAGATATCCCCCCCATTTTCCACAATGATCTGCTCACTAAAGGTCAAAAGCCCTTCTCCAACGTATTGCGCTATGGCGCCCGCAACTGCCGCCATGGGTCCCACCCCGGCTTTTCCCGTAACCCGCTGCATCTCCTTTATCAGAGACGGAGCAAAAGGATCTACCACAAGGGGCGTAAGGGAAGTCAGGAAAAGCGGGTGCGACCGAATGTAGGTCTCAATCTGATGCCTGGCCTGGTGTACGAAGTTTCGTGCCTCTGTTTCCAGGGTGGTTTCCGCACAGATCCAAAGGTCTGTTTCCTTGACCGAAACCTGAAAGGAGCAAAGATCTTTCCTGGAGATTCTCTGCCTGTAGGTTCGTTCAGAGTGCAATTCACTGCTCATGAGGCTATAGCCGTCTTTTCCGACAAAAATTTCTTGTATTTCAAGTAAAGCGTCGAGATGGAATCGCAAAAGGGAAGGGAGCTGCAAACCGTTCTGCATCAGGCAGGAAAAATAAAAATGGCCTCCCGGAATGTCGTTATTCTCTCCCGCATTAATCTTCCCTCCTAAGGTTTAAGACTATTGGAAGAAAAGATGCACGCACACCCGAGAAGCCAAAACAATGCAAATTAAGGAATGTTCCTGAAAATCTTGCACAGTCTAATGAATCATGGCCAATTCGGATGCAAAAACCTTGCCAGCTTTACATAATATTATTTTAGCTTACTTTTGGCTTATGTATCGCATTCAGGCAAAATGTATATGCTAACCAGGGTGTGAAAAAGAAACACTTTGTGAAAAAAAAACACAGTTAAATAACCCTGACGCCTTCGTATTTTTCTGCAAGGGTTTTGTCGAGGCCCCCTCTGTCGTTCTTTACGGCAAGAGGAACGTAGTTAAGAATATCACCGGCTGTGATGCCGTCTTCACCAAGGTCTGCAGCTGCCAGGTCTCCGGCTAATCCGTGAATAAACACCCCCTTCACCACGGCATCGTGCAGATTCAGTCCCAGTCCAAACATGGCGGGTATAACGCCCGCAAGAACATCCCCCGAGCCCGCAGTAGCCATCCCGGAATTTCCGGAAAGGTTGATGAATACCGATTTATCCGGAAATCCGATGAGGGAATGGGCGCCTTTAAGCACAATTGCCGCATTCAGTCTGGCGGATGTTTCCTGCAGGACTTCAATCCGATTCTCATCAATGGTTTTTTTTTCAAGTCCTGTAAGACGGCTCATCTCTCCTAAGTGGGGCGTTAAAACCGTTTTGCCTTTTCTCTTTTTCAACAGGTCCGGAACCTCGCAGATGGCGGTGATTCCATCCCCGTCAATCAGCAGAGGTTTTTCCACATGGCCTGCAATTTCCCGGATCAGTTTCTGGGTTTCGCTGTTCAGGGATAATCCCGGTCCCAGAACTACCATATCCATTTTCTGCGCAATATGAAGAAGGCTGTCCCTGTTTTCGAAGGCAATAGTATGCGCCTCCGTTTCTTTCTGAGGGAGAAAGACGATCTCGCTTCCCCTGCCTGCGATAAAAGGGGTGATGGATGCCGGGGCCGCAAGCCTTGAATATCCGCCGCCGGCTTTCAAAAAGGAAAGAGCGGAAAAATAGGGTGCGCCTAAATAGTTGGCAGCGCCGGCTATGAAGAGGGCCTGACCGGTGCTTCCCTTGTGAGCGCTGCTGTCTCTCTTCGGTAGGAGAATAGGTGGGGATATGGCAACTTTCAGATTTTCATCATTGATAAGGGCCGGGGGAAAAGAGATGTGCGTGACGTACTGTTTGCCGCAGAAATCATATCCGGGAAACAAGATATTACCCAGTTTCGGAAGGCCGAAAGTGACGGTAAAATCAGCCCGTATGCATTCCCCCAGGATTTTTCCCGTATCGCCCGCTATTCCTGATGGGATATCGGCGCTCACCACGGGTCTCCGGCTCCCGTTGATGAGTTGAATCACATCCCGGTACATTCCCTCCACGGGGCGGGCAAGCCCTGTTCCGAATATGGCATCGATAACGACGTCGCTGTGATAAAGAGCCGTTTTTATGGATTCTGCAGAATGGATTTCCTGAACTGGTATGGAAAGGCGAGCGACGATATCGAGATTAAGCGCGGCAGCGCCCCTGTATCTGCTCCCATCTCCTAAAATGACCACCCTGACAGGGGCGCCATTAGAGAAGAGCTTCCTTGCCACGACAAAACCATCTCCGCCGTTATTGCCAAGGCCGCAAAAGATGATGAACTTCTTTCCAACGATCCCTATTTCATTTCTGATAACGGAACAGACCCCTTCTCCCGCATTCTCCATCAGGATTTCTTCAGGAATGCCGAAGCGAACCATGGCGGAACTGTCCATGGCCCTCATTTCACTGACATTACTTACCTTCATCGGCACCCGTCTTTTGCGTATTTACTTTATCTTCAAAAACCCGAGCATCTAATGCTTCCTGCGATCTGCAATCGCCCTTCCAGTACACCTGCTCGATTTTATCGTTTTTTCCCACTTCAAAGTAGGTCATGCAATAATCCATCGATTCCACGGGTTGTCCGTAGACGTTTTTGGCCTGAACTTCGGGCAGCGCTTTCCGGGGGTCCATACGGGGCGGATATTCGATCAGCGCGGAATGGGCCAAGGGATTCAAAGTGTATTCATCCCTGGTTTCCACATACACAAACACCTGCTTGCCGTTCTTGCTGTCAAAGGTCCTTCCCGGATATCCCCAGGATTTAATGAGGACTTGCGAATCGGCGTTTACGTATCTTTCACAGAGTTGTGAATAGCCTTTCGGCGTGGGGAGGATAAGGCTTCCGGCACAGGCCGTAATGAAGAGCATTGCGGCAACGAAAATAAAAAGGGATAACCATTTCAAGGCTTTCATTGTTGCTCCTTATGTCACTGCACAAAAAGATATGGTTTGACTGTACACTGTTGGTTTTCCAAAATTTCAGGGAGTTCATATTAGACTTGTGTGATGAGTAATGTCAATACGCTATTGCGATTTTCAGCGATACTTCCACTCTGTGGCGAAACGTAGTTGTTCATTGGCGCCCACAGCGCACAAGATGGTATGAATCGTAAGGACTTTTTAGTTTGTATTGGGTCGGAAAAAACGGTAAACTCAAATTTGATGAATTCGTAAAAAGTCCGCTGGGCCGTCACTCCCGCGAAGCTTGTCCTCGACCTGATCGGGGAGCGGGAGTCCATAAGCGCTTGATTGCCATGGATTCCCGCGTTCGCGGGAATGACGAAAATGGATCGTTTTTGACTTTTTGCGGCACCATCAATGTCCGATCGTAAATATTCAATCCAAAGAAATTTCACACGACCGGGGCCTCTGACAGGCAAAAATGGTCACTCAAATCGAGGCGGAAACTTATGCATTCCCACGCTGGAGCACCTGCCCGCCAATGCCGTTTCCCTTGTTATGTCCCACAACACAGGGGATACGAAAGCGAAAAGCGACTGTCTGCCGTAATTCGACAGGCTATGGCAGGCGGGTGGGAACAAGAGTACCGGTAACCGGCAACTGGTAACCGCAAACTGAAACGAAGTTTCACACGAGATGGAGGATGAAATGGGCACAGACAATATTGTCTTTCTTGAGGTCATCGAATGGTTTGATGAAACCGGGCAGGAACTTGTCCACAGGATTCCGGAAAGCGGATCGGGCGAAATCAAATACGGCGCCCAGTTTATCCTGCGGGAGAGCCAGGCGGGCGTTCTGTTTTATAAAGGGAAAGCCTGTGATGTGTTTGGGCCCGGCCGCCATACGCTGAAGACCGGAAACATCCCGATTCTCACGAAGATTCTGTCCATACCCTGGGCCATGACGAGCCCGCTTCGCGCGGAGGCCTACATAGCGAACATGAAGCTTTTCCCGAACCTGAAATGGGGTACACGGGAACCCGTCGCCTTCAAAGATTCGGAGCTGGGGCTTATTCGTCTCAGGGCTCACGGGATTTTCAATATCCAGATCATACAGCCCGTTTTGTTTATCAATACCATGGTTGGAACCATGGGCCGCTATACTACGGACGAGATCGGGGATTATCTGAAACGGGTGATTGTCTCCCGTTTTAACGATTATCTTGGAGCAAATCTGGATTCCATCTTCAATCTTCCCGGAACCTACGACAGCCTATCGCAGGGATTGCAGGAGATCCTACGTAAAGATCTGAGCCATTTTGGCATAGCCCTTACACACCTTTATGTAACCTCCATTACTCCCCCGCCGGAAGTCCAGCAGGCCATTGACGACAAGGGGAGACTCAGCATTCTTCAGGACCTGGACGGACTCCTGAAAATGAAGGCGGCCATGGCTATGGAGAAGGCGGCGGAAAATCAGGGGGATGCTGGCGCCGGCATGGGAATGGGCATGGGATTTATGATGCCGGCCATGTTCGCCAATATGTTCGGCCAGAATGCGGGTTCCGGCAAGGGCGGGAGCAGTGGATCCCAGGCGGTATGCCCTGACTGCAGGCAGCCTGTCGCCAATGACGCCCGATTCTGCCCTCATTGCGGACACCAGCAGGTGATTTTCAGCCAGTGTGAAAAGTGCGGGAAGAATCTTCCACCCAATGCCCGGTTCTGTTCCAAGTGCGGTGTGGAGGTTGGGGGAAAACCGGCGCCCGGAATCTGTGGCCATTGCAGAACAGAAAATCTTTCCGGATCGGCATTCTGCAACCAGTGCGGGGAGAGGCTGTAGGGCGTTAAGAGGAACGGTAAACTATGGCAGGTTTCAAGGTCGAGCAGGATTGCCCCCAGTGCGGTGGGCGGATGAATCTTGAAGAAACGGACAGGCTGGTGGCCTGCACCTATTGCGGGGTGAAGAATTTTCTTTACAGTCCCTGGCTTTTTCGATTTGTGATGGGCCACAACGCCCCCGGGAAAGAGATCGTTTACGTTCCATACCTTCGGTTCAAAGGAAGTGTGTTTTCCTGCAGAATTCAAGGGGTAAGTCATCGGATTGTGGATTTTTCCCGCCTGGGAACGCCTTTTAGAAATTTCCCTTTTTCCCTCGGATTAAGGCCTCAGGCCCTCAAAATGAGATTCGCAGGCCCGGATATTCAGGGCCGGTTCCTGAAATGCTTTCTTACCTCTTCAGATTTGCTGGAAGAGGTTACCAGGCAGACCCCAGTAGAAAGGGATGACTCTGTTTTTCACCGGGCTCTCATCGGAGAGGCCATAAATCTCATTTACCTGCCATTGTATGTGGAAAAGGGCATCCTCTTTGATGCCATCACCAATAAACCCATAGTGAGAATTCTGGAAAAAGGCGACGTTTTTTCAACGATTGCGGACAGCCTTTCGGTATGGAGGCTTATCTTTCTTTCCACTTTGTGTCCGAAATGCGGCTGGAATCTGGAGGGAGAAAGGGAGAGCATCGCCCTTGTCTGTAAGAACTGTCAAACGGTGTGGGAGGCTTTGAAAGGAAGACTGGAACCTATAGATTTCCAGGTGGTGCAGGGTCAGGACAGAAATTCCTATTATATGCCTTTCTGGAAAATGTCCGTTGAGGCCGTAAACAATGGTCTTTCATCCTACGCCGATTTTGTGCGTATGACAAACCTTCCCAAAGTGATCAAGAAGGCCTGGGAAAACAGGGGCTTGGAATTCTGGAGCCCGGCTTTTAAGATCCGGCCCAAGCTTTTCCTTTCCCTTGCAAAGCGATTAACCGTTTCGCAGATGGATCTTCATGGCGAAAATGATCTTTCTTCCGCAAAAATTCATCCCGTCACGCTTAACCTGAGTGAGGCCGTGCAGACCCTCAAGGTGACGCTAGCCGCATCCGCGGTAAACAGAAAAAAAGTTATTCCTCTTCTCCCGGATATCAGGTTTACAATAAAGTCCGCAAGGCTTGTTTATCTCCCTTTTCAGGAAACAAATCATGAAATGGTTCAGGAGCAGGCCGGTTTTGCCGTCAATAAAAATGCCCTGCAATTCAGTCGATATTTGTAAGAATAAGAATTGTCGATGGGGGAAATTGTTCCCTCCGCTCAGAAAAATATCCGTATTTTTCACATTGAGGCCGGAATGTTAAGAATTTCACAAGCCAAGGCTTGACGACCTGTTTTTTTTGTGATAGGCAAGCTATCTATTGTAAATCCAGAAATTGTCAAGTTGTTCAACGGTAACTTGGTGAGGAAATGTTTTCCAAACCTAATATCACCCCTATTTTTATTCCAAAGGAGGATTTGAAATTATGGCTTATAATGCAGTGGAAATGGCGGACTGGCAGATTTCCGAAGCAGCAGAGAAGAATATGCCCACGCCGGATGAGTGGAGAGACAAACTGGGTCTTCAGCAGGATGAAATGCTGCCCATGGGAAGACTGGCTAAGCTTGACTTCTTGAAAATCATCGACAGGTTGAAGGACACGCCTGACGGGAAGTACATCGAAGTAACCGCAATCACGCCGACACCACTCGGCGAAGGGAAGAGCACCACGTCCTGCGGACTCATGGAAGGGCTGGGAAAACGAGGAGTAAGTGTGGGCGGCGCTCTCAGACAGCCTTCCGGCGGACCAACCATGAACGTGAAGGGAACTGCGGCAGGCGGCGGAAACTCTCTCCTGATCCCCATGACCGAATTCTCCCTGGGGCTTACCGGTGATATCAACGATATCATGAACGCGCATAACCTGGCCATGGTAGCCATGACTTCCCGCATGCAGCACGAGCGGAACTACAACGACGAGCAGCTTCAGCGTTTGACCGGCATGCGCCGCCTCGATATCGACCCCACCCGCGTGGAAATGGGCTGGATTATCGACTTCTGTGCCCAGTCCCTGAGAAACATTATCATCGGTATCGGCGGCAGGGCTGACGGCTTTACCATGCAGAGCAAGTTCGGCATCGCCGTGGGCTCCGAGTGTATGGCGATTCTGGCCGTTATCCGTGACCTGGCCGACCTCAAAGAGCGCCTCAACAATATTACCGTGGCCTTTGACAAGAGCGGCAAACCTGTCACCACCGGCGATCTGGAAGTGGGCAACGCCATGACCGCTTTCATGCGCAACACCATCAACCCGACTCTCATGTGCACCGCCGAGTACAATCCCTGCATGGTGCACGCCGGCCCGTTTGCCAATATCGCCGTGGGTCAGTCCTCCATCATTGCCGACCGCGTGGGTCTGAAATTGTTTGACTACCACGTCACGGAATCCGGATTCGCGGCCGACATCGGCTTTGAAAAGTTCTGGAACGTAAAGTGCCGGTTCAGCGGCCTCAAACCCCATGTGTCCGTTCTTACCACCACCGTTCGTGCACTCAAGATGCACGGTGGCGGGCCAAAAGTTGTTGCAGGTCTTGCACTGGACCAAGCCTACACCAAAGAGAATCTGGGACTGGTGGAAAAGGGATGTGAGAACATGGCCCACATGATCGGGGTCATCCGCAAAGCCGGTATCAACCCGGTGGTTTGCATCAACCGTTTTTATACCGATACCGACGCCGAGTGCGCCATTGTACGCAAAGCGGCCGAGGCAGCCGGGGCCCGCTGTGCCGAGTCCAAGCACTGGGAAAAGGGCGGCGACGGCGCTCTGGAGTTCGCCGATGCGGTCATCGACGCCTGTAATGAAGAAAACAAATTCCAATTCCTCTATCCTTTGGAGATGAAACTGCGCGATCGCGTTAATAAGATCGCGACGGAAGTCTATGGCGCAGACGGCGTCTCCTGGAGTCCGGAAGCGGAATCCAAGGCCAAGATGCTTGAAAAAGATCCAAAATATGCCGATTTTGCCACCATGATGGTCAAGACCCATTTGAGCCTGACCCATGATCCTGTAGTCAAGGGCGTGCCCAAGGGCTGGACCCTGCCCATCCGAGACATCCTGATCTACTCCGGCGCCAAGTTCCTCTGCCCCTGCGCAGGAACCATCAGCCTGATGCCCGGCACCGGTTCCAACCCCGCCTTCAGGCGGATTGACGTGGACACGGAAACCGGGAAAGTCAGCGGACTTTTTTAGATTTTACGTATTTTTGAGGATAAAAAGAAGGGCAGCCTTTAGTAGGGCTGCCCTTTTGTTGTGTAGGGGGGAAATTATCCATGAGGCTGTCCGAGAATGGCTATTTCCCGCAATCTCTGCGTCAGGCTCAGGGTACAGAAAATTGGATGAAGAAGCCCTTTACCAGGTGCTTATGGAGCTTCCGAAGCGGCCGCTTTTGGCCGGAGAGGAAGGGATTCGTCTATCCCTTGCCGGTGCGCAGAACAAACTCCCCGTCTATATGGAGGACGATCAGATTTTTATCGCCACGGGCAACAGCCCCAGCACCCATATCCTCAAACTGCCGATTGCAGGCTTTGAAGAGACCGTCCTGAACGAGGCCTTCTGCATGAGCCTTGCCAGCGGACAGCGTTGCATTGAAACGCCGGTATGTGCTCGATTCTGTCCGGGATATGACGTCCAAGATCGTCACCGAGGCGCAAACGCTTGCGGAAAGTCTTGAGGAAATCAGCGAAGGTGGGAAAACAGTCGCGAAGATCATAAACCTGGTGAGGAAACGGGCCGAGAGACTCTCTGCTTGAGGGCAAAAGACTATTCAGGAACAGCAAGGTGCTAAAATCAAGACAACCGAGGTCGTCAATGTTCTCCGGGAGGCGATCGGAGATAAAGGGGTAACGTGGCATTTGTGTTTGGCTCCATTGCCGGCGGTGAGGAGAACGCCGACAGCGATGTGGACCTGCCTGTTATTGGAGAGATGGGCTTTCGGAATCTCTCAGAAATAAACTCGGAAGACATTGACTTCCGAGCTGCTTCCGAGTTCCTTGAAGCCGTATCCCGGCGATTGACGCCCCCAGCCTGCAACCCACTGGGACTCACCTTCAGACAGGGAGACAAGGAAATCCCCACCTATGAGGTGGTCCTGCTTTTTGGAAAGAATCGGCATTGTTTGTTCCCTGATGCCGTTATTCGATGCGCTCGGTTTCATGGAGTCGATTCGAAGCGGTTTCTGGATAAAATGGACCTGGATGAATATCTCCCAAGAGCGGTCGAACCTGTCATCGCTTTTGTGGAACGACATACGCTGCAGGGAGCTGAAATCGGCCGGATTCACCGAATGGAAAGGTCCGAATCCCTGATATGAAGTTTCCAGTTTCTAATTTCCTGGAGTAGCCAGAAGGCATCTCTTCGGAGACCGTATATCAAAATCCCCAAAAACGTTATCTTAAATGAATTTTTTTCCATACCTCTATTTTATACTAAACCGAATAGCAGTTAACACTGATACTATATGCAATGTATATAGATTGATTTTCTCCTCATTTTGCGATATGCTTTTGTCATCAAAAACGTTAGGAAAATTTACGTTTTTTGTAACTCATAAAATCACCGCAAGCTGTTGAGTTAAAAGATTTAATCCATTATTTAGAAGTGAGTAAGCCGCTTCGATCTGGGATGGTTGCTCAGCCCGGGCGATAGGGCGGTTTTTGGTACACCTTGAAATCATTGGATTTTTGAAATACCGCTCGGAGCATATTGAGAGCCAGAGCCCCGCCTGCCATAGCTATCAGGGCGGATCGGCGAATAGGCGATGTTTTGAGGCGTATCCACGCTGAGTGCGAATTGGTCAGGTGAGGCATTGCGGGCAGGCATTTCCAGCCTGTGCCCGTAACCCTATAGAATGAAAGGTTTTCTGTCTTTTTCACAATCCCACGAACCCTTAATTTGTTCATTTCATAGCGGATTTGTGCAGGATTTCGGAAAAATTGGGGAAGATTGTTGAGCAGATCGGCTGTTCTGAAGCCATAGGCATGGTACTTGGGTTTGAGAAGTTCCTGAGCCAAGGCGGTCTGACGATCTTTCCTGAAATCAGGTGCAGTGACGTTACGGCCAAGATGACTTGAGACCGCCTTTGTGTAACGATCCTCCTCCCCTTCTGAAATAGAGGCAATATCCACATCGGCACAGCATTCCAGAAACCGATCATTACATGCAACACCTTCCCAAAGATATGCCTGAAGAAAAAGGACAGGCTTTTGTAACCCCAGCGACTTGGGGTTATTGATGGTGGTTTCGGTGCGAATGTAATAGCCGGTCTTGTTGTACTGCTTGATGGAGTTGCCTCGGAACCAGTGTTTGATGCACGCACTATTGTCATACAGTCTCCAGAATGTTTTGGACGTGGATCGGCGATGGGGCCGACGATTAAAAATCTGTGCAATGGTCTCGGGCAATCCGAGACGCTGGAATTTGTCCAAGAGTCTTTCAAAGAGGCCGGTGCAAAAACGCGCTGATCGAAACACAATGTTAGAAGAGATTTCAATCTGGCTTAAATACCAGTTGTGCTCAAGGAATTTGGACCGCGTGGAATATTTTCCCTTTTCAAATCGGAAAAACATATCCATCCAGTAGGAGATTCTGTTGAGTACAGCCCTGCCATCGAGAGACTGGGCTGCTTTTTGAAGGGCTTCCGGATCGTCAATATCCACAAAGGCATTATCCTTGGTCCGGTATTTGATGCCTTGCTTATCAAGCTGTAGCTGAATCGCGTTGTGGCCATTGAAATAGAACTCGGCATGGAAAGGGAGGTAGGACGAGATTTTTAGATAGCAGGGACCTCCTAAAAGGTCATCGTGAAAGTAGATGTAATACTG
>BS_KBA_SWE02_21mDRAFT_10000830_pt1 | contig 11672 bp, 9 predicted proteins | sample BalSeasSWE02_21m_FD_9196 | JGI IMG/M metagenome (IMG submission 9196)
AGCGTCCACCTTTGTGGCGGAAGCCGTGGTCGCCAATGCGGCCGACGAGAACGAACTGGCGCGTCTCGGACCGGAGAAAAGAGACGCCGTCGTCTGCGCCATCGGCGATGATTCCAAGGAATCGTCCATTATCTGCACGGCCCTCCTCCGTCAAATGGGCGCCCCGTTTGTCGTATCCCGCGCCAATGACAAAATGCACCAGCGCATTTTACAACTGGTGGGAGCGCATCAGATCATCAATCCGGAGCAGGAATTCGGCCAGCGCTTCGCCAATCGCCTGCTTTATCGGCATATTATCGCGCAAACACCTATCGGAGATGACCTGCATCTCACCGAAATCCACGTCCAGCCGGCCATGGTGGGGAAAAGTCTTATCGAACTTGCCCTTCCAAAGCGTTTCAACGTTATGGTAGCCGCAATCCGTCGTGGGAAACCAGGCCGGCTGATGCAACCTTCCCCGAGCGAGCCTTTGCAGGCGGGGGACGATCTGATAATCGTTTCCACGGAAGCAGTGATCCCCAAACTGATGGAAGGAGTCTAACCATGAAGATTGCACAATCCGTTCGCATGGGCGCATGGCTGTTGATCGGGCTCAATCTGCTCATGGCGCTGGGATCTATCTGGATTTTCATGCGCATGGCGCCGGCCATCGAAGTAATCATTGAACGGAATGTGGTGTCCCTGGAGGCATGCGAGGAAATGCTGGCCTCCCTGGCTATGATCGGCCAAGACGGTCCTGCCAACCAGGTCTTGGAGGCAACATTCCTCAATGCCCTCAGGCGAGCTCAAAACAACATCACCGAAAAAGAAGAGCCCGCGGCCCTGGAATCGATCAAAGCAGGTTATCCCAATGCCTTTCTGGGAAGCAGGGCCGCTCAACAGGAAACGGTGGCCGCCATCGTGCTTCTGGGGAAAATCAATCGGGAAGCCATGATCGTAGAGGACCGCCGGGCCCGGCAATTTGGAAATGCCGGCGCCTGGGGGGTCGTGTTCATGGCCGTCACTGTTTTTTTTGCGGGTATGCTTTTCAAGAGAGCACTTTCAAGAAATCTGGTCGTTCCTCTGGAAGAAATTCACGAGGTCATAACCGCCCACCGAACCGGAGATACCATGCGGAGGTGTACCGGGCCCGATCTGCCCGGAGACGTCAAACTGGTTTATAACGGTATCAACGAACTTCTGGATCAAAAGGCCTGTTTTCGTGCTGCCGCTGGAACAGAAAGCCGCGACGGAACGCGAAATTTAAAGGAAGGAAAGCATTGAAATCAGCGAAGCGATTCTATAACTTTAGGCACTTTAGGCACTTTTAACTTGTAGGGTTCTTAAGTAAAACAGCCCCTTTCAGAAGCTTCCTAAAACCGGGCTCTCTGTACCTGGATTTTTACTGCCACTATTTCAAGAGGATAACCATGAGTGATTTATCTCCCCCCTGGGAAAAGCTCAGAGAACTGATCGCCGCAGGAAACCGTATTGAACTGACAAAATTTGTCGAAACGCTCAGCCCCCCGGAGACGGCCAGGGCCATCTCCCGACTGACAGGGGAAGAACAGCTTCGGCTGTTCAGCCTTCTCAGCCCCAAGGATGCCGCCGATGTGATTGAGGATATCTCGGAAGCTCAGGCCGCGGACCTGGTGGAGGATATGCCATCGGAGCAGGCAGCGGCAATCATGGAAGAGCTGTCCAGCGATTATCTTGTAGATGTGCTGGGCGAAATGGATGAGGATGCAAGTCAGGCCATCCTCGCAAAAATGGATTCTAAAGAAGCCGCAGAAGCGAGAATGTTGTTGGAGTACCCCCCGGACTGCGCCGGCGGACTCATGATTTCCGAATTTCTTGTCTATAAAACCGACAATACTATCCAGAATGTACTCGATGACCTGCAGGCCAATCGACGTGAATACGTCAATTACCATGTTCAATATTTTTACGTTGTCGACCGGGAAGAGAAACTGGCCGGCGTGCTTCGCATGCACGACCTGCTTTTTCCAGCCCGGGAGACCCTTCTCACCCAAGTGATGATTCCTTCCCCTCTCAGCGTGTCGGACAAGGCTTCTCTCAAAGAGCTTGAGGAGTTTTTCGAGGAACATCACCTGTTCGGCGTTCCGGTTGTGGACGTTGGGCGGAGACTGATGGGCGTGGTACTGCCCAATGCCATCGAAGAGGCCGTCAATAAGCGAAAAACAAAAACTTTTCTGAGGCTGAGCGGTATTATTGGCGGTGAGGAGTTCCGGACCATGCCGTTGTTCTCCCGTTCCGGTCGCCGTCTGTCCTGGTTGAGCATGAATATTGTGCTCAATATTATCGCCGCAAGTGTCATTGCCCTGTACCAGGATACCCTTGCCGCAGTCATTACCCTGGCGGTTTTTCTGCCCATGGTCAGCGACATGAGCGGTTGTTCAGGCAACCAGGCAGTGGCGGTTTCTATGCGTGAGCTCTCTCTTGGCCTGGTCCGGCCGGGCGAATTGCTCTGGGTTTTAGCGAAGGAAGCCAAGGTCGGCGTCATCAACGGTCTGGTGCTTGGCTTGCTGCTGGGCGGGGTCGCCTATTTCTGGAAGGGAAACCCATGGTTAGGCGTCGTGGTCGGCGGCGCTTTGGCGGCCAACACGCTGGTTTCCGTTACCTTAGGCGGTATGCTGCCCCTCGTACTCAAACGATTAAGACTGGATCCGGCACTGGTTTCCAGCCCGTTGCTGACAACGGTCACTGACATGTGCGGTTTCTTTTTTGTTTTGAGTTTTGCCGCAGCGATCCTGCCGAAACTCGGAGGGATGTAGCAGAAGACACTGCCCGGATGGATGAATCAGCCTAAGACGACTTGAGCCTGATCCCCTCTGAATACATTTTGAAAAACCGTTTTTCCGCATCATTGGTGCCAATCATAATGAGCTCATCATTCTCACGGAAACAAAGAGAGGGGTCAGGATTGCTGACCATCTTGCCGTCTTGTTTTATGGCAATGACGCTGCAGCCTGTTTGCATGCGGATCTGACTTTCAGCCAAGGATTTGTTTATAAGAGAGGAATGCACGCCGACACGGAATACGTTTAACCCCTCGGCAAGCATCAACACTTCATCGGGTTTGAGAAGATTAAGAATCGTATTGGCGGCCAGAGACGCATAGGACATCACCAGGTCAGCCCCGGCCGTGTGCAGCTTTGAGATACTTCTGTCAAGGGTAGCCCGGCTGATGATCTGGATGTCGGGCCGCAGCCTCCGGCAGTAAATGGTCAGGTAAATATTTGTGGGGTCATCATGGGTGGTGATGATAACCGATGGAGCCTTCTTGATCCCTGCCTGTTCCAGTATGCTGATGTCCGCGGCGCTTCCATAGATGTACCTGTCATCTTCGACGAGCCTCTTATTTTTTTCAATGATTCGATAGTCAATATCCCCTTCTTCCAGTGCCTCTGCGGCAGCACGGCCAACCCGTCCGCCTCCCAGAATAAGAACCGGCGCCGGGAATTTCTGATGACCCCCAAAACGTTCATCGTAGTTTTTAAGTTGTTCCGTTGTTCCGGCCAGTAGAAGAACGGTCGTGGAATTGATCCGTGTTGCTGCGGTGGAGTTTTCAAACATTCCCTTTTCCCAGACACCCACAATCGTAAGGCCTGTTGTTTCGCGCAGTCTGCTTTGCTGGAGAGTCTTACCTACGAGAGTTGTCCTCATGGCCGGGGCCTCCGCCAAGAGAAGAGAGTCGATGCTTCCAATCACGTTTGCCTGGGCGCTCGTCCTGAGCACTCTTCTTGCCAATGACTGGCCCAGTAGTTTCATGAATTGGAAAACGTGGGTGCTTCCAGCCAGCTGTAAAATATCTACGGAATCATCCAGATCCGCATTTGCAACAATTGGCACCTCTTTAGAAACTTCCCGGACCGTGAAGGCGATGTTCGTATTCATCATGTCGTCAATATTGGCAACCACCAGGGTCGCTTTCTCTACCTTGAGGCGTCTGTACGTGTCCGGATCACCCAATTCACCCACCACCACTTTATAGTCCAGGTCGATCAGTTCCAGCGCTTTTTTTACATCCTCCATGACAATGACATATTCATATTGATATTGTCTCAGCCTGTCTACAAGATTCATGGTGATCGGATCGTAGTTTGTCAGAATGACATGGTCTTCTATGTCTTCGGGCAATTTTCGAGGAGCCCTGGCTTTTGTCTGGGCCTCGAGCCATGGCGCGTAAAAGAACTGGATGAAAGTGAAGGGAAGCATGATGAGAAGCAATACGATACCGGATAGGAGCACAACCATAGAGAACAGCTTTCCCAAGTCCGAGTCGAAAGTGATATCCCCGAAACCGAGGGTGGACATTACCGTAAGAGTCCAATAAAAGCCTGTAATCCAGCTGAATTTTTTGTCTTCCAGCATCATCAGAAAATGAAACAGGACACTGTAGACGGTGATCATGGTTATCAGGAGGAGAAAAAACTTCATCAACATCTTGAGGTTTCTCTCACTTGTCCCTTTCAGGATATAGACAAACTGCCCAAATAGAAATTTCATAATAAACATCTCCCTGCCCGTCTGCCATGAACCCCTTTACAGAATCACGGGAACATTTTCACCAAAGAATCTCCACGGACAGTTATCGATGCTTTTTCGCTTCTTCCTTGAAGTGTTCTATCTGGCTTTCCAAACCTATGGCACTTTCCACGTCCACCACGAACGCGATCCCCGTGCCCGGTTCTATAAATCTTCCGGCCTGGTAAATGGCGCCCAGCACCGGTTCAACGAGCCTTTCTTCCAAGAGAAAGAGAACCACGTCGGTCTGCGCTTCAAGGGTCAGGCCGAAGAAAGTCTTTGCCTCGTGTATGCCTGTACCTCGAGCCGGGATAATGGTGGCCCCTGTACCGCCGGAAGCCTTGGCCGCGTCTACGATTCGATCGGTTTCCGTGGTTTTGACCATTGAGATAATCAATTTTAATTTCATGTCATTTCTCCCTTCTCATCCTTAGACTCCGGCGCTCCAGCCAGCGTGCCAACTGAGCGTACCCCATTACGGTCATGATGGGGAAGACACTCGCAAAGGCAATCAATCCGAATCCATCCAGTGCAGGATCACGGCCCGGAATCGTTTCCGATAGACCAAGGCCCAGGGCAGCAACCAGGGGCACGGTCACCGTCGAGGTCGTGACCCCGCCTGAATCATAGGCAAGGGCGATAATCTCCCGGGGAGCGAATACCGTCTGGATCACGACAATAACGTATCCTGCAATGATATAAATATAAAGTGGCGTTCCCGTCACGATGCGAAACGTGCCGATTCCTATTCCAATGGCCACCCCGGTTGCAACAGCCAATCTCAATCCCCACTGGCTCAGACTGCCTCGTGAAACCTCGTGCGCTTTGTAGCATACTGCAATCAATGCCGGCTCCGCAACGGTCGTGGCAAATCCGATCAGGATGCCGAAGACATACACCCATGCATAGGCGTGCCAGGGCGCATCAGCCGGGACCGTTTTCGAGCCGAAAACAAATTCTGGCGCTGACAATTGCTTCGCCATGATCTTGCCTATGGGAAACAGAGCGGTTTCCAGTCCGTCCAAGAAGAGGGTCAGGCCCACAAGAACAAACACAAAACCCGCCACTACGCGCTTCCAGTTCGGTATGGGTTTTCGCAAAACCACAAGCTGGAAAAACAGCAGCAAAACCAGAACCGGAAAGACATCCTTGACGGTCAGGCCGAGAGTATGAGCAAATGTGGTAAGAAGTTCCATCCAGTATCCATAACTCAGCGAAAAAAGATCATACCGTATCCCATAACGAACACGATCGGCAATAATGAGGCAAACGCGATAAGTCCGAAGCCATCCACCAGAGGGTTACGCCCGCGGATTGTTGAAGCCAGACCCACACCCAGGGCCGTTACCAGCGGCACAGTTACCGTCGATGTGGTGACGCCACCGGAATCATAGGCGACACCCACGATTTCCTTCGGCGCAAAGGCCGTCATGATCATAACGGCGACGTAGCCGCCGATGATAAGGTAGTGAACAGGCCACCCCTTGAGGATTCGTATGAGGCCCACCAGAATAGCAATCCCCACGGAAAATGCAACGGTGAGCCGGAGCCCCAAGGCATAAGACTGCATGGACGTCGGATCAGAACCGATAAGATTCCCCTTGGCTGCCACCATGGCGGCTTCTTTCGTCACCGCGATGAGAGCCGGCTCCGCGATGGTCGTGGAGAAACCGAGTCCGAACCCGAACAGGAGCAGCCAGAAAAGGCTTCCCTTGCGGGCAAAGGCCTCCGCCATCGCTTCTCCGATGGGAAAGAGTCCTATCTCCAGCCCGACAACAAAAAGGGCTAACCCTAAAATGACCAAGATAAGTCCCACAAATACATTCAGGACATCAGGAAAGGGCTGCCGCACCACGGCTAACTGGAAGATCAATATAACCAGGATGATCGGGAGGAGGTCCCGGCAGGCCCCGACGATATTCAGGCCAAATCGCCTGAGCGGGTTGACAATATATTCTATAAGTTCATTTTTGCCGGCCATATGCCCTCCAAGCAACTACCAATGGGGCTGATTCCCGATGCGGGCGCCCATGACCTCCAGGGTGTCTGAGACCACTACAAAGACATAGGGATCGATATCCCGAACAAGCCGCTTCAGGCGGGGAAGTTCCTGGAAGGCGATGACCGTGTACAGGACCTTCATTTCGTTTCCTGTATACCCTCCCCTGCCCTCTAAAAGGGTCACGCCCCGGTCAATTTTTTCCACAATCTCCCGGGCGATTTTTTCCCAATGGGGGGAAATAATGAAAACCGCCTTTCTCTGGCTCAACCCCATAACCACCAGATTGATAATATAAGAACTGACAAAGATGAAGATCATCGTGTACAGGGCCGCCTCCAGCGAGAAGAGGATGGCGCCTGCCGCAAGGATCAGGCTGTTGAGTGCCAACATGGTGGTTCCCAACCGGATGGAGAACCGCTTGAGGAGAATCACCGAAAGGACGTCCAGACCGCCCGCCGACCCCAAGGACCGCAGGGTAATCCCCGCCCCAGTCCCAGTGATGATCCCTGCCAGGATAGCGTTCAGGATCTTGTCATGGACAGGCACGGAGAGGTTTATCCATTCCAGCGCCCCGGTGAAAAACAACATCCCCACGATGCTGTAGAGAAAAAAGCGGCGCCCCACGTACATCCAGCCAAGGACGAAGACAGGAATGTTCAAAAGGAGATAGAGCACCCCAACCGGAAAAGATGGAACAAGGTAGTGGATAACGATCGAAACACCGGTAAATCCGGCCCCGAAAAACTGGTGGGGAATGAGGATCCCGTTCACGGCCACTGCACAGATACCGCTCCCCACAGCTAAGAGAAAGAAGTTCCAGAGCATCTGCTTCGCGGGCCCCAGAGCGGCGCGCATAGTTAATTTTGACATCTTTATCCTGATTTTTCCGGGTCAAAACCCAACCCTGGTTTGTTTGTTGGAAAAAGGATTCCGTTTCGAAGAATGACGGCGCCGTCGGCGGGATCGTTCAGTAGCCCCAGATGACCGTCCAGATCAGCATAAATCACATTGGGCCTCGCCAGGGCAAAATGAAGGCCCGCGGCGATGGCGAGGGCCGACTCATCCATGCACCCCACCATGACCTCCAGTCCGGCGGAGCGGGCAACAGCGTTAACCTGGAGGGCCTCCCCGATCCCTCCCACTTTCATGAGCTTCACGTTCACCATGTCGGCAAGTCCCCGCCGGGCAATGCGAAAGGCATCCCTCAAGGTCATCAGGGCCTCATCGGCCATGACCGGAATGGAGACCCCCCTGGTGACGTGTCCAAGCAGATCGGGCAGGCCTTTGGGAGTGGGCTGCTCCAACAGCTCCAGGCGAGCGTCCCGGGTCTGCTCCACGAACCGGATGGCATCCTCCACGGTGAACCCCTGGTTAGCATCAAAACGGAGTTCTATATCCCTTCCCACGGCCTCCCGCACCTTCCATACCCGGGAGATATCAGCATCCACATGGAGCCCGCCTTTCAGCTTCAGGGACCGAAATCCTCTCTTCTTCCAGTACAACCCGTGTTCCACGGTTTCCTTTTCGGGCATAATGCCGATGGTGACGCTGGTCTTTATGCGGTCCCGGAAGCCCCCCAGGATTTTCCAAAGGGGAAGACCTGCTGTCTTACCAAGAAGGTCAAAGAGGGCCATGTCCACTGCTGCCAGGAGGGACGGGTATCCTTTCAGGTGATGTTTCAACCTCAGCATGATCCGCGCGGCCCGCAGAGGGTCGGCGCCCTTCAAAAACGGAACTATGGTAGATTCTATCACACCCGGAAATCCTTCAACTTTTTCCCCGGTCACCCCTTCGCTGGGGGCGGCACAGCCATATCCGGTGATCCCCCTGTTGGTCTCCATGCGGATGAAAATGTTGGTGACTTCCGCCACACTCTCATACGCAATCGTATAGGGCTCCGACAGACGCAACAGGACCGGCCATGCCTCAATTCGGGTAATTCGCATGAAGGGTTAATACCTCTTCTGATAGATCTCATCCAGACTGAGGCGCTTGAGATCTTCCACAAACTCAATGAGGTGTTTGATCATCACCGCCCACATCTTCTCACCCTTTTCCCTACTCCCTTTTGTAGGATCCCCTAAGACCCCCGTTGGCGAGATCTTTGAAGTGTGCGCGTACCAGCCCACACTCCGCTTGTTGGTGAAGTCCAGATAGCGGCTTGAAAACCGGGGAATGAACTTCCGAATCTTCCCCGAACGTACCAGGTGAGGTCGGGTGGCCAGTGTGGTGCTGGTCTCAATCTCCCCGGAATGAACGTCGTTGGGCGTTTCGGCCATGGCGTAGATATCGGGATCGCTTGTTTCCCCCGTATCCACACAGGTGAAGATATGGGAATCCCGATTGATCATCTGGGCCGCGAAATGAAGGGCGGGGCCGTTGCCGCCATGACCGTTGATGATAACCAGTTTGGTGATTCCGTGTCGGACGGCGCTCATGCCCACGTCATACACGATCTGCGACAAGGTCTCGGGATTGATGCTGATGGTTCCGGCAAAATCCTCATGGTGATAGCTGACGCCATAAGGGATCAACGGGAGGACCACAGGCCTGGGGGTCGTGCACCCTTCGGCGACCTTTCTTGCCATATACTCGGCATCAAAGGCATCACAATCGAGCGGCAGATGGGGACCATGCTGTTCAATGGCCCCTACGGGAAGAAGAGCCACATCCACTTCCTGGAACCGGATCTTTGCCTCGGGCCACGTGAGCTCTCCGAGCAGATAATTCCCATTTTCATATCCCTTCTCCTCCTGGTCTTTAAAACCGCCGGCGGGGGTTCCGTGATGGGTTTCAAAGGGGTAAGGCCTTTTGAGATCAGGTTCCCCCCACAGATCGAAATCCACCCAGGTTCGCCCGCGACGTATACAGGATCCTTCGGCATGCTCTAAAATGAGCTGGTACAGGGGTTCACGAAGATCTACCGGAATCCCTTCCACGGGAGATCTCTCCCGGTCAAAACGGAGCTTCAGGACTTGCGGGCGCGAGGTCGCACGGACAGACCCAATCCTCGCTTCATGGACAAGGCCTTTTTTCATCAAGAGAAAACCAAGATGCTCCACCACTTCTCTCTCCGGATGGATTCCCTTGGCAGCAAGGCTTTCCAGACAGCCCCCTATTTGATCCTCCCGATAACTGCATTTCACGGGATCCGCATCCATGGCCATGAGCATCCCGACAATTCTCCTGCACTTCTCGCAGCGGCCGCAGGGCCTCACCCCTTCCGCCTCCCTGTGGGCAGCATGGCACGAGACCTGATGCCGCTGCAACTCCGGATAACGTTCAACAAGTATCTTTTGGATAAGAAATTCCGACAGGGGTCTCAGAATGGAAAATTGGGTAATGCCCCAGTTCTTCCGGTAAAAATACCGGGTCAAGGCGTCATCGAAATAGCGACTCTGATCATACAAACCATCATAGTGAGTGATGCCTTTATAGGATATCCTGCGGGTGGTATCGAACTCATCCCCGATCACCAGTCTCCCCACATGCCTTTTACGCAGGATGGGCAGTGCTCCAAAAAGAAAGACGGCTACGGTCCATAGCCGTATGGGATATTCGTCGGACCGCACATTGGAAAAGTCTTTTCGGACAAAGGGAAGATGCCGCACCATCCAGTTAAAAAGACGGTCCGAGTTGGTCCACACCCTGGCCGTATTCGGGATATGGTCGCGGAAATGATGATAGGCGTTTAAGGCGGTAAACCAGTGCCTGCCCGATTCATTGAGAAAGATGGGATGAACCTCATGGCCGACTTCCCTGAGCAGCCCGAAGCTCAGCAGGCTGTCTTTCCCACCGCTGGAAAGCACGGCGTAGCGGGATGGATCGGTGATCCAGGTCTTCCGGGGTTCACGACTTCCGACATTTTTATCCTTCAAGGGCTCATTTTCACCAAAAATGAGCCGCGTCTGAAGGTAGCTTTCCCGTTTTACCGCAGGAAGAGCCCCTGCCCTCCCCTGCAGAAAAGGGTTGGGCTCCAGGAACTTCTTCACGAAAATCTCGCGGGCCGTATTGCGGGCCATCTCTTCCAGAAAACGCCTGTCGTACTTATCAAAATGGTCCAGAAAAGCAATCTCTTCACAGAAAAGGCCGTAGTTCAGGGCCACCTGGGCGGAAATCATCGCTGCGAGATTCAGAGATTCCGCTTCGCCCGGTTCAAAGACATCTTCTTCGAAGGTATATTGGAGATTCATGGAATCGGTTTCGCCGTTCCGTATCACTCGATAGGGAGCGGTGAGACGGCGTTTTTCCAACTGGACCGGACCCACCTCCAGCCTTTCAATAACCTTGAGAATCGCTAACGGGTCCTGTTGGGAATCCTCTTCGTGCGTTTCCATCTTTTCATCCATTTGACGAGCTCTTGATATATGGCGCCAAGACCTCAACCAGCTTACCCGTATCCCCCAGGAGAACGTCCAGGGCCGGGAGCCCCGTTTCCTTTGTAATCTGTTCACAGGCCCCGGGGATACTCTCCCTTTCCATCTCCTCATGATTGATGGTGACGGCAATCACCGGTTTTCCCGACAGAAGTTCAATGGCCGCGATCTGTTTCTTCAGGGGATGCATGGGGTATCCGGGAAAACCATCATACTCTTTCCTGGCTGGTGCATGCTGAAGGATCACCACATCGGGCCTGCCTGCCGCCAGGATCTCGAATCCACCCGGGTATGCTGGATTCATCAGACTCCCCTGCCCTTCAATAACGATCACCTGAGGCCGGCACTCCTTCCATGCCGTCCAAACGGCATGCTCAATCTCCCCCGACACGAAATCATTGATGAGGGAATCCAAAATGATCCCGTGGGCGACCCCCTGCATCCACGCCGTCTGCCCTGTACCGATAAGCTCTCCAGAATATCCGGCAGACCGCAGGACGTCCAGAAGAATCCATGCGGTGGTCCGCTTCCCGATGGCGGAATCGGTGCCCAGGACCGCAATTTTTAGGCAGTCGACCTCTTCGATCTTGCCGCTGAAAAAATGGAGGACATCCCGTGGCGGCGGCTTTCGAATATCCCGTATCTTCACATGGTATTTTTCCGCCAGGCGCACCATTTCCCGATCTTCCGAGAGAAAGTCATGAAGTCCCGAGTCGACATTCAACCCGTTTTCAATGGCGGTTATGACATCCCGGCGGGCGAAGTCG
>BS_KBA_SWE02_21mDRAFT_10000831_pt1 | contig 11652 bp, 8 predicted proteins | sample BalSeasSWE02_21m_FD_9196 | JGI IMG/M metagenome (IMG submission 9196)
AGATATGAAATTCAGGTAAAATAATCTTCTGTCTGAATGTTATATTTTTGAGGCGTGATGAGCACTAAAGAAGAAAATTTGATTTGCCAGGATCAGTAAATTATTTTAATTTACTCACCTGATAAGCTTTCATAACCTGTAAGGTTTGAATAAAGTCCACTTCCCGATGGCTGAATATATCTAATGTAGGTTCGATAAATTATTTTTCGGAGTTGTTATGTCTTCACTTGCTATCGAAACAAAAGGATTGGGACGAATTTATAAAATTCGTGGCAGCAAAAAAGAAAAAAAAGAGATCAAGCAATTGACAGCTTTGTCGGATGTTAATATCAAGATCGAGCAGGGTGAATTGTTTGGTTTGCTTGGACCGAATGGTGCTGGTAAGACTACGCTGATCAAGATCCTGACCACTCTGCTGGCTCCGAGTATGGGTGAAGCCTTTGTGGCTGGATACAATGTATTAAATGAACCTCAATATGTGCGCCCGCGCATTAACATGGTATCCGGAGGAGAATCATCCGGATATGGGTTGCTGACAGTGCGCGAAAACCTGTGGATGTTTTCTCAATTTTATGGGATGCCTTCAAAAGAAGCCAATCAGCGCATAGCGGACCTGCTAAAAATGGTTGGGTTGGGAGATCGCATTAATACCAAATCATCGGACCTCTCTACAGGTTTGCGCCAAAAGATGAATATCGTGCGCGGCTTTATGACGGATCCTGAAGTGCTCTTTCTGGACGAACCCACCTTGGGTTTGGATGTGGGTGCCTCACGCGATGTGCGTCACTTGATCCGCGGCTGGTTGGATGATGACAAGAAACGTACTTTGCTGCTCACCACCCATTATATGGTTGAAGCTGAAGAACTGTGTGATCGTGTTGCCATCATAAATCAGGGACGGGTACTGGCTTGCGATTCGCCTTCTGCTCTCAAACGCCGTCTGCAGAAAGATATCCTCTTCGAGATCAAAACCAGCCCCCTGAATGGCCTCTCGACCCAGGCGCTCGAAGCATTGTCTGAAGTGCACACGGCCTCGCTGACAGAGTTGGAAGATGGCGCATTGCTTAAGTTGGCGCTGGTCGAGGAATCTGCCCTGGGGCCGGTCATTAATGCTTTAACCGACAAAAATATTACGATCATGAATCTGAACAAGCATGAACCCACCCTTGAGGATGTCTTTGTAAAGCTGGTCGGATACAGCATCGCTGAAGCTGAAAAAGGCGGTCAGAATGAATAGCGAAGGAGNACCACGTCAGGCTGATTCTATATATGCACCAATGCCGAAAGTCACCGGTTGGCGGCTTTTTCTGAAAACCGTTATTGCGCGTGCATATCCCCGCCTGATCGGTCAGCAGCGCGAAAAATCCTGGATGTTCTTTGATATTTTCCTGCCCATGCTGGCAGTCTCTGCGTATGTATTTGTTTACCGTGCCATTCAAGCCCCCGAAGACTATGTGGGTTTTGCTGTCATGGGGGGTGCCATGACAGCCTTCTGGCTTAATGTGCTGTGGAGCATGTCCAGCCAGTTATATTGGGAGAAGGAACAGGGCAACCTGGCCCTCTATATCATCGCCCCCAATCAAATGATGGCCATTCTGCTTGGAATGGCCATGGGTGGTATGCTGGCAACTGCATTGCGCGCTTTGGTTATCATTTTTCTTGGGAGCATACTTTTTAACGTCGCTTTTGTTGTCAGCAGTTTTCTGCAACTTTTTTTGGTTTTCATGCTGTCAATGACTGCCCTATATGGCATGGGCATGATGATGGCTTCCCTATTTCTGCTGCTTAGTCGGGAAGCCTGGCATCTTTCCAACCTGGCACAGGAACCTATTTATCTGGTTTCGGGTTTTTATTTCCCGATAAGCAGTTTTCCATTGTGGATCGCAGCCGGAGCTTCCATCATCCCACTCACCCTGGGGTTGGATGCCATGCGGCAGCTCATTTTCGAATCAGGTCCGTCTCTTGGTTTTGTGAGTGTCAAATTGGAGATCATTGTGCTATCTGCATTGTGCGTGGTATTTCTGGTTGGCGCAAAACTGCTTTTGGACTACATGGAAAAACTTGCCATCCGTGAAGGTCGTTTGACCGAAAATAGAAGATAGTTTGGCGACAGAAAAAAAAGTAGATCAAACTTATGTTAAATTTACACAAATCTGAGGCTTGGCGATCCTTTCGGATGGCTACCTGGCTGGGTTGGCAAATAGAATCCAATTGGGCTGACCCGTTATTGTTTGTCATATATTCAATTGTTAAACCATTGGCTTCAGCCTCCATCCTGGTGGTCATGTATGGAATTATTACCAATAGCAATTTCCAGAATCCGCTTTTTCCATACATCTATCTCGGTAATGCCTTCTATATATATGTTGGCGCAGTCATGGCTGGAGTTTCTTGGGCAGTAATTGATGACCGGGAACACTATAAGACCCTCAAATACATGTATGTTGCGCCCATCAAGATCCCGATCTATCTGCTGGGGCGCGGCGTGGCACGTTTCTTAACCGGTTCCATATCAGTTTTGATCACAATTGTCGCAGGAGTCTTGTTTCTAAAAGTTCCGTTGGAATTACAACAGATAAATTTCCCGCTATTTTTCTTTTCCCTGTTCATAGGGATCATAATGCTGGCTATGATGGGGCTGCTTTTGGGAAGCATAACCCTTTTGCTGGTACACCATTCGTTTGGCATAGCCGAGGGTGTGGCTGGCGCCCTTTACCTGTTCAGCGGTGCTATCTTTCCATTGGAGGTACTGCCTGCCTGGTTGAGACCGGTTGGATTTGCCATGCCCATCACCTACTGGCTCGAGCTGTTGCGTCGTTCACTTATTGGCAACGTGGCTCAGGCTTTCCCAACCCTGGTTGCTTTCACGAACCTTGAATTGATCGGAATTCTGGTTTCGTTATCGTTTATATTTGGCATCGGGGCAGTTTTTGCTTTCCGCTGGTGTGATCATCGCGCCCGTGAGCGTGGTTTGATAGACCGGGTGACGAATTATTAAGGTTTAATGCGTTGGTTCAAGGAGAGATCCATGACAAAAAATAACCCTGAAGTTCTTCCGTTATATACCGGGCAATTAAAGCATACGCCTCTGGGTGATCTTTGGCTGGCAGCATCTCAGCTTGGACTGGTTGCAGTGGTTTGGGCGCAGAATGAGTTTAACTTTCAGGAATACCTGGTCAAACGCTTTAAACGTCCGTTGGAAAAAAACGCTGGCAGGTTGGCACTGACCACAGAAGAGTTGAACGAGTACTTGCAGGGCAGGTTGAAATTCTTCAGTATACCGATCGATTGGTCGATGCTGCGGCCATTTCAGCAGGCTGTCTTGAAAGCGACATTTGCCATCCCGTATGGCGAAACACGCCGTTATGGAGAGATCGCTGCTGAAATAGACCATCCGGGGGCAGCCCGGGCTGTCGGTCGGGCTGAAGCCACCAACCCCATGCCGCTGGTAATTCCCTGTCACCGGGTTATTGGCGCGGATGGAAAGCTGCGTGGTTATGGAGGTGGTGAGGGGTTGCCAACCAAGGAATGGTTGCTAAAACTGGAAGGCGCGCTTATGACCTGAATGGTTGAATTTGCCAAAATTACCATGTTTTTACCCACTTGCCTATCCCTAAAAGGCGTGATAAGATAGTTTATCTTGGAATACTTGCGCATAGCATTGAACTGTTATTTTAAAATAACTGTATTCGCTGAAACAAAGTCTCAACAAAATGGGTGAACCCGATGGCACAAAAAAACCAAGCATCCCAACGAATAACCGGCACTGAAAAAGAACTGCCCTGGCTGCAGGATGTTAATCGAGCTGCGCAGATCCTTACGGGTCTCTCGCTCGGTTCCTCTGCCCAGGCAGCTTTGATCACACGCGATGAATCCCTGTGGGCTTATGCAGGTCAATTGCCGCAGGAAGCAGCCACAGAACTTGGAAAAGCCGTGGCACGTTATTGGGATGACCAGGTTGAAAGTGACCTGGTGCGATTTATTCGCCTGGAAGCAACTTCAGCAGAGCATATGATGTATGCCACCCGCCTGGCAAAAGGTATGGTGCTTTCGCTGGTTTTCGATGCTGAGACACCTTTCAGCACCATCCGGGCACAGGCTGGTGAGCTTGTTCGTTCATTATCATCATCACCGGTTGAAGAAGATGTGCTGGAAGATGCAGCAGATTCTGAGCCACTTAACCTGGAAACGCTAACCAAAATTCTTTCCAATGTTCCTTCACCCAATCCCAGTAAGGATGCTCATACTGAAGAGCTAAAGGCAGATGGTTTTACATCCGGGATTTCTTTCGAATCATCCCCGGCACGTCCCCTGAGCAATTACACCCGTGAGAGTTCTCCGGAAATTTCGGTTGGGTCTCTGGCTTACACCATGCCACCACAGGATGGGGATCTTGATGCCACTCGTCCGATTCCGATCTCAGATACAGGCAGACGCGTAATATTTGAGCCGGTCTCACCTGCTCTTTATAACTTGAATTATGCCTGCCTGATGATCCCACGTCTTCCATCTCATTTCCTTACAGGTGATCTGGCAACCAGATTATCCGAATGGGTTCCAACTCTCTGCATTGCCTTTGCCTGGCGTCTGGAATATCTTTCCATACGCCCGGATTATTTGCAATGGATCGTTAACGTGCCTCCAACCTCCGCTCCAGGCTATCTCATGCGGATTGTGCGCCAGCATATATCTGAAAAGATATTTAATGAATTTCCCCGTCTGAAATACGATAATCCATCCGGGGATTTCTGGGCACCTGGTTATGTGCTTATGGGGGGTAATCATCCGCATCCTGCCCAACTGGTCAAGGATTTTATTCAACAGACCCGCTTGCAGCAGGGGATTTCCTGAGACCTCCCGAATTCTATCCTTATCACCGCAATCTCAATTGGTTGCAAAATAGAAGAATAATATGACCCCGACCCTTTATTTAATCGACGGCCATGCTTTGGCATATCGCACTTACTATGCGTTGAGCGCGACCCCTTCTGGTCAACGCTGGCAGACCTCCTCAGGCGAACCCACTGCAGGTATCTTTGGCTTCACCAGCGTACTTTTTCGAATCCTTGAACAAGAAAAACCTGACTACCTGGCNGTAGCTTTTGATACAGGTAAAACATTTCGCGATGAGTTGTTTCCGGAATATAAAGCCACACGTACCAAGATGCCTGATGATCTGCGCCCACAAATTGAGCGCATCCGTCAATTGGTGGACGCTTTCAATATCCCGCGCCTTGAAATGGAAGGCTATGAAGCAGATGATGTTCTTGGCAGTGTTGCCCGGCAGGCTGCCGCCCAGGGATTGGGCGTCAAGATTATCACCGGTGACCGGGACCTTTTGCAACTGGTGGATAAACTGATCATTGTCTCCCTGCCCGAAGGTAAATTGTCTGATTCCAAAGATTACATCACAGATCAGGATGTTGAAAACAAGATGGGAGTACCCCCNCGCCAGGTGGTGGATTATAAAGCGTTGCTGGGTGATACTTCTGACAATATCCCAGGTGTGCCGGGGGTTGGAGAAAAGACAGCCCAAAAGTTGATCCAAAAATATCATGATCTGGATAACGTCTATGCCCACCTGGAAGAGATAGAACCACGCTGGCGCACCAAACTCGAGGCAGGAAAAGAATCAGCCTATATGAGCCAGGACCTGGCACGCATACGTGTTGACCTGCCGGTGCATATAGACCTGGAACAGGCCCGACCGGATCGATATGATCCTGCCAGGGTTGAAGCGTTATTCAATGAATTGGAGTTCCGCAGCCTTCTGGTGCGTTTTCGTAAACTGAGTGAAGCCGACGGTCCCTTAATGCAGGCTTCACAACAATTAAATCTATTTGCTGAAACGCCGGTTACGGTGGTTAAATCTGCCCCGCGTCCTAAATTGGATCTGGATGTTCAAGTTGTTGATACTGAACAGAAATTAGCGGAGCTTTCCAGTATCCTGTTGCAGGCAAAAATGATTGCAGTGGATACCGAAACCACATCCGTTGATCCCACTCTGGCTGAGCTGGTTGGAATTTCACTCTCAGTAAAGCCTGGGCAGGGTTTTTATATCCCGGTCGGACACCTGGATGGGATTCAATTGAGCCTGGATCAGGTTGTGAAAACGCTGCGTGCTTCGCTTGAAAATGAGAAAATTGAAAAATTGGGGCACAACTTGAAGTATGACTATATTGTGCTGGCACGCAATGGTCTGCGCATAAACCCGCTTTCATTTGACAGCATGATTGCAGAATGGTTGATAAATCCTGCCTCGCGTTCCCTGGGATTGAAGAGCATGGCGGAAGTTCGCCTGGATCAGGTTATGACCCATATTGATGAGCTGATCGGCAAAGGCAAGAATGAGATCAGCATGGCTCAGGTCCCCATCGCCGATGCAGCCCCATACGCTGCCATGGATGCAGAGGTAAGCCTGCGCTTGAGGGCACCTCTCGAAGAAGAATTGAAAAATATCCCAAAGGCACTTCAGCTTCTTACAGAATTGGAATTACCATTGATTCGTGTCCTTGCTGAAATGGAAATGGTGGGCATCGGATTGGACCGTGAGTTCTTCACTAATTTTTCAGAAGAGCTTCGCCAGAATATGGAAACGATCGAACACCAGATCATCACTTCGGTAGGAAAAACTTTTAATCTTAATTCAACCCAACAGCTCTCCACCATATTATTTGAAACCCTGCGTCTGGCACCTCCCAATCGCGGTCGCAAGACTTCCAGTGGGCACTACTCCACCTCGGCGGATGTCCTGGAAGAGTTGCGCGGTCAGCATCCGGTAGTCGATTGGATACTGGAATATCGTGAACTTACCAAATTAAAATCAACTTATGTAGATGCCCTGCCTATCCAGATCAACCCGCATACCGGGCATGTGCATTCCTCCTTCAGTCAGACCGGTGCGGTTACCGGTCGCCTTTCTTCATCCAACCCCAACCTTCAGAATATTCCCATTCGTTCTGAAATGGGACGGCGTGTCAGGCGTGGTTTTGTAGCCGATCCGGGTAATGTTTTGGTTGCAGTTGATTACTCCCAGATCGAATTGCGAATTGTGGCTTTCATGGCAGATGATAAGGCCATGTTGGAAGCATTCCATGCAGGTCAGGATATTCATTCCACAACGGCGGCTGCCATTTATGGCATTCCCTTGGAGCAGGTCACTAAAGAGCAACGCCGTCATGCCAAAGCCATAAACTTCGGATTGGTGTATGGAATGAGCTCTTTTGGATTGACTCGTACCACAGATCTTACCCTGGCGGAATCTGAAGATTTTGTAAAGGCTTACTTTCAGCGTTTTCCGGGTGTCAAAAATTACCTGGATGGAATTCGTCGGGAAGTGGCAAAAACAGGTTACGTGGAGACTTTGTTGGGGCGCAGGCGGTATTTTCCTGGTTTGCGGACACATATGAGTGCAAATTTAAAAAATCGTGAAGAGCGGGAAGCAATAAATGCTCCCATACAGGGAACGGCTGCTGATATAATGAAATTAGCCATGCTCAACATTCAGCCAGCCTTGCAGAAAGAAAATCTGCGAGGCAGAATGATCCTGCAGGTGCATGACGAGTTGGTGTTGGAATGCCCCAGGAGTGAACTTGAGCAAACTGCCCGAGTGGTGCAGCAGGTGATGGAAACGGCGTATCCTATAAGCATTCCACTCACAACTGAAGCACGCTGGGGCACAAATTGGGATGACCTAAAACCTATTTCTGATCGAATCTGATGTTTCTAAAGAGAGTCATATGACCGGACGCGAGGATGTTTTCAATAAGGCAATGAATGAGGGTCACTCAGCAGCCTGGGATCAGGCCTGGGATAAAGCCTCAGTTTTCTATAAAACCGCTCTGGAAGAATTTCCGGATAATCCAAAAGCTTTGAACAGTCTGGGTTTGGCATTATTTGAATTACAGCATATGGACGAATCTTTGGAAGTCTACCAGCATGCTGCCAGGTTTTCCCCAACCGACCCCCTTCCCCTGGAACGTATTGCACAAATTTCTGAACGATTGGGGCAGATAAAGATTGCTGTACAGGCGGCTATGCAGGCTGCCACTTTGTATATTAATCAGAGAAATGTTGAAAAAGCCATTGAAAACTGGTTGCGCGTTACCCAGATCTCACCTGAGAATACCCAGGCACATTCTAACCTGGCAATGGTGCACGCAAAACTGGGTCATACCCCTCAAGCTGTACTGGAATATTTGGCACTTGCATCCTTATTGCAGCGTGCCGGCAATGTTGATAAAGCTGGAGAGATGATCGCACGTTCTCTGGATCTAATGCCCAATAGCTCTGAAGCCAGGGAGGCGGTCAATCTGCTCAAGAGTGGTCAATTGCTGCCCCCACCCATGCGTCCAAAAGGAGGTACGGGTCCTTTGCGAATGGCAAGTATCCGCGAGTTGGAGGCACCCGAACCAACTGATAGTGGTCTCGATCCCATATCCGAGGCACGCCACAAAGCGCTTACCAAGCTGGCTCAACTTTTATTTGAATTTACAAGTGATGATAATGAAAACACCTCTTCAGAGCGGCGAGGTATGAAAGCCATTATGCGTGGCACAGGGCCTTTATTGCTGGAAAAAGGTGACAGTGCTTTGATATTGCTGCACCTGGGACAGGCGATCGATGCCCAAACCCATGATAAGGATTCGGAGGCAGCCGAAGAGTTGGAAAAAGCGCTTGAAGCAGGTTTTAGTGATTCAGCTTTGTATTTTGACCTGGGAATGTTGCGCGCCCAGGGAAACCGGCTTGAAAGTGCCCTGCGTTACCTGGAACACTCAGTTAAGCATTCCGATTATGCATTGGGAACGCGCTTGCTGATGGGAAAGACGATGCTCAAGATGGGGCGTAAAAATGAAGCCTGTATTCAATACCTTGAGGCACTTAAAATAGCAGACTCCATGGTTGTTGAACCAGATCAGGCAGATACGATCCGCCAATTATATGATCCTTTGATCGAAGCCCAAATGCAACAAACTGAAGAAACAGATCAGGAAAAAGTTTGCAACGTAATAGAAGATCTGTTGAACAAACCAGATTGGCGTGCCCAGGTTACAAAAGGGCGCGCCCAGTTGCCCGAAAGCGGAGAAACTTCCATGCCACTGCCGTTGGCAGAGATTCTTACTCAAACCAAAAGCAGCCAGGTAATTGAGGCCATGAGCAATGTCCACAAGATGGCACGTGCCGGGCAATTTCGCTCTGCCATGGAAGAAGCTTACTATTCTTTGCAGTTTGCTCCAACCTACCTGCCATTGCATACCTTGATCAGTGAAATTTTGATCCAGGATGAAAAAGTTCCGGATGCGATCGCAAAGTTGTCGGTAGTGGCACATGCCTATGGTGTGCGTGGTGAATCCAAACAGGCCGCTAAATTGCTTCGCAGGGTTATCCAGCTTTCTCCAATGGACTTGTCGTTGCGCAACCGCTTGATAGACCAGTTGGTGGCGCGAGGGGAGGTGGAGGAAGCTTTGACAGAATATCTTGAACTGGCAGATCTTTATTACCGCCAGGCAGAACTGGGAATTGCAAGGAAGACGTTCACTACTGCCCTGCGTCTTTGCCAGCAGACCAACGTTTCCAGCGATTGGAATGTCCGAATTCTTAAGAACATGGCAGATATTGACATGCAGCATTTGGATTGGCGCCAGGCTTGTCGAATATATGAACAAATACGCACCATCCGTCCGAATGATATGACAGTTCGCAAATACATCATCGATCTGAACATTCGACTTGGTCAGCCGGGCCAGGCTTATGCTGAGATCGATAATTTTGTTGCCAATCTCGATTCCAATGGCATGCGCCCAGATGCCATTCCTTTCCTTGAAGATCTGTTGGAAGAATATCCTAACCAGGCTATCTTAAGGCGTTATTTGGCAGAGGAATACCGCCAGGCCGGTCGCATAGATGATGCCATCGCCCAGTTGGATTCTCTCGGAGAGCTCTGTCTGGATGCAGGAGATAAGGAAGCTGCCATCCAGGCTATGGAATCCATCATAGCGTTGGATCCCCCTAATATCCATCAATATCAGGCAGTGATCAAGAGATTAAAGGAAGAACAATGAATCCAATCATTGCTCTCATCATCACTTTTGCTCTGGCGCTCGGTTGGCTTCGACTGATGGATTTTGTGGCCCATCGAGGGTGGATCGATAGCCGCTTGAGCCGGAAATTGATCCATATTGGTACTGGGCCGATCTTCGTGTTGTGCTGGTTGCTGTTCCCGGATATCTGGTATTCCCGTTGGCTGGCAGCCCTGGTTCCTTTTGCTATTACCGTCCAATTCGCTCTTGTGGGGCTGGGTATTATGAAAGATGAAGCCTCTGTTAAAGCGATGTCCCGTTCAGGTGATCGACGAGAGATCCTGCGCGGCCCACTTTTTTATGGAATTATTTTTGTTATTCTAACCTTGGTGTATTGGAAAACTTCCCCGATTGGCATATTGGCGTTGATGTTGATGTGCGGTGGAGATGGATTGGCAGATATTCTTGGAAGACGGGTTATCTCTCCACGATTGCCATGGAACAAGGGGAAAAGCGTAGTTGGTTCGCTGGGTATGTTTATCGGAGGGTGGCTGCTGGCTGTTCTGGTGATCGGGATCTATGTCCCGGTTGGTATTTTTCCCGGTCCCTTAAGCATTTATCTATTACCCATTTCTGTGATCGCTCTTCTGGGCATGCTGGTTGAATCGCTACCTTTAAAGGATATTGATAATCTCACAGTTACCCTTGCAGCCGTAATTCTGGGGACTTTCTTTTTCGGGTAAAGTTGGCATCAATTAATTTTTCTCAACAACCCCGACTCTTTTATAGAAAAAAATAATAAATACATCTATCTTAGCGCGTGCCTGATTTGCAGATGGGAAATTCGTTCACTTATATCTGCTTCAGGATATGGGCTTGGGTCAGTAGTTTCGTCCGGATCTTCCCCGGTCAAAGCCCGCAAACAGGCATCCACACCTGATGCAACTTTCTGCGGGTGATAACCTCCCTCCAAAACAAATACAATTTTTCCGTTGCAATAAGTCTCTGCCAGAGCGACCAGGTTGTGCGCCAGGTTATAAAAACCTCGTGTTGACAACCCCATGTTGGTGAGAGGGTCCTGCCAGTGAGAGTCAAATCCAGCAGATACAAACAGCATTTCAGGTTTCCTCAGTTGAACAAGCGGGATGAGTACCTTCTCAGTAACCAGAGAAAAGTTTCGATCACCTGCGTACGCTGGCAGGGGCAGGTTCACGATCCGGCTGCGGGCATGCGGGGCTTCATCCATCGATCCGCTACCGGGGTAAATATTTTCCTGGTGGGTTGAAAGGTAGGCAACAGAATCTTCCTGCCAGAAGGCTGCCTGGGTCCCGTTACCATGATGTGCATCAAAATCCACGATCATCACCTGCCCAAGTCCTTGTTCAAGAGCGAGGCGGGCAGCGATGGCCACGTTATTGAAAATACAAAAGCCCATTGCGGCCTGTGGCTCGGCGTGATGTCCTGGAGGGCGGATCATGGCAAAGCCATTGCGGTCCTGTCCACTCAATACAGCCTGGGTGCAGGCCAATACGCCTCCGGCTGCGTTGTAGGCATCCCGGGCTGATGTTTGGGTGACATAGGTGGGTGCGTAATCGATGATGGCGGGGGCTTGAAGGCAGGCTTTTTCGATTTC
>BS_KBA_SWE02_21mDRAFT_10000832_pt1 | contig 11647 bp, 11 predicted proteins | sample BalSeasSWE02_21m_FD_9196 | JGI IMG/M metagenome (IMG submission 9196)
TGAAGCATAAATTTTCTCGTATTTTCTTTCGCCCCTCGCCCTTTGGGAGAGGGGACGGGGGTGAGGGAAAATACCGCCGAATTTATACTTCAGTACTTATGACAGAGATTAGGTTTGCGCACCAAGAAGCATATCGTTAAGTGAAGTATCTGTCAAGAGTGCTCGTCGGAAAAATTTGTTCCAAAATCACCACCACCAGTTGAATAGCCATTATTGACCATCACCCACGCATCTGCCTAATACCCACCACCGCCAACCCAGGACTTCAAAGCGTCGCTTTGAAATGACCTTCACCAGGTGAAAATGAGGATGAATTAGCAAATCCGGCGAGTGGAGAATGACCAAAATTAAACCCGTTGATTTGACCACCGACGAGATTTTTGAAAGAGCGGGAAGGAATTGGGGTCGGGGATAAATCGGGGATAAATCGGGGATAAATCGGGGAAGATTTGACAACTTTTTGAAAGTTGTCAAATCTGGGGATAAATCGGGGATAAATCGGGGATAAATCGGGAAAGATTTGACAACTTTTTGAAAGTTGTCAAATCTGGGGATAAATCGGGGATAAGATTTGACAACTTTTTGAAAGTTGTCAAATCTGGGGATAAATCGCTGAAGATTTGACAACTTTTTGAAAGTTGTCAAATCTGTGGCCGTTGTCAACTCTTTTTAAAATCCTTAGCCACTAACCCTTTATTAAATTGCACAGCGCCCTGACGTAAGTTAACCTCAATGGTATCTCCAGGTACAAATTTACCGGTTAAAATTTCTTGGGCCAATGGATTGCCTAACCATTGTTGCACTGTGCGTTTCAAGGGTCGAGCACCGTAGGCGGGGTCGTAACCCAGATTGCCCAAATATTCTAATACCTCTTCGTTTACTACTAAACCTAAGTTGTGAGATTGTAAACGTTTCCGTAAATAGTCAATTTGCAAATAGGCAATCGCCCGAATTTGTGCCTGACCTAGCGGGTGAAACACCACGACTTCATCAATCCGGTTAATAAATTCTGGGCGAAAATATTGCCCCACGACTTCCATCACGGCTACTTTCATCGCTGAATAATTCTCTTCACCGGCCATATCTTGGATGAGTTGAGAACCTAAGTTGGAAGTCATCACAATCACACAATTTCGAAAGTTAATGGTGTGACCTTGACCATCGGTTAACCGACCATCATCTAAAACTTGGAGCAACACGCCAAACACATCAGGATGAGCTTTTTCCACCTCGTCTAGTAAGACTACGGAATAAGGACGACGACGCACCGCTTCCGTTAAATACCCGCCCTCTTCATAACCGACGTAACCTGGCGGGGCCCCAATTAAACGAGCCACGGAATGTTTTTCCATAAATTCGGACATATCTAACCGAATCATGGCTTCGTCAGTGTCAAATAGGAAACCGGCTAAGGCTTTGCATAGTTCAGTTTTACCAACACCGGTAGGACCTAAAAATAAAAACGAGCCGCTAGGACGATGTGGGTCCGCCAAGCCGGCGCGAGAACGACGAATAGCATTCGCGATCGATTGCACCGCTTCAGTTTGGCCAATCACGCGCTGATGTAACGCTTCCTCCATGCGTAGCAATTTATCCCGCTCACCTTCTAACATCTTGCTGACTGGAATGCCGGTCCATTTGGATACTACTTCGGCAATCTCTTCATCAGTCACTGCATTACGTAATAATTTGAACTGTTGGGTTTCCGCTTGACTGGCGGCGGTCAATTGCTTTTCTAAACTAGGAATTTTTTCATAACGCAATTGTGCCACTCGATTTAAATCGCCTTGACGTTGTGCTCCTTCCATTTCCAAGCGAATTTTTTCTAATTCCTCCTTAATATGATGCGCCCCTTGGACACTGGCTTTTTCAGTTCGCCAAATCTCATTTAAATCCGTCAATTCCTTCTCGATCCCCCGAATTTCTCCATTGAGTTTATCTAACCGTTTGCGCGAAGCCTCATCTTTTTCCTTGCGCACCGCGGCTTGTTCAATTTTTAGTTGAATCAGACGACGGTCTAAACGGTCAATCGGTTCCGGTTTGGAATCAATTTCCATGCGAATCCGGCTCGCTGCTTCATCCACTAAATCAATGGCTTTATCCGGTAATTGTCGATCGGTAATATAACGATGAGATAAAGTGGCGGCGGCGACAATGGCAGGATCCGTGATTTCCACGCCATGATGCACTTCATAGCGTTCTTTGAGTCCGCGCAAAATAGCAATAGTATCTTCCACATTTGGCTCATTGACCAAGACTTTTTGAAACCGTCGTTCTAAGGCGGCATCTTTTTCAATGTATTTACGGTATTCATCCAAGGTAGTCGCGCCAATGCAATGTAACTCTCCTCGTGCCAAAGCGGGTTTCAGCATATTCCCAGCATCCATCGCGCCTTCGGCTTTGCCGGCACCGACCATGGTATGTAATTCGTCAATGAAGAGAATAATTTGCCCTTCTTGTTTGGACAATTCATTGATGACGGCTTTCAGTCTTTCCTCAAATTCGCCGCGATACTTAGCGCCGGCAATCAAGGTGCCTAAGTCTAATGATAACAAACGTTTACTTTTCAGTCCTTCTGGCACTTCGCCATTAATAATGCGTTGCGCTAGTCCTTCGACGATGGCACTTTTGCCTACGCCGGCTTCACCAATTAACACCGGATTATTTTTCGTGCGTCGTTGTAACACTTGCACCACGCGCCGAATTTCATCATCACGACCAATGACCGGATCTAGTTTGCCTTGAATGGCCCGTTGCGTTAAATCAATAGTATATTTTTCTAACGCTTGTCGTTGCTCTTCAATATGGGGGTCATTCACCTGTTGCCCGCCACGCAATTGTTGAATAGCTGATTCGAGCAACGAGCTATCCGCGCCGGCTTTGCGTAACAGGTCGCCAATAGTGCCTTTATCTTGAGTGGCTGCTAATAACACTAATTCGCTGGAAATATAGCTATCTTTGCGTTGTTGCGCGAGTTTGTCGGCGACATTGAGAAGACGAGTTAAGTCATTGGAAACGTGAAGTTCTCCAGGGACACCCTTGACTGGTGGAATTCGGTCTAAGAGGTCTGATAAACCGCTACGAATTTGATTAACATTAACACCGGCTCGCGCTAATAGTTGCGCAATGCTGTTATCGCCTTGGTCCAGCATCGCCAGGAGCAAATGTGCTGGTTCAATAAAGGGGTGGTCGCGGCCAACGGCAAGACTTTGGGCTTGAGCCAAAGCTTGTTGTAATTTAGTGGTGAAGCGTTCTATATTCATAAGTTCTACCTTTATATAACTGATATTTTATTGGTTTCATAGATAAGGCTTTAACCGAAAGAATCAAGGGGGGAATTATCATTTAATTTCTCAAGTAAGGGATTACCCCAACCAGGAGTACAAAGCGCCGCTTTGTAACAAAGCTGCGCTTTGTACTCCCAGTTTTCAATGTTGGTGCCTGGAAACGAGATAATCAATCTTCAGTATACTCCCTCCCGGAGTTTGGGGAAGATTGGGTTGCGGTGGGCACCGAGTGTTGCGTAAGTTCGGCCAAGGTTTCCTTTAACTCGTTATCGCAGACCATTGATTTTTCTGTTTTTTCTCCGGCAACTATGGCTAATTGTTGGATTAATCTGCGGATTTTTCGTTCTAATTGCGATTGCTCAATATCCATGAGTAGCATTTTTAGGAGAATCATAGCCATTCCCAAAAAGAATAATAATGTGGGGGGATAATTGACCCCGACCCAGGGTGCTAACCAGTCAATAATTTTTGGAAACATGCCTAGCACTACTACTGCGATGGCTACCAGTAGCCACCACAGGGCATGACGAATGTGTAAATGGTCGCGGCGAATGAGCCATAAAATGGTACTGGCAATCAATAGTCCAACCAGAGCCGAAGTGAGTTGATATGACATGGTGTGGTTTTTAGTGTGTAGTATGAGGTTAAGGGGACTCCAAACTGAACCACCCCCAGCCCCTCCTTAGCAAGGAGGGGAGGAGGTGCCAACTGAATTGGCATGATAGACTCCCCTCCTTAATAAGGAGGGGCTGGGGGTAGTTGAGTTAGGGGTGATTGAGTTAACCGTGCATAAGGTGAATTAAAATTTATCTGTTGAGTTGGCTTTATTTTTGACTTTGGTTAGTTAGTTCGTCTTCGTTATTTGATGTACTCGCTTTGATTGATGGGCTAAACATAAAATACCGGTATGTAGCATATAACTGCCTACAGCCCACCAGGTATTGAAAATTCGTGAATGACCATTGCGTCGCGGATACATTAACGTGGGTACTTCTTGCACTCGTAAGCCGGCTTGGTGTAATAAGATTAAGACGCCTAAATCTTGATATTCCAATAAAGTCGCCACTGGGGAGGCTAATAAAGTAATCGCCGGTTGACTGTAGGCCCGCAAACCGGAAGTTAAATCTTTTAACACGATACCAGAAAGTTTACGAAACAGTGACCAGGCGAAATGTCTTAGCAAACTACCACGTTGCGGACAGGCACCAATTACCACTTCACTTTGTCCAGCTTGTATGGGGGCGAGTAAGTCAGAAATTGAATCGATCTCGTGTTGGCCGTCGGCATCCATGGTGATGGCAATCTGAAAATTATGTGTTAACGCATATCGTAACCCCGTTTGAATGGCGCCCCAAGCACCTAATGAGCAGGGTAATGATAACACTTTGGCCCCGGCGGTACGTGCAACTTGTGCGGTTTGGTCGGTGCTGGCATCATCAATCACCATGACGGTGACCGGGAATCGTTGAATAATTTGCGCAACCACTTGGCCTACGGTGTTAACTTCATTTTTTGCCGGAATCAAAATAATAATTGAGTCGTACATAATTATCATATTACCATGCCAGTCAGTAGGGTGGATTAAGCAAAAAACTTGTGTATAAGGCTGACCGCACCAGCGTCCCTTTCCCGCAACGCTGGCGCGTTGCTCACAGCAAATCGAAACTTCAACCAGGAGTACCAAGCGAAGCTTTGTTACAAAGCTTCGCTTGGTACTCATAGTCGGTCCTTAATGTCAATATTATACATTATACATCATTGAATGTCCAAATCTTGGTAGTTTCTACCAAAATCTGTTTCTAAACTTCACCGGTTTTAGGTTTCCTAAACCGTCAAGGCATAGGAAACCTTGGGTATCCCTAAGTTTTCTAAGCCTTCAAGGCTTAGGAAACTTTGACCTTTGAGACTTCATTGAATTTTAATACCTCCATTAGCTTGGCGAGACTATTCAAATCTTCAACTGTGGACATTATTGGAGTCTAAAGCTTCAGCTTCGGGTAGTCCCTCCAAGCTAATGGAGGTCTTAACATTCAATGAGTTACCCAGGTTCTAAGTTTCCTAAACCTCAAAGGTTTAGGAAACTTAGCACCTACCAGCTTTAGGAATCTGCGACCACGGCGGTAGCGGTAGCGGTAGTAGCGGTAGGGTGTATCAGCGAAGCGTCATACACCACTGCGATTAGTACCTCCATTGGCTGGTAGGGACTACCCAGTTTCGGACGAGACTGGTCAAGGTGAGACGACGTTGCCAAATCTGAAGATTTTGACTCCAACGACGTAACATCCCTTAATTTAATGACATTAAAATATAGGCATTGGGTAGGTTTACTTCAAGTAGCTAGTAGGCGTATAATATTACTATTCCATCTAAACACTATTGAATTTGAGATTTAACAACTTGGTTAAAGTTATCAAATCTTTTTCAGATGGTCAAATCTTTCCCTTTAATTTGAGAATTATGAAATGAATTACGAATCACTTTCCCATTTATTTGAATCAGCGACGGGTAGCGGCACCCTTGATTTGCGTGGTCAACAACTGACCACATTACCTTCAGAAATTTGGGCCTTATCTAATTTAAAAAGTCTCTATTTGGACCACAATCAATTGACTACCTTGCCTCCCCAAATAGCTCAATTAACTCAACTGCGGCTGTTATCTTTGTCTTATAATAACTTTACCGATTTACCGGCGGCTCTGGGTTGTTTACAAAACTTACAATGGCTTTCGGTCGCCAATAATCAATTGAGTACATTGCCTGCCGTTATTAGTGAGTTGAAAACTTTAAAAGTATTATCTCTGAGTAATAATCAGTTGAAAACACTCCCGCAAACCTTAACTGAGTTATCTCAACTACAAGTGTTGTCGTTGAAAAATAACCCGCTGATTTATCCACCGCCAGAAATTCTGGCTCAGGGGATGTCGGCAGGGTTAACTTATTTGGAAAAATCAGTGCCTGGACGTAGGCAGTGGTTGGGAAAAGTGGTGGTAGTGGGAGAAACTGGCGTGGGTAAAACCGCTTTGCTACGGGTTTTACGGGGGGAGCCATTGGCACCGGCGGCCAATGCGAGTAGTGGGATTGAGGTCAACAGTTGGTTGGTGCAACATCCGTTCGAAACTAAAATTACTTTGCAATTAAATACTTGGGATTTTAGCGGACCAATCATTCATCATGCCATTCATCAATTGTTTTTAAGCAACCGCTCCTTGTTTATCTTAGTCTGGAATGCTCGTTTGGGCCATGAAGCTGGCAAGGTGTCTAATTGGTTAAGTTTGATTCAAGCTCGCGCGCCAGAATCTCCAATACTGTTAGTGGCTACGCATGTTGACGGCGGATTTGAACCGGTCTTGCCTTGGCGTGAGTTGCAACAAAAATATTCGCAATTGGTAAGTTACCATCAAGTCAGTAATGACAGCCGATTCGGAATTGAAACTTTACAACACGCCATTAAAGAAACCGTCGCCAAATTACCATTGATAGGAGAAATTTGGCCCAATCACTGGATCGCCGCGGCACAATCGATTCGACTTTTGAAATCGCCGTTTGTAACACCATCTCAATTGCAAGCGATGATGATGGATAAAAATTTGACACTACAGGAAGGTCGAATTTTATCTAAATGGTTACATGAATTAGGAGAGTTATTATATTATCAGGATGACCATTCACTTAATCGCTTAGTAATACTCAAACCGCAGTGGCTCACTGAATACCTTAATCGCGTCTTAACCAGTGCGCTAGTAGTTGCGAATAAGGGCATTTTAAGTCACACTCACTTGCGTGAATTATGGCATGATTTAGAGCCACCATTACGTGAGCATAGTTTGAACTTGATGGAACATTTTGACTTATCCTATCGTACCCTAGACCGATATACCGGCTTAGTAGTAGAGTGTTTGCCATTAGATTCACCAGAGCATCTCAAATCTTGGCAAAAAATGAGCAACGCGAAAGAAATTCGTATGACTTACCAATTTCAGATTTTACCCGCCGGGATTCCCAGTGGTTTTATTGCCCGGACTCGTCGTTTTTCCACCAATACTCAATGGCGTTACGGTGCGTTATTAGCTCATCGTCATCATTTTGGTTTGATTCAAGCGTCGATTCTCGATAACAAAATCGAATTGGCAGTCCGCGGTCCTTATCCACATAATTTTTTTACCTTGCTACGTGAAGTTTTAGAATCGACTTTGCAACGTTATCCAGGATTACCAGTGCAACGCAAAATTCCTTGTAGCGGGCATCAAGGGCAACCTTGCCATTATGAATTTGATTACGCGGTACTGGAAAAAGCAATGTCAAAAGGGGTATCGAAGATACAATGCCAAGAAACGTTTGAGGCGGTATTAGTGGAGTCTCTCTTATTTGGTTTAGATTGGCGGACACAAGTAGCTATTTTGCAACAAATTGAAAAATGGGAGGCGGTGCCGGGTAAAGCCATCCAAGAGCAACGACGTAATTTAGTAGAATTGAGTCAACGCCTCTTATTTCGGTTATTGCCACCGGCTTTTTCCGTTCCTTATTTTTTCACTATGGACACTAACGAGGAAGTGACTGAGTGGCAACAACTGTTTTCGTTGTCAACCGTGAAATTACAATTGTATTGTCAAGGTGTCGGGTTAGAGTCACCACACCCAGTATCTGGTGGTTGTTATACGATTTCTGAAGTAAGTCAGTGGGCCCCGTTATCTCCTTTGGTCTGCTTGATAACTAACCTGCTGGCGACCTATCGCATAGGTCAGGGGTTAGTGGCCAAGCCGTTTAAGATTGAGAAGTTAACCTTGTGGAAACAACTTAGGGCAGAATTGTTGCAGGAAGCGGTGATTAACGACGAAACTAAATGGCGTAGCTTAGAAGTTTTGTTAAGAGAATTAGATCCCGGTGCCCGGTGGGGAGGATTAAAACCAGTAGTAACTCCTGAAGGACAGAAGTTATGGCTATGTTCACATCATGTGCAGGAGTGGGAGAGAAGAAGTTAGGTAATTTTGGGTTTTCCGAGGGCAATCCTGAAAAATTTATCACCCATATTTCAGGATTACCAATCTAACTAAATCTACCCTGTGTGCAACACCTCTTTGAGTGCGTGAAACAGTCGACACGGTATCGCTACTAACTAAGCGCAGAAACCTTGGAGTTAAGAGCAAAAATCTTAGAGTAGAGGCTTTAGCCGCACTGCCATTAAGTTAAAAACAATTGTCTTTAGAAACCAATCTTTTTGATTCGTCGATGGTAATTTAAACGTTGGGTGCTGGAACGTTGGTGTCTCTCGACGGGACGTTGTCGTCGAATGCAACTCGGGTTAGTTAAAAAGAGTTGAGTAAGTTTGTTCAGAAGTCCTGCCGAATTCTCTTCGGTGTAAAATAAGGCGATGACCTGATTTTTAATGGCATTAAACGATACTGCCTGATTAACTTGTGGTGGATGAACATGGTTGGGAGTTTTCGCCGACAACTGAGCCGTGGCTTGCGCCGTTAAGACTGATTCGCGGTTAGTAATAAAGAGAATCTGGCCGAACTGAGGTTGATGAAACAGTCGCAGTTTTTGGCTGGCTTGGCTGGCCAACTGTCCTCGTTTAACTTCATAATAATTAATGCTACTATATGGATAGAGAAAAGATTTCTTTCTCCAGTGAACATATCTATGTTTCATATTTTTTTCACTGGATACTCGTCCTCTCTCCCCCCCCATCCAAACCGTGCGGGCAACTTTCATTGCACACGGCTTTCCAAGTTTAAATTCATCACTATCTATCTAGCCAGGTAGGGTGCGTTAGGCGCGTCAGTTTGCGCCGTAACGCACCTTTTGGTGTCCCGAAATGGTGCGTTACACTATTGCTAACGCACCCTACGCTTGCTGAAGCAGAAATTCGGCGGTATTTTCCCTCACCCCCGGCCCCACTGCCATTAAGTTAAGTCGCGTTGGAGTCCAAACCTTCAGATTTGGACGAGATTGGCTAAGGTAAGACGGCGTTGCCAAAGCTGAAGCTTTGGACTCCAACGCCGTAACTTTAGCTTAACTTAATAGCAGTGACCCCCGGCCCCTCTCCCAAAGGACGAAAATAGGAGAAAATTGTTGCTTCAGTACTTAAAGGTCAAAAATCTGATCCCCACTAATGAAATCCAAAGTTTCGACGATAGCTTGCGATACCAAAATGCGGTCAAACGGATCACGATGATGAAACGACAGTTGAGTTTGGCAGACGGTATGTGAGAAGTTCAAAGGTAATAGGTTAATCTCATTGGTTGTGAGGTCGTTAATCACTGTTTCGTAGGTGCCCCGGATTTGGAGCTTACCAATGGCCACTTTAATAGAGATTTCCCACAAACTAACGATACTAAGATAAACCTCGTGATGGTCGTTTTCAATTAAGTTTCGGGCCGTGTCGTTTAATTCGGCGGAACCAGAGATAAACCATAAAAAGGTATATGTGTCAAGCAGAAATTTGGTCATGGCAAATACTCCTGAAAATCCTCTAAGGGAGCATCGAAATCGGCAGCCAGTTGATATTTACCAGGCACACTCCCAAACTTACGCTTCTTTGGTTGGGGTGAAGCGCGAGAAAGATGATGAGTCTTCTGTTGAGAAACTAGAAATTGAATGTAATGTAACACTCCCGCTTGGGAGTGTTCCGAAAGTTGGTAAAGTTGTGCGTAAATCTGTTGTGTAGTGAGCATCTTAATCTTATCTCTGGAAAGTAATTTGACCGGAGAAGTTATTCTACCAGTGGTTCAGTTCTCTATCAACTCTAGCTGGAGTAGCATAGAGTAGCACCAACCAAAATCCCCTGCAACATTTTATTATTGCCAGGGATAAAAGGGTAAAGTCAGGTCTGATTGAATCCATTTCCCACTCTAATAGTCTGAATCAGAATTTGCCGAATTATAGAATTGACAGAATGAACCCCCACCCCATTCTGAAAATTCTAAAATTCGGCAAATCCTGATTCAGACCCTCTCGTGCCAGACTCCCAGCCCGCCCTTGAACCACCCCCACCTTAGTAAGGCGGAGAGACAGCGGGCTAGTGAGTCCCCCGCCTTACCCAGGAAGGCTTAGGGGTGGTTGACTACCAAGCCGTTTGCCAACTTAACCTCAACCTGGTGAGCAAATAGAAGGTTGTCTGCCCGTCCTACCTAGCTACAGGGGGAACAGGTCACTTGAGTGACTTTTTCGTGATATACGGACTGGCTGGATTGACTATCAGTTGTTGTTGCTTTGGGTCAACCATGACATCCATCTCTTCCATAGGAAGAGCGCCGAGTAAGACTTCGGCTTCCCCAGGTAATACCATCGCATCCACATTAGCACGACGATTTGCAAAGCGAATTTCCACCGGCCCTACCACTTCCAAGCGCAGTTGTGTACCATCCGCGAGTTCGGCAATTTGTTCATCTACTTGCTGGAGATTGAGTTGAACTTTAATGGATTGGTTAATCGCTAACATGTAAGCACCGCTGTCAACTAACGCTTTCACCGAGAGTCGTTTAATTTGGTCTTCTTTGAGATAACCTTCACGACAGAGAACAAGGTCGGCACCTCGAATGAGTTCAATATTAGTGTAAACAAGTCCCATTTGGATTCCTTCTAAAAACAGTTGAGTTCACGACTACCATCGTTGTGACCGTAGTCACCATCACAGGTTGCCAGTTCATACTGGTATACCTTAGTAACTATTTTAGCCGATTTGCCAAAGGCTGTCAACACAAAAAACAGACCCCGTAGCTTTCCACTCGCTACGAGGTCTCAAAGACTTCTGAATCGGGCAGGGCACTTGTCGGAATCAGAATTTCCAGAATTAAAGAATTAGCAGAATGAAATCCACTCCATTCTGCAAATTCTAAAATTCTGCCAATCCTGATTCCGACCATTTACCGCCAAGTAGCCCACCCAATTGGTTTTAAAGGTATCGATGAAATTCAGGTGATTCTAGCACCAACCAAAATCCCCTGCAACATTTTGCCATTGCCAGGGATAACAGTGAAAGTTAACCACCCCCGCCCCTCCTTTTCCAAGAAGGGGTTAGAGGTGGTTTAACCGAAAGAGGTGCGTTAGGCGCGTCCTTTTGCGCCGTAACGCACCTTTTTGTATTTTTTGCACTACGACGCACTTTGGGTAATGGTAAATTCTCCCGTTACCTTTTTCTTGATAGTTTTTTGATGATTGATTATCCTTAAAAATGGTGCGTTACGGCGCAAAAGGACGCGCCTAACGCACCCTACGGAATTTATTCCGTTGAATTGATAATTTTTATATGGAAATTATAGATTATAATCCATTGATTAATAACAAGAAAAACTTTATTTTAAAAATCTTTGGGGAAAAATCGAATTTGTCACGTTTACTTATAAGTAAGAAAGCCAGAA
>BS_KBA_SWE02_21mDRAFT_10000833_pt1 | contig 11646 bp, 11 predicted proteins | sample BalSeasSWE02_21m_FD_9196 | JGI IMG/M metagenome (IMG submission 9196)
TTGTCAAATCGGTTCTGGGATTTAGATTTGACAACTTTCAAAAAGTTGTCAAATCTGTTCTCAAAAAGTTGTCAAATCTGTTCTGGGATTTAGAGTTGACAACTTTCAACCAGTTGTCAACTCTAGTTTTCCCCCAACTGTTCTAAAATCTGTTCCAACACCTGATACCGGGCGGAAAATTCCGGTAACTCCAATAACAAATGTAACTTTTGCGGTTGCCGCTCAAACCGATACCCATGCGGTTGACTGTGCAATAATGCCACTAATTTGGCCGCGGCCACTGTCGTCGTCTCCGCAAATAATACATAACCTCCTTTCGCGCCAAACTCCACTTTACTAATTCCTAACGGTTTCGCTTTCAATTTCAAGACCGCCACTTTCAACAACGCTTTAGCCGGTTCCGGTAACATTCCAAAACGTTCTATCATCTCCTCTTGCAACTCTACTAACACTGACTCCGACGAAGCACTAGCAATTCTTTTATACAAAATCAAACGCGCATGTACATCCGGCACATAAGTGCTTGGTAACAACGTTGACACATACAAATTAATCTCCGGCTCAGTGGGCACCGGTCGCGCTAACTCCAACGCTGATCTCGCACTTAAAGACTCAATCGCTCGTTCTAACAACTGCATATACAAAGCAAACCCAATTTCTTGCACATGACCACTTTGCTCACTGCCCAATAACTCCCCAGCACCGCGAATTTCTAAATCATAAGTCGCTAACGTAAACCCCATTCCCAACTCCTCTAGGGTCCCCATTACTTCAATTCGCTTAATCGCATCCTTAGTCATCTGTGACCGCGGCGGGATTATCAAATAAGCATAAGCTCGATGATGAGAGCGACCGACGCGACCACGTAATTGATACAATTGCGCCAATCCTAACTTATCAGCACGATTAATAATGATAGTATTAGCCGTTGGTACATCAATGCCGCTCTCAATAATCGTCGTACACACTAGCACATTAAACCGACGATGATAAAAATCTTGCATCACTCGCTCTAATTCTCGTTCTCGCAATTGCCCATGCGCCATTCGCACGCGAGCCGCCGGTACTAATTCCTCTACCGTTTGCGCGATTTGCTCAATCGTGTCAATATCGTTATGCAGAAAATACACTTGCCCCCCTCGTTGTAATTCACGAGTAATAGCCTCCACCAAAGTAGGCGCGTACCATTCTTGAATAAATGTTTTCACCGCCAAGCGACCCGGTGGCGGTGTCGAAATCAACGATAAATCGCGCAACTTCGATAACGCTAAATTTAGCGACCGTGGAATCGGGGTCGCTGTTAACGTGAGCACATCTACTTCCGCTCGTAACGCTTTAAACCGCTCTTTTTGTTTCACCCCAAATCGATGCTCTTCATCAATAATAATTAATCCCAATTTGGCAAATTTAATCCGGTCCTGTAAAATTTTATGGGTGCCAATCACCAAATCCACAGTACCCGCTTCAATGGCCGCCACAATCTCCTTTTGCTGCTTAGTGGTACTAAACCGGGACAATTGTTCAATACGTACCGGCCAATCGGCCAAGCGGTCGGCAAAATTTTGATAATGCTGTTGTGCCAACAACGTGGTCGGGACTAACATGGCCACCTGTTGCCCATCCATTATTGCCACAAAAGCGGCACGCATGGCTACTTCCGTTTTCCCAAAACCCACATCGCCACAAACCAATCGATCCATCGACCGGGCCGAATACATATCCGCCAACACCGCTTCAATTGCTTCTTGCTGGTCCGGGGTTTCTTCAAACGGAAACGCGGCTGCAAACGCTCGATAATTAACCTCATCGGGCTTAAATGAATGACCTTGACGTGCTTGTCGTTGCGCATAAATTTCTAATAACTCAACTGCCACATCCGTGGCTTTTTGCGCCGCTTTACGCTTTACTTTATCCCATTGGCCGGTGCCCAAACGATGCAACGGCGCTTGTTCCAGCTCACCTCCGGTAAACCGACTAATCAGATGCAACTCAGTCACCGGCACATATAATTTATCTTGATTCGCATATTCTAATTGCAAAAACTCCGCGGTAATTTCTCCCAAATCTCTTTTCACCAGGCCGCGATAACGACCCACTCCATGCGCTTCATGTACTACCGGCGCACCGATGGTTAATTCGGTTAAATCTCGCACTATCGTTTCCGTATCGCGCTGAGTCGTTCTTTTACGCCATCGTTGCTGCGCTACTCGCTCTCCAAATAATTGCGTTTCCGTTACCACCGCTAACGCTGGCTGTGTCAAAATCAATCCTTGCGTCAAGGGAGATACGGTTAAACCCAAAGTAGTCTCGCTGTGCAAAAATGCGGACCACCCAGCTAAGACTGCCGGCACAATGTTATGCTTTCTAAACAAGTCCAAAATACTTTCCCGACGACCGCTAGTTTCGGCCGTGATTAAGACTCGTCCTGGAAATTGTTGCAGAAAATTTTGCAACGCCACCAATGGCTGTGCTTGGCGAGTGGCGATAGGCAATAAAGGAGGTAGCTGAGTAGCAAAATTAAGCGTGCCCGCTATCTCCTTTGGCGCAAATTGCAGGTCGATTTTGGAATAGGCATCGATGGCGGTAATTAATTGATTAATCGGCAGAAATAGTTTATCTGGTGGTAAAATAGGACGTTCAATATTATGGCATAACAATTCATAACGATGATTGACTTCTTGCCAAAACTGATTGGCGGTGTCCAGCACGTTGGGTAACCTGACAATGGCACTATGCGCCGGTAAATAATCCAATAAAGTTTGAGTTTGGGGAAAAAATAGCGGTAAATAATATTCAATCCCCGCCGGCGCTAACCCAGCACTGACATCTTGATACACCGGACAACGAGTGGGGTCACGCCCAAATTCCGTCCGCCACCGACTGCGAAATTCGTCGATAGCGGTTTCCGTCAAAGGAAATTCTCTGGCTGGCAATAATCGCACTTCGGTCAAAGCGGTTTGCGAGCGTTGCGTATCGGGGTCAAAACTGCGAATGCTATCGACTTTATCGTCAACTAAATCGATACGATAAGGGGTTTGACCGCCCATGGGAAATAAGTCTAACAAGCTCCCTCGTACCGCAAATTCGCCATGCTCGACTACTTGTGACACACAGCGATAACCAGTGGCTTCCAGTTGTCGACGGAAGGTTTCCAGATTGAATTGTTGTCCCTGAGTCACTAATAAACTATTGGTACTGACATAATGCACCGGTGCTACACGGTGCATCAAGGTCGTCACGGGCAAGACTAACACGCCCCGCGCCAACTGCGGTAGATGGTACAAGGTAGTTAGTCGGTCCGAAATAATATCTTGATAAGGAGAAAATATATCATAAGGCAAAGTTTCCCAGTCTGGAAAACTGAATACAGGTAATTCGGTTTCCGCATAAAATTGAATATCCTCTATCAATCGCTGTGTGGTTAACATATCTGGTGTAATGACTATCAGTAATGCTTGTTGGGCCGCTTGACTGAGCACTAAACCGGGACTACTACCAGATAAGTTTCCCCATTGTTGCGAAGATGGTAAGGGCTCGGTGAGGAAAGGTTGAAGAGGATTTAGATAAGTGGGAGAGGTATTCATCGTACAATAATAAAAGTTGATTGAGAGAAAGTTGACTCATGAATTAGGGTAAAATAGGTTCCGAGTTGGACTTGACAACTCATGGTTAGTAAACTTATAATAAGTTATTATTGGAGTCATGTCAAGATTTGACAACTCCAGATTTGACAACTTTTCGAAAGTTGTCAAATCTAAAACTCTGTCAGATTTGACAACTTTTCGAAAGTTGTCAAATCTAAAACCTAACCCCAGATTTGACCACTTGGCGAAAGTTGTCAAATCTAAAACTCTGTCAGATTTGACAACTTTTCGAAAGTTGTCAAATCTAAAACTCTGTCAGATTTGACAACTTTTCGAAAGTTGTCAAATCTAAAACCCTGTCAGATTTGACCACTTGTTGAAAGTTGTCAAATCTCCATTAATAGAGGCTCATCATTTATGAAACAATTTCACTTTGAGTTTGCTGTATTCCTGTTTTTCACTGCCACGACGGTTTTATCGGCGACCGAATTTCCATGGACCCTTTCCAGTGACCGCGAGGGGATTCAAATTTATACTAAAGCGATTGAGGGGGCAAAACTGGCCGAGTTTAAAGGCGTGACGGTGATTAACACGCCGATAGAAGTTATTGGCATGATTTTACGTGATATACCTGCTTATACGCAATGGATGTCCGGTTGTTTGGAATCACGGATTATCGAACAATTTGATAACAATAATATGATTAATTACTATGTGCAAAAAACGACTTGGCCCGTGGCAAATCGGGATATTGTGTTAAAAGCGACGACGCAGATAGATTGGGAAAAAGGTCAGTTTACGGTCAATTTTCAGTCTATTCAAGATTCACGAGTGCCGCCACGCAATGGTCAATTGGTGAGAATGAAAGAAATGAAGGGAAGTTGGATAGCGGAGTCATTGGGAAGTGCGCAAACCAGAGTGACCTTTATGTTGAAACTCGACCCCGCCGGGGCGATTCCGGCATTTTTGGTCAATACTAATAATAATAATTTTCAGTATCATACGTTATTGGGATTGACTCGAATGGCAACTTTGTCCAAATATATCGAAGCCGCGAATCGCTCCGAGGATAAGAAAATTCTGGATAAGTACAGAAATTCTAAGTAGGTAGAGTTGATAACTTTCGAGAACCCAAGATTTGACAACTTTTGAAAAGTTGTCAAATCTAAAATTTCGAGAACCCAAGATTTGACAACTTTCGAAAAGTTGTCAAATCTAAAATTTCGACCAATTGTCGAATCTAATTAGTCTACCGCTTATTCTGTCGTCGGTGCTCGTTTTTTCCCTGCTTGCTCTAACTGCGCCAAATATTCGGACCAGAGAGATTCCTGATTCTTACCTAAATAATAAAGCCATTCCCAGGAATATAGACCCGTATCATGGCCGTCGTCAAAATGTAGTCGCAAAGCATAAGTGCCGATGGGTTCAACCTCTTTGAGGTTAATTTCAGCTTTGCCAAATTGTAATACGGCTTGGTCTGGAGAATGACCACGGACTTCTGCCGAAGGAGAATTAATGCGCAAAAATTCGTAGGTAAACTCAAATCGCTCGCCGGTGTCGAAGGTAAAGTCTGAGATTCGTGACTTTTGGTGGAAATTGATTTCCGTGGGAATGGGTGTGTGTAGTTTGGTCATAGTGGTCTAGTTGTCAAACATAATAAGGTAGGGTGCGTCCTACGCACCATTCGGCTTGCCTAAGTGGTGCGTAGGACGCACCCTACTGATTTCTGGGAGGGTTGGGGGGTTAAATCCAACTCTGGTTACAAACTCACCTTACGCATAACCACCCCCAGCCCCTCCTTGGTAAGGAGGGGAGTTGACCCTGCCAACTCAGTTGGCGCATACTCCCCTCCTTAACAAGGAGGGGCAGGGGGTGGTTGAGTTAACCGGGCGTAAGGTAAGTTACAAAATGTACTGACTCAAATCTTCATTATTAACTAAATCTTTCAAATGCTTATCTACATAGTCAACATCGACGACAACTTCTTGTCCTTGTAAATCGGGCGCATTAAACGAAATCTCTTCCAATAAACATTCTAACACTGTGTGCAAGCGCCGCGCCCCAATATTCTCATTACGCTCATTCACTTGCCAGGCCATTTCCGCAATTCGTCGAATGGCACTGTCAGCGAAACCGATTTTAACGCCTTCCGTTTCCATCAATGCCACATATTGTTCAGTTAGCGACGCATCGGGTTCCGTCAAAATTCGCACAAAATCTTCTACGGTCAAAGCATTCAATTCCACCCGAATGGGTAAACGACCTTGTAATTCAGGAATTAAATCCGACGGTTTCGACAGGTGAAACGCCCCCGAGGCAATAAACAAGACATGGTCAGTTCTCACCATACCATATTTAGTGGTGACCGTACATCCTTCTACCAACGGTAATAAATCACGTTGCACCCCTTCCCGCGACACATCCGCGCCACTGGTTTCACTACGTTTGGTAATTTTATCAATTTCATCTAAAAACACAATGCCATTTTGCTCTACTCGTTCCACGGCACGGGCTTTTAAATCATCTTCATTGACCAATTTTCCCGCTTCCTCTTCCTGGAGCAATTTTATCGCTTCCTTGATTTTCAATTTGCGGGTTTTAGTACGTGCCCCAGATAGATTTTGGAAAATGCTTTGTAATTGGCTGGTCATCTCCTCCATCCCCGGCGGGGCCATGATTTCGACCCCAATCCTGGCTTCATTTACTTCAATCTCAATTTCGCGATCATGTAATTTACCTTCGCGCAACATTTTGCGAAATTTTTGTCGTGTCGAGGAACTTTCTTCTACCGCCGCGCCTTCAAAACGATTAGTTCTGGGTGGCGGTAACAACGCATCCAAAATCCGTTCTTCCGCGGCATCGGCAGCTTGTTGCTCAACGGCTTTAGTCGCTTCTTCACGAGTCAGTTTGACGGCAATTTCTACTAAGTCACGGACGATTGATTCCACATCTCGCCCGACGTAACCCACTTCGGTAAATTTGGTGGCTTCTATCTTTACAAAAGGAGCTTTGGCTAACTTGGCTAACCGCCGCGCAATTTCAGTTTTACCAACGCCTGTAGGTCCTATCATCAAAATATTTTTTGGGGTAATTTCATTACGTAAATCAGGGTCGACTTGCATTCGTCGCCAGCGATTTCGCAAAGCAATAGCTACTGCACGTTTCGCCGCATCTTGACCAATAATATGCTTGTCTAATTCACTGACAATTTCTTTAGGGGTTAATTCACTCATTCTTTTTTAGCCAAATCCGTCGATAAAGATTCAATCACTAAATTATGATTGGTGTAAATACAAATGTCGGCAGCAATATGGAGAGATTTTTCCACGATGTCTGCCGCCGTTAATTGAGTATTATCCAATAATGCTCTGGCCGCTGCTTTCGCATACGCACCGCCTGAGCCAATGGCCATGAGGCTATCTTCAGGTTCAATCACATCGCCGGTGCCAGAAATAATCAACGAAGCGTTATAATCCGCCACTGCCAACAATGCTTCTAAACGTCGCAATAAACGGTCAGTACGCCAATCTTTGGCCAATTCTACCGCAGAGCGAACGATATGACCTTGATGTTTCTCTAGTTTACCTTCAAATAATTCAAATAAAGTAAACGCATCCGCCGTGCTACCAGCAAAGCCGGCCAAAATTTTGTTATGATATAGCCGACGGACTTTACGAGCGTTACTTTTCATTACCGTATTACCCAAGGTGACTTGGCCGTCGCCTCCTATAACGACTTGACCATCGCGGCGCACGGATAGGATGGTGGTACCATGAAATTGTTGCACTATTTTAAATCCTTCTTTCTTTTTAAGAATAATTCAGTCAGGGTTTAGGCTTGATTAATCGGCTTGATTGAATAGATTAACATTTTTTCGAAATGACTGCAATCATTTAAAATACTAATTCACCTTACGCACTACCACCCCCCAACCCCTCCTTGGTAAGGAGGGGAGTAGCATCACTGAAATCGTAGGGGATATTCCCCACCTTAGCAAGGAGGGGCTAGGGGTGGTTAAGTTAACCAGGCGTAAACACTCAAGCGTTGGACCACCTTCAAACTATTGCACGGAGACAAACTCTTTTTATGTCGAACCCACTGTTAGAAATGTCAGGACTGCCGCCATTTTCTCAAATTAAAGCAGAAGATATAGTACCTGCCATCGATCAGGTATTAGCCGATAATCGTTCCAAAATTAATCAGTTAGTGGAAACGATGAAACCGTACACTTGGGATAATTTCATTCAACCATTGAACGAATTGAATGACCGTTTGAATCGAATTTGGTCGCCGATTAGTCATCTTCATAGCGTAGCTGATTCGGAAGCCTGGCGCGAAGCCTATCATCAATGTTTGCCTAAGTTATCGGAATATCGTAGTGAAATTGGTCACCATCAAGGAGTGTATGCCGCTTATAAAACATTGGTGGAAGCCAGCGAATTTGTCCACTGGCCACCTGCTCGACAAAAAATTATTCGCAATGAGTTACGCGATTTTCACTTGTCGGGAATTGATTTATTACCTGACCAAAAAATTCGTTATACTGAAATTCAACAACGCTTGTCAAAGTTGAATAATCAGTTTTCAGAAAATGTGTTGGATGCTACTCATGGCTGGAAAAAATTGGTGACAGAGGAAGCATTATTGGCTGGTTTACCAGAATCGGCTACCGCATTGGCCAAACAACATGCGGAGCAAGAGAATTTAGCGGGTTGGTTATTTACTCTCGATTGGCCATCTTATATGCCAGTGCTCAATTATGCGGATAATCGGGAATTGCGGCAACAAATGTATGTGGCTTATATGACCCGTGCGTCGGACCAAGGACCGCAAGCTGGTAAGTGGGATAATAGTGCGATGATGCAAGAAATTTTAGCCTTACGCCAGGAATTGGCCAGTTTACTTGATTTTGCCAATTATGCCGAATACTCACTGAGTACCAAGATGGCCAAAACTCCCAAACAAATTTTTGATTTTCTGTATGATTTAGCGCATCGTTCGAAACCAGTGGCATTGCAAGATTTGACTGAACTTCAAACCTTTGCGAAACAACAGCATGGTCTGGATAATTTGGAATTGTGGGATGTCCCTTACTATTCTGAAAAATTACGCCAACATCGCTATGATATTTCTCAAGAAACCTTACGTCCTTATTTTCCATTACCGACGGTGTTGGCAGGATTATTTAGCGTGGTGCAACGTTTATTTGGAATGACGGTGCGTCCGCATCACCCTGAAGTGGAGACTTGGCATCCAGCAGTACAATTTTTTGATATAGTCGATGACCAAGGCGAATTACGTGGTCAATTTTATTTCGATTTTTATACCCGAAAAGGGAAACGGGGAGGCGCGTGGATGGATGAATGCCTGGTCCGCCACCGCACCACTCAAGGTTTGCAATACCCGGTGGCGTATTTAATTTGTAACTTTACACCGCCGGTGGGTGGCCAACCCTCATTGCTCACTCATCAAGAAGTGACCACGCTGTTTCATGAATTTGGTCACGGCCTACATCATTTGCTGACTCAAGTTGATTATGCGCCGGTGGCCGGCATTAACGGAGTACCGTGGGATGCGGTAGAGTTACCTAGTCAACTTATGGAAAACTGGTGTTGGGAAAAGGAGGCATTAGATTTAATGTCCGGTCATTACCAGACTGGGGAGCCGTTACCGAAGAAATTATTAGACAACATGTTAGCCGCGAAAAATTTCCAAGCTGGTTTATTTATGTTACGACAATTAGAATTGGCCATTTTTGATTTGCGGTTACATACAGAATGGCAGCCCGCCATGAAGATTCAAGCGGTCTTGGATGACGTGCGTCGACAAATTGCGGTACTCAGTCCGCCCTCGTTTAACCGTTTTCAACATAGTTTTTCGCATATTTTTGCCGGTGGTTACGCCGCCGGTTATTATAGTTATAAATGGGCCGAAGTCTTAGCCGCCGATGCGTTTGCTAAATTTGAGGAGCATGGAATTTTTGACCATACTACGGGCCAAGAGTTTTTACACGCAATTTTAGAACGTGGCGGGTCTCAAGATATTATGGAATTATTTATTGAATTTCGTGGCCGCGAACCTCAAATTGAGGCGTTGCTGAGAAGATGTGGAATAACTCAGTAATTACGAGATTGTTGATGGTCAGAATTTTCAGAATTTTAGAATTTTCAGAATGATAATATTAAATTTTAATTGAGGCGGTGCCTCACTGCCATTAACTTAGTGTCAATTACCAACCTGGACCATCTATTTATTGGTGGTCCCTTAGAATGTTGGAGTAGAGGCTTTAGCCGGTAGGGGTCGGGGCCCCTTCTCTGCCGCAAGGTTAGCCAACTCTCTTAAAGTTTCCTCCTCACCCAGAAATCCACCTTCTGCCGTTGCCATTGCCCGCTGACCCCAGTAAGCATCTTCCAAAGCCAATAACTTTTCATACAGGTCATAAGACATCATTATTGTCAGCGGAAGGCTATTTCGTTCCTCCATCATAGATGTTTCCGAAGCCATGCGCCTCCTTTAAACCGACTGTCAAAGCCATCTGGTCGGGAGTCAACAAACGAGATTGATATTCTTGTTGCAGACTTCTATAAGAATCGCCCATTTCCTTCGGGTCATAATGATACTCAGCCGCGATTTGCTTACGGATGTCTCGCAACCATTCTAAACCGTCAAAATCTTGATTCATTAGGATTCTCCTTCATAAAGTAATTGAAACGGGGTGACCAATTTGGGACTGAAGAGTCCTAACAGATGATTAATTCTGTTGATATGGTCAAATTTATTCGCGTTGGCAAGATGCTTACAATTCCAGGTCACTAAGAAATCGCATTTGTGAAACGACGCTAAAGCTAGATGCGCAGCGTCTCCCATGGCATCATTAGGCACAATTTTATGTTTGATATAGATGGCCACAATGTCATCAATTTCTGGAGAATAAGGCAACCAGGGGAGATGGTTCATTAGTTTTAACCCAAGTTCTTTCTTGGGGTTAGGTGCTTTAGACAGTTCCTGGAAGACCGGTTGTCCTGTCACTAAGAGAGTATCTGGTTTAGACATATCCCACCATTGTTTCGTCCATTCCCGCATAGCTTGGATTTGCGGCTGGGTGCGGGTGTCGTGGTAAAAACTGGGAATGCTAGTTTCAATGTAGTATATTAACATAACATGATTTTTTACTTGTCCGATGAAAAACGCCAAATATTAAGTATAGTTGTCTTAATCTCACTTGCAATATCGACAGAGAAACAGAATCATAAAGTGTTTTTGGCAAGGTGACTTCTTGCACTAATCCGTTGTACTCGCCCTTTTCCTCAATTCAATAATCTCCTTCAAATACGCAATCTCCTTATTTTTTGCTTCAATCACTAAACGGGCTGTTTCCAGTTCATGTTCAAGGTTTGGAGTCGTACATGGAGAATTTACTAACTGACTACAATTAGTGGTAGTAGTATGAGAGTTATGAACAGAAAATTCAAAAATGACTCCTCTATCAAAGCTAAATAAATCCGCTACTGCCACCACTTCCAACAACTTAGCCATTTGTACAACGGCTTGATGAAATCAACGGATAAGGCTCTTGACTGGTTTATCCGTTTATTTCACTAATCCGTNGTACTCTTCAAGAAATTTCTTTACTGCAACGATACCCCTTTTCGGCCGCAATGTTAGCCAACTCTCTTAAAGTTTCCTCCTCACCCAGAAATCCACCTTCTGCCGTTGCCATTGCCCGCTGACCCCAGTAAGCATCTTCCAAAGTCAATAACTTTTCATATCGGTCATGAGACATAATCACTGCCAGCGGGCAACTATTTTGTTCGACTACAACAGGTTTGTCAGCCACATATAGTAATATTCACTCATCCTCGTACCCCCCCCACCCGCACGCGGGCTACTCTATGCACACAACTGCGTTTCTGCTCGTTCCCACGCGCCGCGATCAACCTTATACACAAGTTTTTAGGTAGTTGATTTACAAGGATTTTTTCTCGTTCCCACGCTCCGCGTGGGAATGCAGGTTCGACGCTCTGCGTCGAGCGTGGGACACACGGGACGCAGAGCGTCCACT
>BS_KBA_SWE02_21mDRAFT_10000834_pt1 | contig 11635 bp, 10 predicted proteins | sample BalSeasSWE02_21m_FD_9196 | JGI IMG/M metagenome (IMG submission 9196)
GGGCTGGAGAAGGTCCCAAGGGTTGGGCTGTTCGCCCATTAAAGTGGCACGCGAGCTGGGTTCAGAACGTCGTGAGACAGTTCGGTCTCTATCTACTGTGGGCGCTAGAAATTTGAGTGGATCTGATCCTAGTACGAGAGGACCGGATTGGACGAACCTCTGGTGCACCAGTTGTCACGCCAGTGGCATTGCTGGGTAGCTACGTTCGGAAGGGATAAGCGCTGAAAGCATATAAGCGCGAAACCCACCACAAGATGAGATTTCTTTAAAGGGCCGTGGGAGACGACCACGTCGATAGGCCACAGGTGCAAGGGCAGCAATGTCCGCAGCCGAGTGGTACTAATAGCCCGTAGGCTTATTGTACGGCTGTTTTTTATAGAGTGATTTGTAATTATTGGGTTCATTCATGTGATTTTTTTCAATATGTTAAGATATTTGCGCTTATAGCGCGGTTGATAGTTGTTAGTGGTTAGTTGTTAGAACAAGCAACAAGATACCAACAACCAACAACCAACAATTTAGGGTGGTCATGGCAACGGGGCTCACCCCTTACCATTCCGAACAGGGAAGTTAAGCCCGTTAGCGCCGATGGTACTGCACCAGTGGGAGAGTAGGCCGCCGCCTTTTTTGAAAGTCCTCTACAGAAATGTAGGGGATTTTTTTGTTTATAAGGATTTGTTGGTAAAAACTATTTCTTTTTAAACATACTGTCCATTATGGTCATGATACCTTTAAAAGCGAAATAAATTGCTAATATCGAAACGATTCCTCCCAAAATAAGAATAGGATAGTACATTGATTTTTGTGTATTGCTAAATGCAACATATAGAAGTGTTGGACCAATAAACATACAGATCAATGATAATCCCATTTTGTTTAGGCCTTTATAAAGTATATCCTTATCCGTTCTTTTTGTTTCCATCAGAATAGTTTTTAATCGCCAAACGCACGTTTTGGTATTTATTTAAAAGCTTTTGAGCTTCATTTTCTGAAATTTCAAGCTCTTCCATAATCATTCTTACACCTCTATCAACAAGTTTGTTATTACTTAATTGCATATCTACCATTTTATTGCCCTTTATATGACCAATTTGAATCATTGTAGCAGTAGTGATCATATTAAGCACTAATTTTTGTGCTGTTCCAGCTTTCATTCGTGAACTTCCAGTAACAAATTCAGGTCCAACTATAATTTCAATAGGAAACTTAGAAACTTGAGATAATGGACTATTATGATTACATGTTATACAGCCCGTTATAATATTATGATCATTGCAAGATTTTAGTCCACCTATAACATAAGGTGTGGTTCCTGAAGCTGCAATACCTATAACAATATCTTTTTCTGAAATTTGATATTTTAGTAAATCTTCCCATGCTTGAGTTGTTGAATCTTCTGCAAACTCGACTGCTTTGCGAATTGCTGTGTCACCACCTGCAATTAATCCTATTACCAAATCATGTGAAACTCCAAAAGTTGGAGGGCACTCAGAAGCATCAAGTATACCTAAACGTCCACTTGTACCGGCTCCGATATAAAACAAACGGCCACCAATTTTCATTTTAGATATAATTTGATCGACTAAAACTTCAATTTGAGGGATTGATTTTTCAACAGCATAAGGAACTGTTTTATCTTCGGAATTTATATTGATAAGAAGCTCTTTGACATTCATTTTTTCTAAATGATTGTAATAAGAATCTTCTTCAGTGGTTTTTATGAAATCCATATTTCAAAAATACAATTTTTTTACTGTACGGTATATACCAATTCAGCGACCTCTGATAGCCTGAAATATCCTAACGGGTAGCGATCTAAATTAGTTTGATTTATACAATTACCTCTTACAGTTGCTGGTTGGGTCTCAAATGGTCCACCACCTTCTTCGCTATTTTGCTGAAGTAAAACGAACATAAATTCATAAAAGCGTTTGGAAATCCCATAATTTCTAATTGTGACTAGGTCTCCAGATTTCAGGTCTTCTTCAGTATAATATCCAAAAATTTGATTTCCATTGGTAAACTCATCTTTATAAACTTCGAGAGAAGGAATTACTACAATGTCGCTTATAAACTCAAAAAAATAGTAGTTTTCTTCATTTTCAGGATCGGTGTAATACGCTTTTAGTTCTGTTTCTTCCCCTGAAAAACCACCATTGAGTTTTTGTTCAACATATTCAATTGGCGCAACAGATTTTAAAGTTTCTGTTGCTGTATACGTTTCGTTATCATATATTATTTGAAGCGTATATTCTTTATTTATTTCAGGTAAAAAATTGAAGTTTTTATATATACCCGAATTATTTTCTTCTAAGAAATTATATGTATTACCGTCACTATCAGTAATTATAATTTGAGCACCATTTGCAGGAGAAACTGTCTCATCAAAATAGGGAGCCGTAAGGGTAAGCTTAATCTGCTGTTCATTTCCTGTTGTTCCTTTAATCCAGTTTATTGATGCATCAATGACCAATCTAGGATCGGAAGTGTTTAGATTTAGATCAATAACATCTTCACAGGAATTAAAGCTAATTAGGATCAAAAAAAGTGAAAAATATTTTTTCATGATTTAAAACTTAAAATTATAAGTAACAGAAGGAATAATGCCATAAATTGATAGTCTTAATGCTTCATTACTACCCGTATTTCTATTTTCTCTAAATGTTATAGAAGCAGCATTTTTTCTATTGTAAATATTATAGATACCAAAAACCCATTCACTTTTCCAGCGTTTTGTTGAATTGGGTTTTGGGCTNTAATTGGCTGAAACATCTAANCGNTTATATGAAGGCAATCTGCTTGAATTTCTAGATTCGTATATGGGTACAGTAATGCCATTATATTCAAATTGTCCATTAGGAAATGTTACGGGTTGTCCTGTTTGAAACAAAAAATTGCTGTTTAAAGACCATTTATTGTTAAGTTTATAGCTAGCGGTTACTGATACATCATGTGTTTTGTCATAAGGTGTTTTATACCATTCGCCATTATTAATTCCAGTTTCTGTTGATGTTCTGCTTGGAGTTCTTTGTTCAGATTTTGAAAAGGTATATGCTATCCATCCATTAAAGTTTCCTTCAGTTTTTTTCAAAAGCAATTCAAACCCATAAGCTCTAGCTTCTCCATTTAAGATCACCTGTTCAATAGCATTATTTGCTATAAGATCTGCACCATCAATATAATCGATTCTGTTTTTTATTGTTTTATAAAAACTCTCGATTTCCATTGAAAACATGTTGTCATTAAATGTTTGAAAATAACCTAAAGCAATTTGGTCCAATAACTGAGGTTTTACATATTTTCCACTTGGTGTCCAAACATCTAATGGTGTTGGTGAAGAAGTGTTTGAAATTAAATGTAAATATTGGCTCATTTTATTATAGCTTGCTTTAATAGAAGAATTATCATTGATTAGATATGCTATAGAAATACGTGGTTCAAAATTNGCAAAAGATTTTATAACATCACTTCGTTTAAAAGATTCGGTACCTATGGGTTTTGCTTTTTCATAGATTTGCAATTCTTCATTAAATAGGACAGGATTATCGTTTTCATAAATATTGAGTTCATCTTGCCCCAATCTTAAGAAAGAACTTAGCCTGAATCCATAACTTACAGAAAGCTTATTTGATAATTTATGTTCAGCATCAAGATAAAGTGCATTTTCTAATGCATATTTATCGGTAAGTTTAAAAGGATTTATTCCGGAGTTTTCGGTAGTTGGATTAATTTCACCGGGATTAAATTTGTAATATATACTGTTTAATCCATATTCTAGTTTGAAATTTGTATTGATGTAATGTTTAAAATCATATTTAACGTTTATGTTTCTAATACCTGATTGCCAATCAAATTCAACAAATGATAATTCTAAATCATAATCATAATCGGAATAAATTAAAGACAAATTAGAAAACAGTTTATCTGAAAACAAATGATTCCATCTAAAGTTAATTACAGTATTCCCGTAAGAGTTTCTAAAATTATCAGAAAATGAAAGCACGTCCCTTCCAAAATAACCCGAAAGGTAAATGTTATTGTGTGCATTGAGTTTGTAGCTCAACTTTGTATTTAAATCGTAGAAATAGGCTTTATTGTTCAAGTCAAAAAGGGGTAAAAATAAATGAGCATAACTACTTCGTCCGCCAAATAGAAAAGAACCTTTTTCTTTTTTTATAGGGCCTTCAGCTAAAAGTCGACTTGAAACAAACCCAATTCCTCCATTCATATGAAATTCATTACTATTACCTTCTTTTTGATAGATATCTAAAACTGATGATACTCTACCACCATATTTTGCTGGTATTCCGCCTTTATAAAGTTTTAAATCTTTTATTGCATCTGGATTTAATACAGAAAACAACCCGAATAGATGTGAAGAATTAAAGATTGTTGCCTCGTCAAGTAAAATTAAGTTTTGATCAACTGCACCACCTCTAACATTGAAACCAGAAGCGCCTTCTCCAGCATTTGAAACACCTGGTAATAGCGTAAGGGATTTAATAACATCTACCTCTCCCAAAACCACAGGCATTTGTTTTATTGTATTAATTGAGAGTGAATTGACACTCATTTGTGGTTTTTTGATATTAAGTTTTTCTACATCTTTGGTAATTATTATTTCATCTAAAGACTCGGTAACTTCCGTTAATTGATAATTTATTACTTTATTTTCTGAAAGCGAGATGGTGTCAGTTATTATATTAAAGCCCAAATAACTAACTTGGATGGTATAATTTCCTTTAGGTAAAGTAATAGAGTAGAAACCATACTCATTTGTAGCCGTACCTGTTTGTAATTCTGGAAAAATGATGTTTACTCCAATAAGAGTTTCATTACTATTTATGTTTGAAATGGTTCCACTGAGTGTATATTTTTCTTGTGCATTTATAAAAGCAAAACACAAAAAGAATAGGTGTTTTATAACCTTTTTAATTATATTCATTAGCAAATTTTATACAAAAATAAAAAAGCTTCCTTTTACAGAAGCTTTAATTTATAAAGAATTGATTATACTATTTAATGTTTTGCTTGGGCGCATAGCTTTGCTTACTAACTCATCATCTGGTTTATAATATCCGCCAATATCAATAGGTTTGCCTTGAACACCATTGAGTTCACCAACAATTTTAAGTTCATTTTGTTTCATTTCTTTGGCTATTTTGGCAAACTGGTTTTTAAGTTGAACATCTTTATTTTGGTTAGCCAAAGCTTCAGCCCAATATAATGCCAGATAAAAATGGCTTCCTCTATTGTCCAATTCACCTACTATTCTAGATGGTGACTTTCCGTTTTCCAATAATTTTTCAGTTGCCTTATCTAAAGTGTCAGCCAAAACTTTTGCTTTAGAATTATTATTTGCATTTGAAAAATGTTCCAATGACACCGCAATAGCTAAAAATTCACCTAAGGAATCCCATCGCAAATGATTTTCTTCTAAAAATTGTTGAACATGTTTTGGTGCAGAACCGCCTGCTCCTGTTTCAAATAAACCACCACCATTCATTAATGGAACAATTGACAACATTTTTGCACTAGTGCCAACTTCAAGAATTGGGAATAAGTCTGTTAAATAATCTCGTAATACATTGCCGGTTACTGAAATGGTATCTTTACCTTCTTTCAGTCGTTCCAATGTAAATTTTGTAGCCTCAATTGTAGATAAAATTCTAATATCCAATCCGGTAGTATCATAATTTTTTAAATATAATTCTACTTTTTTGATAAGTTCTTCATCGTGAGCTCTACTTTTATCCAACCAAAATATCGTAGGGATATGGGTTGCTCTTGCTCTGGTAACTGCCAATTTTACCCAATCCTGAATTGGAGCATCTTTTGTTTGGCACATTCTCCAAATATCTCCTTCTTCAACTTCATGCTCTATTAATATAGTATTTGAATCATCCAAAACCTGCACTTTACCATTTGATGATATTTCAAAAGTTTTATCATGCGAACCATATTCTTCGGCTTTTTGAGCCATTAGTCCAACATTAGGGACTGTGCCCATTGTAGTTGGATCAAATGCGCCATGCTTTTTGCAAAAATCGATAGTTGCTGAATACACTCCTGCGTAGCTACTATCTGGAATTACAGCTTTTGTGTCTTGTAATTCTCCATTGGCATTCCACATTTTTCCTGAAGTACGAATCATTGCAGGCATTGAAGCGTCAATAATAACATCACTAGGTACATTAAGATTTGTTATCCCTTTTTCATAGTTTACCATGGCTATCCCAGGACCATTTTTAAATGCTATTTCAATATCCTGTTCAATTTTTTTACGTTTATCATCAGGAAGCTCTTGAATTTTGCTTAATATGTTTCCAAAGCCGCTTGTGACATTAACACCTAATTTTTCAAAAGTATTTTGATGTTTTTCGAAAACATTGGCGAAATATGTTTTTACAGCATACCCAAAAATAATAGGATCGGAGACCTTCATCATTGTGCCTTTCATATGTAATGAAAACAGAACATTTTTAGCCTTTGCATCAGCAATCTGTTTTTTGAAAAAATCAAGCAATACTTTTTTGCTCATTACTGTGGCATCAATAATTTCTCCTTTTAATAATGGAAATGTATTTTTTAATATAGTTTGTTTTCCATTGGAATCAATATGTACGATTTTGATACTGGTTGGTTCATTTACAGTAACAGATTTTTCGTTATGCGCAAAATCTCCATGATCCATTGTTGCAACATGTGTTTTGGAATTTGCAGACCAAGCGCCCATGGAATGTGGGTTCTTTTTTGCATAATTTTTTACTGCATTTGGGGCGCGTCTATCTGAGTTTCCTTCACGAAGTACAGGGTTAACAGCACTTCCCTTAATTTTATCATAGCGTTCCTTTATAGATTTTTCAGTATCGTTTTTTGGATCATCAGGATAATTCGGAATGTTATAGCCTTTTCTTTGCAATTCTGAAATCGCATCTTTCAACTGAGGAATTGATGCGCTTATATTTGGTAATTTAATAATATTCGCTTCTGGGCTTTTAGCCAAATTGCCCAATTCCATCAAATCATTTGGGACTTGTTGTTCTTTTTTAAGGACATCTGGAAATAAGGCAAGAATACGACTAGTTATGGAGATGTCTTTGGTTTCAAATTTAATATTTGAAGAAGCCGTAAATGATTTTAAAATTGGTAAAAGAGATTGTGTTGCCAAAGCAGGTGCTTCATCTGTTTTAGTATAAATAATTGTAGGTGTATTTGCCATTGATGCTCTTAATTATAAGTGAATAAAATAGCTTAATTTTTAAGCCCTGCAAATATACAAAATTCATATAGTTTTAATAGGGTTGAACAAGCTTAATGGAAAGAATTTAAAAAGAATAAAAATAACGTACAATAAACGCTATGAAGGTGTTAAAATAACAAAAGCCATATCATGGTAGCGAACTACTTTGACATGGCTTTCTTTGAAACAGCTACTTCGTGATCTAATTGACGTTGCCGCCAAATCGGTCGATTAGAATTTTCATCCAGAATCGTCCTTTTCAATTCAAGTTTCACTATTTCAACGAAACCTCTTATAGCTTTCAATATGCATTGACCTGCTACTTGAGTGTTTCGGTTAATTGTTTTTCTTGATATTTTTTTAATTAACACTTCGTTTTCACGTTATGCAACTTCCAAAACATTGCCTCTAATTTAATGTTCCCTTTCGTTCCCATTACCTTCGATGGCTTTCCACTTTACGAGTTGTAGCCTACTTGCGCAAACTATACTTTTTAAAGCTTCATGATCTATTGGCTTTCCTATGCATACACATGGTGCTTCAAGATCTCAAAAAACAATTTAATAAAGAACGTTACTTTATCCGATTTTTACATGAACCCAACTTTTACATTGAGACCAACATTGCTGTTGTTGTTTAATCAGATTGCTAATTTATATCAAGAATTGAAAAAAACAAATTTTTTTGGCAATTAGATATCAACCTTTTATAAACCGAAGTTATTAACAATGGTTAATAAAAAATGCCTTGAATTTTCAAGGCATTTTTTATTGAATATTTAGAAGTTTTAATCTCTAGCTTCTTTGATTCTAGCTTTTTTACCAGTAAGACCTCTAAAATAGAAAATTCTTGCACGTCTTACTTTTCCACGTTTGTTGACTTCAATTTTTTGAAGTGCAGGTAAGTTAACTGGGAAGATACGTTCAACACCTATAGTTCCAGACATTTTTCTAATGGTAAAGGTTTCAGAACTTCCTGTGCCTTTACGTTGAAGTACCACACCTCTAAAAAACTGAGTACGTACTTTTTCGCCTTCTCTAATTTCGTAATACACAGTGATGGTATCACCTGCTCCGAATTCTGGGAAATCTTTTCTTGTTACAAATTCGTCTTGTACAAATTTTACTAAAGAATTCATTTGTTAAATTTTAAAATGGTTGATTCAAACCAACATTCACGTATCTCGCCAGAGGTTAATCTGAAATTGGCTGCAAATTTAATTAATAATTGATAATGTACAATGAATAATGAAATTATTTTTCGTCCAATAAATCAGGTCTGCGTTCTAAAGTTCTTTGGTAGGCTTGATCTTCTCTCCATTTTTCAATTTCGGCAAAGTTTCCACTAAATAGAACTTCTGGTACTTTCATGCCTTTATAGTCTCTAGGCTTGGTATAAATAGGAGGAGCCAATAAATTATCTTGAAACGAATCGGTAAGCGCTGAAGTTTCGTTGCCCAAAACTCCAGGAATCAATCTAATTATGGCATCACATAGCACAGCAGCTGCCAATTCACCACCTGAAAGCACATAATCTCCTATTGATATTTCCCGAGTAATAAATTTATCTCGAACACGCTGGTCAACGCCTTTATAATGGCCACATAAAATCAAGATATTCTCCTTAATAGAAATATGATTTGCCAAACCTTGATTTAAGGTTTCGCCATCGGGAGTCATATATATGATGTCATCATAAGTTCTTTCAGACTGCAATTTTGAAATACATTTATCTATGGGTTCAATCATCATCACCATACCTGCACCGCCACCAAATTGTGTATCGTCAACAGATTTATAATTATCTGTAGTATATTCTCTTAGATTGTGAAAATGGACTTCAACCAATTTGGCTTCAATTGCACGTTTTAAAATGGACGCTTCAAAAGGACTTTTGAGCAATTCAGGTAAAACGGTGATGATATCGATGCGCATTTTCTTGAGATTATGAACTGCAAAGATGCAAAAAAATTAATATTCAGTTATCTGTTGAATTTAACTAAATACAGAAATATTATTTTTCTCTTGTCCAATAATAATATAGGTCATGATCTTTAATAAAACCTAATCGTTCATAAAGTTTTTGTGCAGGATTATCAGTCGCGGTCTGTAAGGCCAATCCTTTGTTTTGTTGTGTTTCACAAAGTGCTTTTGCTGTATTGATCAATGCTTCTCCAATTCTTTTGCCTCTATAATTGGACTTTACAAACAGATCGTTAAGTAAATACATGGGTTTCATCGATACTGAAGAAAACAAAGGATAAAGTTGTGTAAAACCAACGGCTTCATTTTCTAAATAAGCAATGAAAATTACAGATTGATTTTTTTCAATCCTTTCTTTTAAAAATTGTGAAGCTAATTCTGCATCTGAATCTTGTTTATAGAATATTCTGTAATCATTAAATAATGGAACTAAATCTTCTAAAGTTCAATATTTGCTTGGGTTATGGTCATAAAAAAATCTGTAAGGGAAATTACAGATTTTTAATTTTCTAAAAGTACAAAGACTAGGATTTTTTCTGTTTGTTTAATTCGTCCTGAAGTTGGCGTCTTACTTTTTGTTCACGTTCCAATGAGTTTCGTCTATACTCTTCATATTCTTCTTCAGTTTCCAAAAGTGCTTTTTTAGCTTGTTTTGTTATAGTATTACTGTTCTTAAACTTATAAACAAATAATAATAACAATGCTAAAAGTGCCGCAATTATAGTCCACATTAAAACATTATAACCTCCTTTGCTCATTTGCAAACCAAACAGCGCCATACTATCTTTTTCATTTATTGTGTTTTCAAGATTTGTTTTAGTGGTTGTTAGATCAGTTTTCAACTGGGATATTTCGTTGGATTGACTATTTATGGTTGCTTGTGAATCACTTAATTCTTTGTGCACTGCATTTAAAGAATCAATAGTGTGGGCCTTTAGCTCATACAACCATGTTTTTTTGACTACTTTAAATTCTTGATAATTGTTTGAACGTCTGATTACATATTCAAATTGGTTGTCAATGGTTCCTTCGTTCAATGAAAGTTTTTCATCTTGATCGGTATTGTCTTGTGCGTTAGTTGTTGTTACACAAAATAAAGCAAACGTTACAAATAATACAGTTTTAACAAGTTTCATTTTAGTCGATTTTATTGTAATTGGGTTAATCTTGAACAAGATAATAAATTCTANTGATGTTTAATGNAGTTTTAAAGAAAAATGCCTCTCTAAAAAAAGAAGCATTTTATATACGATTAAAAATAGCATTATGGATTTTTTAATAATAAGTATAGCGTCTTACTTTAGAAATATATTTAGCCAACCTAATCACTTGATGGCTATAACCATATTCATTGTCATACCAAATATATAGCAACCATAGTAAAACAATTTGACCATAAAAAAAACCCTTCAATTCGAATGTAAATTGAAGGGTTCTTCATCTAAACTATGGAAAGTTTATCTCCAAAAGAAATTTTCCTTTTGGCCGTTTTTATTGATGATTTCAAATTTTAAAGGTTCATCAGAAGTTTGACTGTCTATTATTTTTTGTGCTTCTTCAACAGAGTTGACTTCTATTCCATTAATAGCGGTAACAATACAACCTTCTTCAATGCCATTAGCTTTCCAGTTTCGAGCATATTGGCTATTTAATTGGGTTATTTTAATACCTTTTTTAGCTTTAAATTTTCTTAAATCGTCATCATTAGCATTTTTAACCCGACCTAAAATAGGAAGTTCAGTTACCATGTTTCTGACCAATTTTACCGGTATTTCTTTAAGTTCATCATTTCTTGAAATGGTTACTTTTACGATGTCATCTGGTCTTTTGGTAGTTAAATAGCCACTTAGGTCAGAGAATTTTGAGATTTTAACATTGTCCACCTTTTTAATGATGTCTCCGCTTTTAATGCCTGCCTTTTCTGCCCCGGAATCTTCTTCAACCGAACTGATATAAAAACCTTCAGTTTCATTAACTCCAAATTGTTCTGCGGCCGCTCCATTTAAAGATCCACCTGTAACACCTAAAATGCCTGTTTGTACATCGCCATATTCCATGATATCTTCAACAACTTTTCTGGCAATATTACTAGGTACAGCAAAAGAGTATCCTATATAAGAACCTGTTTGAGATGAAATGGCAGTGTTGATCCCAACTAGATCACCATTAATATTTACCAAGGCACCACCAGAATTTCCTGGATTGACGGCAGCATCGGTTTGAATGAACGATTGTGAGTTAGTTCCCGATAAATCTCTGGATTTGGCACTAATGATTCCGGCTGTAACGGTTGAAGTTAAATTAAATGGGTTGCCCACAGCCAAAACCCATTCTCCTATTCTTGCTTGATCAGAATCTCCAAATGTTATATATGGAAGATCTTCATCAGCTTCAATTTTTAAAAGGGCAA
>BS_KBA_SWE02_21mDRAFT_10000835_pt1 | contig 11626 bp, 7 predicted proteins | sample BalSeasSWE02_21m_FD_9196 | JGI IMG/M metagenome (IMG submission 9196)
CAGATTGACAGTGAATTAGGTAAAGGTAGTACTGTTACCGTGAATTTACCACTGTCATTTACCCCATCATCTACCTTTATGGAAGGAAGCTAATTAAGTCTCAATTTGATTCCAGCTTATCTAACCAATACTGAATCAACTCCGCGTTCGGATGCCCTAAATTTTGATAAAGTTGTAAACTTTTCAGATACATTTCTCTGGTTTGAGTTAAATCTTCCCGTTTGCGATAAACGGTACCCAAATTAGCATAATGTTGAGCCTGGTCTTCTTGGCGACCTAAGATACGGTTTAAATCTAAGGCTTTAAACAACATATTTTCGGCTTGGTCTAAATTACCTTGAGTAGTGTAAAGAATGCCTAAATGACCATATTGATTAGCCATTCCCTCTTTACGCTCCAATTCCTTTTCCATGGCCAACGCTTTCAGATAAGTCTCTTCGGCTTTAATTAAGTCTCCTCTGGTTTGATACAATAAACCTAGTTTATTATACTGGTCGGCAATGCCTTCTTTATGACGCAAGGATTTTTCAATTTCCAAGCTACGTAAGTGCATAGCTTCCGCTTGTTGCAACTCGCCATGGGCCGATAAATAAGAGCCTAAATTACTGTAATCACTGGCCATACATTCCTTGCAACGAATAGAGTGGCTAATTTCCAGACTTTTTAGATACATCAATTCGGCGAGATGTAAATCATTGACCGGCTTACCTTCGTGACGTTTTAAGCGCCGGTCAATGGCTAAGGTTTGGCGAAACATGATTTCAGCTTTTTGAAAATTGCCCAAGGTATTGTAGAGATTACCGAGATTACCGTATTGACGTGCTAAATCTTCTTGACGATCTAATTCCCGGTCTAATTTTAACGTTTTAAGAAACATCTGCTCGGCTTTTTCCAATTCGCCACGCACCCGATAGAGAATCCCTAAATTGCCATACTGTTTGGCTATTCCTTTTTTACGCCCCAACGTTTTATTAATTTCCAAACTTTTCAAGTGCATGTCTTCAGATTTGGTTAAATCACCGCTAATCCAAAAGAGAATGCCGAGATGATTATAAACAATGGCCCGATATTCTTCATTATGATGGGTCTCGGCCCAATGGAGGACTTTGTCATAAGCATCTTGTGCTTTATCAAATTCACCGAGCGATTTAAGAAAATGTCCTAATTGAATCCACCCTTCAGGATTTTCGGGGTCTAATTTCACGGCTTGACGGTAGGCACGAAAAGCCTCGGCGGTACCATCCAGATAAGCGAGTGAGCCTAAATAACGGGCTGCGGCTGCCGCTTGTTGATAATGAGAGGGGTCAATTTGGTATTGCTCTAACCAATCGGCGAAGATATGTTTAGCCAAATCCGTCTGACCCTCGCGCAATTGTTGGAAGACTTGAGTTTTAACCTCGACGGTTAACTCCCGATGATGAGATAAAGCTAACACCGCTTCAGTCAAAGCTTTGAAATGTTCGCCTTTAAATTCAATATGGGATTGTTGTAGCAAATTTCTAACAATTTCATTGACTTCAGAAGGAATGCGATTATTTTTTTTAGGGCGTGATTGCTTAAAAACTAAGTGTAATATGATAACGATTGCTATAAATACACTCAAGATGAATGCCAATGTTGTGGTAAAAAATGTAGATGTCATAAGGGAAATATCCTAATTGTTAAGTATATGGTATTATATATCTTAATTAGCTTAATTAGTTTAATTAGCTTAATTTAGTTAATTAATATAATGAATGAATGAATGAATGAATGGTCTAATTAAGCTAATAAATTACTTTACGCACGGTTAATTTAACCACCTTGGTAAGGAGAATCGGTGGTGCGTAAAATGCGTAAAGTGAATAATTAAGCTAATTATGCCAATTAAGAAAATTATGATTAAGAATTAATTATACCAATTAAGAAAATTATGTTTAATCCAGAGCTTTGTCGCAATGAAACTGAAGTGGAAAGTAAACTAATAGTCAGTTATCTGTTACCGCAACTTGGCTATTCTCCTGATATTTGGCATCAAGAAGTCAAATTAGCCAGCAACCGTCTGGATTTTTTGGCCTTGTTAAAACCATTGATTCCCTTTATTTTGGATAAAAAGGCCCCTCTCAGCGTGATCATGGAGGCCAAGCATCCCAAGGAAAATTTAGACCGACATCAACGCAAATTAAAAACTTATTTACTGGAATGTCAAGTGCGCTATGGAGTATTGACCAATGGAAAACAGTTCCGGATTTATGAGTTGAGTAAGGATGAAATGACTCTGAGGTTTCAATGCGCCGGTAGTGAAATAGAAACTAACTTAGATTCGATCAAGAAAATAATTGGCCGTGAGGTCTTGAAAAGAGAGTCGTTGGAAACTGCGTCGGTTTCATCTCCTGCGCCACTCGCCCTTTCGCCCTCGCCCTCACCACCAGTGGCCATGATTGAAGAAATCATGCCGGCACCCAAGAATAATTTCATTCAAGAGGATCCATCAACGATGCAAGTAATTGCGATTTATCACAATAAAGGCGGGGTGGGAAAAACCACCGTGTCGGTTAATTTAGCTGCTGCGCTGAAAAATAAGGGGCACCGAGTATTGCTAATTGACTTGGATAGTCAAGCCAATTCTACTTTTGCTACAGGTCTCATTAAATTTCAGTTTGAAGAGGAAGATAATCTAATTGACAATTATGTCTATCATCTGCTGGAAGCCGGTGATTTTCATTTTATCCCCGAAGTAGCACGTTCGTCTGAAACGTTTAATCAGCCCGAAATTGACGTAATTCCTTCTCATATTGACCTGATTGTGCATCAAGAAAAATTGAATCGAATTGGCGCTAGTCGGTCTCGGTTATTGAGCAAATTGAATCGCGTTAAAGAGTTGTACGACATAGTTATTATTGATACTCCGCCTTCGCGTGATTTGTATGCGGAGATTGCGTTAATAACGGCCAGTCATCTGATTATTCCTTCAGATTTTAAACCGTTTGCCAATCAGGGGTTGGCGAATGTTAAAATGTTTGTGAAACAGGCGAATGAGTTTCGAGAGAATATGATGGGGCGTGTGCCGTTAAATATCATGGGGGTGTTACCGTCGAAAATTTCTACGAATGCGCAGTTTCTGAAACATACTTTTCCACGGCAAAAAAGTGCGGTAACGGGATATTATCAGTTGCCGTTAATGGAAACAGTTATTTATGAGCGGATGCCGTTGTCACATAGTATTAGTCATACGAAAAAGACCGGTGAAACTGAATTAGAGATGTTAGAGGTGCCGGAGCCGAAGTCGATTTTTGAATTTTGCAAGATTGACCGCTCTCCTTCGGCTGCACAATCAGCGCAGGAGTTTGAAGATTTGGCTAATGAAGTTTTGAAAAAAATTTGAGGAAACAGAGTTAATTATGATGGAATTTCGGTTAATTGATGTAGTAAGTATTATTTCTAAGGTGCCTCGCTCCCAGTTTGAGGAAGTGAAGTTGGCACAATTAGCGGAGTCGATTTTGGAATGTGAGGGGGTGTTAACTCCGCCGGTGCTAAAGGTCATTGGTTTGGATAGTTACGAGGTGATTGAGGGGGACCGTGAGTATTATGCAGCGGTGGTGGCGCGGGAGAAAAATCCGCGACAAGGTGAAATGATTAACGCTTTTGTAGTGCCGCCTAAGTATGAGGAAAATATCCGCAAACAGTTGGCGGTGTTACACCGGAGAGAGCTGACACCGATGGTTGCCACACCGTCCGCTACCGCACCGTCCGCTACCACACCGTCCACCGCCTCCCCAGAGTTAGCAGAATTAGCGGAAAGATTTGATAACTTTCAACAAGTTGTCAATTCTCAGTTAGCGGAAAGATTTGGCCACTTGCAACAAGTGGTCAACTCTAAGTTAGCGGAAGGATTTGACCACTTGCAACAAGTGGTCAACTCTAAGTTAGCGGAAAAATTTGACCACTTTCAAGAAGTTGTCAAATCTCAGTTCGATAAGAATGATCATGACCGAATAGAGGCTAAAGAGACTCCAGATAAGATGTGGCAACAACTGGTATTGATTGAAACGTTGGTGAAAGAGATTAAAGAAGCACCGGCTATGGTTTCTCCTATTTCTCCATCGGTGCCGTTTCAATTTGAGCCATTACCGTCTGATTGCGAAAAAGCTACCGTTGTCAGATTACAAGCAGAGGCCAAGAAACGGAAGATTAAATATTCCGGGATGCGAAAAGCGGAATTGATTGAAGCACTTAAAAAAGAGGGTGCTTGTTAGTGACTGAGTGGTGATGCAATAAGTGGTAGTGATGGTACTAAGTACTGAAGCAAAAATTCGGCGGTATTTTCCCCTCACCCCCGACCCCTCTCCCAGAGGGAGAGGGGCGAAAGAAAATAGGAGAAAATTTCTGCTTCAGGACTGCCAGTCCTAAGATACTACCCACATTGCATTACTACCCAATAAGTAGTGGTCGAGCTTTCAAACCTGACAGGTCTTCGAGAATCTATCACTCGACTCTCAAGTTTTTAGTAACTAATTGAAATATAATATATTATTTTATATAGTAAGATTCCTCCAAACTTGTACGATTTCCTCTGGAGCGCAATAAGAATTATTGCGCTCCAGAGGAAATCGTATAGTCCTAACAGGAATTTTACGATAACCAAGAGACGGGAGAAATTTCATTTATCTCTTTGAAATTACTATATTTTTAAAATATTCCACCTCTTTTCTATTACGAATTGGGGAGAAAATTTGATAGTCGAGTACCAGGTTTAAACTACTTACCTGGTGCATGACTACCAGTGACTGAGGTTTAATGCCATTGCTGTTGGAGTCCGGAATAAATTCCGGACTCCAACAACCAACTCTAGGTTTTGGTCGCCATAGAATCCCAGATATTAACTATGCTACAAAATAATTTGGCAGTTTGTTCAGCATCGTAAATAGCTGAGTGAGCTTGATGACTATCCCATTCTAAACCAGCCGCCGCTACCGCTTTAGCTAAAACGGTCTGTTTGTAAGCCAATCCACCTAAAGTGGCGGTATCAAAGGTGCTAAAAGGATGAAACGGATTACGTTTAGTAACGCTGCGGGTCACGGCCGCATTAATAAAACTTAAATCAAAAGATGGATTATGACCGACCAAAATCGCACGGCTACAACCATGTTTTCGGATAGCTTCCCGAATGGGTTTAAAAATGGTAGCCAATGCTTCCGCTTCGGACACGGCAAACCGAAACGGGTGATAAGGGTCAATACCGGTAAATTCTAAAGCGTGAGAGTCTAAATTAGCCCCTTCAAACGGTATAACATGGCAAAAATGCGTTTTTTGGCAATACCACAGTCCTTCACTATTAATTTCCAAGATGACCGCGGCAATTTCTAATAACGCATCTCGTTGCGGGTTAAAACCGGCGGTCTCTACGTCTATCACCACCGGTAAATATCCGCGAAAACGTTTCGCTAGAGTAGAAGTAGTCTCAATGGTCATAAAGTTTGCACCAGTTGCCAATAAATATTGCTCCCCGCTCGCATCGGGACGACTCGATGCTCACCAAATGCAAATTCCTCAGGCATTTGCCATGGTCGTTTAATTAAGGTAATCGTTTTACTATTCCGTGGCAATCCATAAAAATCGGCCCCGTGAAAACTGGCAAATGCTTCCAATTTGTCCAAAGCATGTACTTGCTCAAAAGCCTCGGCATAAAATTCCAATGCCGCAGGGGCCGTATAAATTCCAGCACAGCCACACGAGCTTTCTTTCGCCACTCGTGCATGAGGCGCACTATCGGTGCCTAAGAAAAATTTGGGATGGCCACTGGTGGCCGCTTTCAATAAAGCCTGACGGTGAATTTCTCGTTTTAGCAGCGGTAAGCAATAATGATGTGGATGAATGCCGCCGACCAATAAATCATTGCGATTCATTAATAAGTGGTGCGCAGTTATCGTGGCTACTAATCGAGTGCTACTCATGGCTGAGACATATTCTACTGCTTCTTGAGTAGTAATATGTTCTAACACTATGCGCAGTGCAGGAAAGTTTTCTATTAATGGATCAAGCACATATTCAATAAACATTTTTTCCCGATCAAACACATCTATACTGGTAGCAGTCACTTCACCATGAATCAATAAAGGTAGGTCATAAGTTTGCATAGCTTCAAGCACCGGCCAGACCTGACGTAAATCTGTCACCCCATATTCAGAATGCGTAGTTGCGCCGGCTGGATAGTATTTTACCGCTGTTAAATATTCCGATTCTTTAGCGGTTTTAATTTCTGACACGGTGGTATTTTCAGTCAAATATAAAGTCATTAAAGGATTAAAAGAGCTTGTTGGTGGTATACTGGCAATGATGCGTTGCCGATAAGCCAAGGCTTGATCGACAGTCGTTATAGGCGGTTTTAAATTGGGCATGATGATGGCACGCGCAAAACAACGGGCAGTAGCACTTACCACGGTCGCCAGCGCCGCTCCATCGCGTAAATGTAAATGCCAATCATCTGGTTGGATCAGAGTTAAACAGTGCATAATTATCCTATTTCATATTAAAATACATTTGGTAAAAGCACCCACTATCCTTCGGAGGGGTGCAAAGTAGCCATAGTCAGTGTGTAAACCATACAACTATAGTGGATAGGATAAATAGGATAGATTTTCCGAATCGCAAAAGATTTGGAAAATCGTCACTCACAGTTTCTTTCATTTTGCTAAAATTGTAAAATCAGGCTCTTGATAAATAAATTATAAATAGTTTCTTACACCATAAAATTTACGAATCCGTTACTTAAGTAATATTCATTTTTACTAGCACTTGGTCTGAATCAAAATTTTCCGAATTTTTGAACTAACAGAATGAATTAATTAGCTATTCTACTCATTCTGAAATTCGGAAAATTCTGATTCAGACTAACAAATGTATGTGAATATGACTATACTATCCATAATCACCAACCACCATATCCATTTCAATAAATAATACCAAGGCAACCACCGATAATGATTATTATATTACAACCACATATCCGTAAAGATAATGAAGAATATCATAAAATCTTTACTTACTTAGAAAAATTGCCCAATATTCGTTTGAGCGTCCATGAAATTCAAGGCACTCAACAAATTTTGACCGAAATTTACTTGATAGGAGATACCCATTCATTATCTAAAGATGAAATTCGTGCATTCCCTGGCGTAGAGCGCGTGGTACGAATATCGCAACCTTATCGCATTTTAGGTCGTCATGCTGAAAATGATAATCGCACTTCACAGTTTGAATACAATGGTATAACATTTAGTCAAGATAATTTACATGTATTTGCCGGCTTATGCGCCGTAGATAACCCCAAACATGTCGAAATGATGATGCAGGCATTGCAAGCACACGGACAAGTTTGTACACGTATGGGCGCGTATAAACCCAGAACTAATCCTTATAGTTTTCAAGGGCATGGCGCCAGTTGTTTACACTATGTATTTGAACTAGCAGGTAAATATGGGATTAAAGTCATTGCCATGGAAATCACTCATGACAAACATATTGAAGAAATTCAACAAGCCCTTAAACAAACCAGTGATCCCACCGGAGTCATGCTACAAATTGGCACTCGTAACACTCAAAACTTTGAATTACTCAAAAGTGCAGGACGGCAATCAGAATTTCCCGTATTATTAAAACGCGGTTTTGGCATCACCTTAGAAGAATCCTTAAACGCGGCTGAATATTTAGCTAGTGAAGGTAATCATAAAATAATCTTTGGCTTACGCGGCATGAAAACCAATATGGGCGACCCACATCGCAACCTGGTTGACTTTGCTCAAGTCCCCGTCGTCAAACGATTGACTCGAATGCCCGTCTGCATCGACCCTTCGCACTCAGTAGGCAGTCGTGAGGCTGGACCAGAAGGAATACTAGACCTCTATCATGTCACCGCACAAGGCATCATTGCCGGTGCCAATATGGTGCTAGTAGATTTTCATCCGGCGCCAGAAACAGCGTTAGTCGACGGACCCCAAGCATTATTGCTAGAAGAATTGCCATCCTTTTTACAAGACGTTCAAATTGCTCGTCAGGCTTATGAGCAACGACGGGCTTTGATTAAACCCTCGCACTAAATACGGATGACTTAATTTATCAATCCGTTATCTGCGGAGCGATCTAAATAGGGTAGTCCTGAAATCTGGGTGACATACCTCACCCCTTCTCCCTTTGGGAGAGTGGCCGGGGATGAGGGAGCGCATAATCGACACACTCCCACCGCCAACCTGAAATAGCAACCCACAAGAGCCAACACGTAGCGATTTTACTCCACTGCGGACTTGTAGCAAGCCAGTTATATTATGATTAGAATGACCAAATTGTTCAAACCTCAAGCGAAACTGAAAACCGCCCCATCGACCACTTATGTACCACTCAAATATACACTGATGGGGTCTTTTCTGCTGTTAATCATTCCCATTCTAATTGCCATGTCCATCTCCGACTATTTCAATGCTAAACATGACTTAGAAGACGCTTATAAACAATTCAGGATTCAAACGGAAAGCAATATCACCAATGCCATCACCCTAGCCGATGCTGGGCATAAAGTCTTAGCCAGGGTATTGAGCGAAAGAATGAAAGAGGCGTTTGAGATATTTATGGAAGCTTACGCCATTGCCGACCGTGATCCTGCCAAAATGAATTTGGAAGATTTAAAACAGCAACTTGGTGGTAACATGGACCTCTACATTATCACCACCGATAATAGAGTAGCCTACACTACTTACAAAAAAGATTTAGGACTAGATTTCAGTCAATGGCCCGATTATGTGAAACTATTCGACCATATTCGTCAAAGTAAACAATTCTATAATAGCGGCACCCTAGCCAGCGAAGCTCGCACCGGCACCATCCGAAATTTTGCTTATCAGCCCACCGTTGACGGTAAATACTTATTTGAATTAGGATTACAATCAGATGAGTTTAGTGACCTCATGGGCGAATTGAATATTATAGAAATTACTAAGCGACTAAAAGGTATCAATTCCTCATTAAGTGAGGTCAGAATTTTCAATCGTCAAGGTAAATATCCATTGGGAGGAGATGAAAAAAATCCCGTGGCAGAAGCTGTTACGCAACGAATTAAAGAGGTTTATCAAACGAGAAGAGATTATGAAATCACCGAAGTTGAGAAAAAACTTAACAAACGCTATATTTTTGTCAATTTACAACCACGCCAAGAAATGATGGCCATACTTACCTATGATCCCAGTAAAATTATTGAACTGACTTATAATACCAGATTCATTGATGATGCCTTACAACGCACCGCGGCTTTCCACTTTTTAATCAGCATTATCGCGATAGTGCTAAGTATTGTATTTACCTTTATTATCTCCGCCTGGATTACTCGTCCGATTCAAAAAATCGTCGACAGCGTCAATGTCATTGCCAAAGGAAATTTACAACATCATATTGAAGTCGAAACCAATAATGAACTTAAATTGCTCAAGCAAAGCATCATTATCATGGTCGATAGCATGTTAGCTTACATCAACAAGATTAAACAACAAAATGACGAGCTTAAAGAATTAGACAAACTCAAAGACGATTTTCTATCGAATACCTCTCACGAATTACGCACCCCCATTAACGGAATCATTGGCATTGCCGACTCCATGATTGACGGTGCCGCAGGACCACTACCGGCCAAAGCGGTGCAAAATTTATCGATGATCGTCCTCAGTGGTCGTCGTCTTTCCAACCTCGTCAATGATATACTGGACTTCTCCAAACTCAAACATAAAAATATTGAGTTACAAATTAAATCAGTAGAAATCAAGGTCGTCATCGAAGTCGTGCTCACTCTATCTAAACCACTAATTGGAAACAAAAAACTTGAACTAATTGATAATGTGGTAGAAGATTACGTAGTCGATGCCGATGAAAACCGGGTGCAACAAATTTTGCACAATTTAATCAGCAATGCGATTAAATTCACCGAAGTCGGCAGCGTAGAAGTTTCCACACTGATCCATGAATCCCACTTAATGATTACTGTCACCGATACTGGCATCGGTATTCCGGCCAATAAAATTGAACGCATTTTTCGCCCCTTCGAACAAGCCGACGGCTCTATTTCCAGAGAATATGGCGGCACCGGCCTAGGACTGTCTATTACCAAACAATTAGTGGAACTTCATGGCGGTCAGATTAGTATTGAATCTAGCGTAGGGGTAGGTACCAAAGTTAGTTTCACCTTACCGTTATCCAAAACGCAAGTAGTAGAGCATGTCAGTGATATTGCTACCATGTTAAATCGTATCCGCAATTCACAACCGATAGAAATTAGCATCGAAGAAAAGACCGAAACTATCGTTTCATCACCGGAAGAAACTAACCCCTCAGGACCACAGTTTAATATCTTAATTGTGGATGACGACTCGATTAATTTACAAGTCTTAGACAATCAATTGCGACTAGAAAATTACGCCGTCACTCGTGCTAATAACGGCCAAGAAGCGCTGGATGCGGTTGACAGCGGGATCCCCTTTGTGATCATCTTACTAGATATTATGATGCCCAAAATGTCTGGTTTTGAAGTCTGTAAAATCATTCGCGAAAAACACCCCGTGACCCAATTGCCGATCATTATGTTAACCGCGAAAAATCAAGTAGCAGACTTAGTCGAAGGCTTACAAGCCGGAGCCAACGATTATTTAACTAAACCTTTTTCCAAAGGTGAATTATTGACCCGCATTAAAACACATATTCAACTGTCACGAGTCAATATTGCCTACAGTAATTTTGTGCCTTTAGAATTTTTAAAATTATTGGAAAAAGAAAGTATTGTTGATGTCAGACTCGGCGATCATGTTCAAAAACACATGGCCGTCTTATTTGCCGATATTCGCTCTTTTACTACCCTATCGGAAAGCATGACCCCTAAGGAAAACTTTGATTTTATTAATTCTTACTTAGGCAGTGTCAGTCCGGTGATTAGAAAACATCATGGCTTTATTGACAAATACATTGGTGATGCTATCATGGCATTGTTTTCTGAACAAGCCGATGATGCCGTACAAGCCTCGATCGAAATTCACAAACAGCTAGTTATTTTTAATGCTGATCGAGAAGCGCACAATTTGAAACCGATCAAAATTGGAATTGGTTTGCATATTGGCACCCTGATGTTAGGTACCATCGGTGAAGAAAAACGTATGGAAGGTACAGTTATTTCCGACGCGGTTAACCTAGCTTCTCGCCTCGAAGGATTAACCAAAATGTATGGTGCCTCTATCATTGTCAGTGAACAAATTCTGAAAGAATTAGCCAATCGAAACCAATATTCTTATCGCTTTTTAGGCAAATTTCGCGTCAAAGGTAAAAAAGAAGCGGTGGAGATATTTGAAATTCTCGATGCTGAACTGCCAGAGATGAAACGTCTAAAAGTGAAATTTAAACCTATTTTTAAGGAGGCAATTGAAGCGTATTACCAAAAACAATTTAAAGAAGCGGCCCGAAAATTTCAATATATTTTAAGTGAAGTACCACAAGATCAAGCCGCCAGTTTTTATTGGGAGCGATGTCAATACTACTTTGAACACGGTCTCCCACAAGAATGGGATGGTATCGAAGCACTTTCGCAAAAATGAGTCAAACCGCGCCGGAGCCTAAAACCGAC
>BS_KBA_SWE02_21mDRAFT_10000836_pt1 | contig 11620 bp, 9 predicted proteins | sample BalSeasSWE02_21m_FD_9196 | JGI IMG/M metagenome (IMG submission 9196)
TTAAACTTCCTTTTGAATGACCCGAAGATGGATGAAAAGTGCAATTGTCATCGGCATGTCCAGCTTCTCTTTTATAAATTCCTCCAAATTTTTCTTCTATAGGCATTGAAGCTCTTTGAAAATAAAAACTTTTTATGGCAGCATTTAAAGCTTCCGAATAAATACCCTTTTTAATTTCAAACGGATACGACTTATATTTTCCATCTACAACAACCGTATATTTCCCTTCTTTATTTAACAAACTAAAATCACCCATCAATATTTGTTCACCAGAAGATTCCCATAAACCATTATTAACTAATTTCCCTTCAAAAACACTTTCATCATTTTCATTTAGTATTTCGAAAGAACTTGCTTCTAAATCTGCCACAATAAATTGTTTGGTTGCATTTGGATAAAATCCTACTTGATTTATTCGGATGGCTTCACTAAAAGTTGCTTCGTTTTTTTTGGTTTCACACGAGACAACTAAAATGATGGTTAAAAGAAATAAGTAAATGTTATTTTTCATTTGGAATGTTTTTTAAAATTAACTTCATAAGTTAAAAATCATTCAAAGTTAATTAACAAAACCAGCATTTATTAATACTAAATTGTCATAAACTAAACCTAAAATAAAACCATGTGAATCCTAAAAATTTAGTAATTTGCACCTTCTGAAAAATTTCAAAAAATGAAAGTATGTATTGCCGAAAAACCAAGTGTTGCACGTGAAATTGCGAATGTATTAGGCGCAAACACCAAACGCGATGGGTATTTTGAAGGCAATGGGTATGCCGTTACTTATACTTTTGGACATTTATGTACGCTTTTTGAACCGAACGATTACAAGCCGCATTGGAAAAGCTGGGATTTGAATAATTTACCGATGCTTCCTGAAAAATTTCAAACAAAAGTGGTTGCAAACGATGGTATCAAAAAACAATTTAACATTGTAAAAAGTTTATTTGATAAAGCCGAAGTAGTTATAAACTGCGGGGATGCCGGGCAAGAAGGAGAACTGATTCAGCGTTGGGTGATTAATCAGGCTGGTTATAAAGGCGAAGTGCAACGCTTGTGGATTTCTTCATTAACCACCGAAGCTATTAAAGAGGGTTTTCAAAATTTAAAAGATTCAAAAAAATACGACAATTTATACTATGCTGGGTTTTCTAGAGCTATTGGAGATTGGCTATTAGGAATGAACGCTACCAGATTATATACAGTTAAACACGGAGGTTACAAACAAATGCTTTCCATTGGACGCGTGCAAACGCCAACCTTGGCAATGGTTGTAAACCGTTTTAAAGAAATTGAAAATTTTGTACCACAACCCTATTGGGAACTTCAGACTTTGTACAGAGAAACACTTTTTAATTGTGAAGAAGGTCGTTTTTTAAAGAAAGAAGAAGGTGAAATTTTCGCTAATAAAGTGAAAGAAAGTGATTTTGAAATTGTTTCAATCACCAAAAAAGCAGGAAAAGAATACGCACCTAAACTATTCGATTTAACAGGTTTACAAGTTTATTGCAACAATAAATTTGGTTTTACAGCCGATGAAACCTTGAAAATAGTTCAGAAATTATACGAACAAAAAGTAGTTACCTACCCAAGAGTTGATACCACTTTTTTACCAAATGATATTTACCCAAAAGTGCCAGGTATTTTAAAAAACTTATCCAAATACAACAATTTAATTCAGCCAATATTAGCTAAAAAAATAAATAAATCTTCGAAAGTATTTGACGATAAAAAAGTAACTGATCACCATGCTATTATTCCAACAGGTGTAGAAATAAATTTACAATACAATCAGCAACAGGTTTACGACATTATTACAAAACGTTTTATCGCTGTTTTTTATGATGATTGTAGCGTTTCAAATACTGCTGTTATTGGAAAGGCTGATGATGTTACGTTTAGAACAACTGGAAAGGAAATTATAAAAAAAGGTTGGCGTTTGGTTTTTGAATCGGCTGACAATGATAAAAAAGAAACTGGTCTTTTACCAACCTTTACAAAAGGAGAAAAAGGACCACACGAACCAAGTTTTTTAGAAAAAGAAACCAAGCCTCCAAACCACTTTTCGGAAGCCACACTTTTACGAGCAATGGAAACCGCAGGCAAGCAGGTTGATGATGAAAACTTGCGTGAATTGATGAAGGAAAATGGTATTGGGAGACCATCTACCCGAGCAAACATTATTGAAACTTTGTTTAAACGAAAATACATCGTTCGAAATAAAAAACAGCTGCTACCTACTCCAACCGGTATTCAATTGATTGATACCATTCAAAATGAGTTGTTAAAATCGGCTGAATTGACAGGGCAGTGGGAAAAAAGATTGAAAGAAATTGAACATGGTACTTTTAATGCAGCTACTTTTATACTCAATATGAAAAAAATGGTTGAAAATTTGGTGTATGAAGTTCGTTCAGAAACAAAGAGAGCCAATATTTCTGCCGTTGCAAATATTGTCAAAAAACAAGCACAGGCTTCTATAGAAAAATCAAATAAAAAAGCTAATGGGATTTCAGCTGAAAAATGTCCAAAATGTAGAAAAGGAACTATTTTAAAAGGCAGTGCTGCTTATGGTTGTAGCGACTATAAAAATGGTTGTGATTTGATAATTCCTTTTAATTTTATGGACAAAACCATTTCTGAAAATCAATTTATTAGATTGCTAAAAAAAGGATGCACTGTAAATTTAAAAGGCTTCAAAAAAGGAGATACTGAGGTTGAAGGTTTGGTTCGTTTTGATGAAAATTTCAAATTAAAATTAGAAGAAAAGCTTTCTTCCACGACTAATAAAAGCACTTCAGCTGAGCTCAGTGACCGTACTAATTCATCAGAGAAAATTAGTTGTCCGAAATGTAAAAAAGGAAATATTTTAAAAGGGAAATCGGCTTACGGATGCAGTGAATACAAAAATGGTTGTGATTTTCTTTTCAGTTTTGATGACATCCGAAAAAAAGCAAACGGGCAAGCACTTTCAAAAGAATTGGTTATTAAAATTTTAAATGGAAACTAGCGAACATAAACATTTTATATTATTTAAGCCTTACGGTTATTTGAGTCAGTTTGTTTCAAAACAAACCAAACGAACCAATAAAAAAATGTTGGGAACCTTGTTTAATTTCCCTGAAAACACAATGGCTATTGGTAGATTGGATGAACCTTCGGAAGGTTTATTGCTACTAACAACCGATGGAAAAATAAGTGAATTTGTAAGAAGTAGTAAAGTTGAAAAAGAATACTATGCACAGGTTGATGGGGAAATTACCGATGAAGCTATAGAATTATTAAAAAACGGAATTGAAATCAGCACTGAAACAGGACTTTATAATACAAAATCTTGTGCCGTTTTTAAATTACTTGAATCTCCAAAACTACCTGAAAGAGCTAAGAAAATAAGAGACGACCGCCACGGTCCAACAAGTTGGATTTCAATTACATTAACTGAAGGGAAATTTCGCCAAGTTCGAAAAATGACAGCTATTGTTGGCTTTCCAACCTTGCGATTGGTAAGAGTTAGATTAGGACATATTCATTTGGGTAATATGCAACCAGGTGAGGTAACTGAGGTTTTGAATTTGATAAAATAGTTTTATTGTTTTATTTCCTATTTTGTTTTAATTTACCATTTCGCATACCCATTAAGATTCTGTTAAATAGCCGTTTCTGAAAATTATTTCATAAAAAAGTATTAATTTGGTCTAAACTATTATAATTAATAAACTTCAAAAATGATTACACTTCAAATAAATGGAGAAAAACATACAATTGATGTTGCTCCAGATATGCCTTTACTTTGGGCAATAAGAGATATTGTTGGGCTTACCGGAACAAAATATGGTTGCGGAATTGGTGTTTGTGGTTCTTGTAAAGTTTTGTTAGATAATTCACCTGTACAATCTTGCATGATTCCAGTTTCTATGGCAGAAGGTAAAAATATCATGACTATTGAAGGTGAATCTGAGAATTTACAATTATTACAACAATCTTGGTCCGATTTAAATGTGCCTCAATGCGGATTTTGTCAGCCAGGTCAATTAATTGCTGCAACTGCTTTGTTGGATAAAAATGAAAATCCGACCGACGCAGAAATTGATGAAGCTATGATTGGAAATATATGTCGTTGTGGCACTTATCAGCGTATAAAAAATGCCATAAACAAAACTGTTGAACTTAAAAATCAAAACTAGGATGGGAAAAATTCGAAATATAAGTCGTAGAAGTTTTGTGAAAGTTGTTGGGTTGGCTTCTGGAGGATTGGTTTTAGCCTGTAATACAGATATTTTTTCAGACAAAAACAAAAAACCTGAAAATTTAATCAACTTTAATCCAAACTTATTTGTACAGTTGAATTCTGACGGAAGTTTAATTTTGGTTGCATCACGTTCTGAAATGGGAAATGGTGTTAGAACTTCATTACCATCGGTAATAGCTGATGAAATGGAAGCCGACTGGACACGGGTTTTAGTAAAACAAGCTGTTGGCGATAAAATGTATGGTGATCAAAATACCGATGGTTCAAGAAGTATTCGTTACTTATTTATGCCAATGCGCAGAATGGGGGCTATGGCGAAGGCTATGTTAATAACTGCAGCAGCTCAAAAATGGCAGGTTCCAACATCTGAATGTACCGCTGAAAATCATTTTATCATTCATTCTTCTGGAAAAAAGATTGCTTTTGGAGATTTGGTTGAAATTGCAAAAACCTTGGAAGTACCAAATGAAGAAACTTTACAACTAAAAGATCCTAAAGACTTTAAATACATCGGTAAAAACTTAAAAAGTGTAGATGTTGAAGCTTATACAAATGGTTCAGCTGTTTTTGGTTTAGATAAACGATTGCCAAATATGAAATTTGCAGCCATTGCTCGCTGTCCTGTAACCTTTGGAACTGTAAAATCTTTTGATAAAACCGAAACTTTAAAAATTGCTGGTGTTGTTGATGTGATTGAAATTCCTAGAGTTGAAAGACCTTTTGGTGCTCTTGGAGGTATCGCTGTAGTTGCAAACAATACTTGGGCAGCATTTAAAGGAAGAGATGCTTTAAAAATTGAATGGGATTTTGGTGATAATAAAGTTTATGATTCTGAAAAATACATGAGTGAAATTACTCAAAATGTGCATAAACAAGGTAAAGTTTCTAAAGATGTTGGAAATGTAAATAAAGCGTTTAAAAATGCTGATAAAATTGTTGAATCAACTTTTCAATTGCCTCATTTGTCTCATGCTCCAATGGAAGTTCCAAATGCAGTTGCATGGGTACAAGGCGATACTTGCGAAGTTTGGGCACCAACACAAGAACCTCAAGCATCAAGAACTGAAGTGGTTGAATATTTACAAACTTCTGAAGAAAAAGTCACAATTAATGTTACCTTTTTAGGAGGTGGTTTTGGACGAAAATCTAAACCCGATTATGTGGTAGAAGCCGTTGCAATTTCAAAAGCAATTAATGCACCTGCTCAAGTGGTTTGGTCGAGAGAAGACGACATAAGACACGGTTATTACCATACCGTAAGTGCTCAATACATGAAAGCATCATTGGATGTTGCTGGTAATGTAACAGGCTGGCTACACAGATTTGCCATGCCTTCCATCGTTTCTACATTTTCGCCTGGCGTAGATTATGCTGCTGGTTTTGAAATTTCAAGTGCTTCAAATATTCCTTACGACATTCAAAATATGAAAGTTGAAGTTGGACAAGCTCCTGCTCATGTTCGAATTGGTTGGTTACGTTCAGTAATAAATATACCTCATGGATTTTCAATCAATGTTTTTGCTGATGAATTGGCAGCTGCAGCTAATAAAGATCCGTTAGAATTTAGATTGAATTTAATTGGTGAAGATCGAATTCTAAATGAAAATGAAGAAATTCCTTTTGATACAGCTCGATTGAAAAATGTATTAAAAATAGCTGCTAAAAATGCAGGTTGGGGAAAACAGCTACCAGTAGGTCATGCATTTGGTTTGGCGGTTCATCGAAGTTTTTTATCTTACGTAGCATCAGTAGTAGAAGTTTCAGTAATTGAAAATAAGGTAAAAGTTCACAATGTTTATACTGCTATTGACTGCGGAATTGTTGTAAACAAAGATACTGTAAAAGCCCAAATGGAAGGATCTGCCATTTTTGGAATGTCACTTGCTTTATTCGGCAAAATTACTGCGAAAGAAGGTGTAATAGAACAAAGTAATTATCATGATTATCAGATGATTCGTATTCATGAAACTCCAAAAATTCACGTTGAGATTGTTGAAAGTACTAAGTCTCCAACAGGTGTTGGGGAGCCGGGTGTTCCTGTAATTGCACCAGCAATTGTAAATGCTATTTATAAAATTACAGGAAAGCGATATTATAATTTACCACTAATAGATGCTGGATTTATTTAAACTTATACTATCATTTAATTAAAACAACATATTTGCTTTTGATTTCCAGAAAATAACTAAAGACAAAAAATATTTTTACATTATTTTCGCCAAAACTGACAAAAATCAGCCTTTTAACGAATTATTCCGTTTACTTTTACATCATAATTCAATTACTTAATTCATTTAAGTAAATGTTTTTGATTTTTTTAGTTAGTAGTAAAAATAAAAAAGAGAGTTACCCTACTCTCTTTTTTTATGCCTATAAATTATTTCAATATTTGTGTTTTTTAATCGTCTAGCACAATTTACAAAACAACTACTGAATTTTCTTCAGTTCCTAAACCACTGTTTACATATTTATCAGCACTATCATCATTAATCCATTTTTCACCATCCAATAAATATTTATATTGAAATTCGTTTTCAGAAGGCAAATCAATAGTTACTGTAAATGAACCATTTTTTAACATTTTCATTTTAACAGGTTCGGCAGTATTCCAATTATTAAATTCTCCTAATAAATCAACTTTACCAGCACCAGAAACAGCTTCTTTATTCATTGAAAACGTTACTTTACAAACTGGTTTACTTTTTAAATATTGCTTTTTTAAACTCATAATATTGGTATTTAAATTTTAAAACAAATATAACTCTAAATATCAGTGCATTACACAACTCTTTTTGCATATTTCTATACTATATTGACTGGTTTTCCAATTTTACTATTTCAAGGTTAAAATAAAACACTATTGGTTTAATATATTTTTCATTAAATCAAAACACGGCTATAAAAAAATTATTACTTCATCTCTACATATACTTAATTCATTTTTTTAAAATTAATTTATTTCGATATCCTCAAATATTTAACTTTTTATCACATTCAAAAAACATTTTTTGTAATAAATTGTATTGATAATATAATTTTTATAACTAAAAATTTAATAACTTTATATAATTCAAAAAAAAATCATTCAACAACAAATTTTACTGCTATGGATCAAAATTTCAAAGTCAATGTCGATGAATCATTTGAATACTATTTAAAGAATTCCGATATAGACGAGTTAGATGTCATAAAATTATCAGCTTCAAAATTTCATTTAATTAATAACAATAAATCTTTCAAAATTAATATTGAAAAATCAGATTTTAACAGCAAAAAATATGTTATAAAATTAAATGAAAACAGCTATACCATAAAAATCTCAAATGAATTAGATTCACTTATAAAAGAAATGGGGTTTTCTAAAGGTTCTGGCAAAAAATTAAATGAAATCAAAGCTCCTATGCCTGGTTTAATATTAAGTCTAAATATTGAAATTGGTAAAACCGTTAAGGAGGGTGAAGTATTATTGATTTTAGAAGCCATGAAAATGGAAAACGCAATTTGTGCACCAAGAGATGGAATCATAAAATCCATAAATATTGAAAGTGGAAAAACAGTTGAAAAAGGGGAATTATTGATTGAAATGGTTTAAAATATTGAATATGAAAAAAATATTAATTGCAAATAGAGGTGAAATTGCCATTAGAGTTATGAAAACAGCTCGGAAAATGGGCATAAAAACCGTAGCAGTATACTCTGAAGCTGATAGAAATGCACCTCATGTTCGGTTTGCAGATGAATGTGTTTGCATTGGCGAAGCACCTTCAAATAAATCATATCTTTTAGGAACTAAAATTATTGAAGAAGCAATAAAGTTGAATGTAGATGCAATTCATCCTGGCTATGGTTTTTTAAGTGAAAATGCCAATTTTGCTGAATTATGCGAGAAAAATAATATCATATTTATTGGTCCTAAATCGAGATCTATTAGAATGATGGGCGATAAATTAGCGGCAAAAGATGCTGTTAAAAATTATGATATTCCAATGGTTCCTGGAGTTGACAGAGCTGTAACAGACCCAAAAGAAGCAATTGAAATTGCTCATCAAATTGGGTTCCCAATTTTAATTAAAGCTGCCGCTGGTGGTGGTGGAAAAGGAATGCGCATAGTTGAAAACGAAAATGAAGTTGAAGAGCAAATGCAAAGAGCAATTAGCGAAGCTCTTTCAGCATTCGGTGATGGTTCAGTTTTCGTTGAAAAATATATTACTTCACCACGACATATAGAAATTCAGGTTTTAGCAGACAGCCACGGAAATATTTTACACTTTTTTGAAAGAGAATGCAGCGTACAACGTCGCCATCAAAAAGTTATTGAAGAAGCTCCTTCGTCTATATTAACTCCCGAATTAAGAGAAAAAATGGGTAATGCAGCCATTTTAGTTGCCAAATCATGTGATTATTTAGGTGCGGGTACTGTAGAATTTTTAGTTGATCACAATTTGAATTTCTACTTTTTAGAAATGAATACACGCTTACAAGTTGAACATCCTGTAACGGAATTAATTTCTGGTGTTGATTTGGTTGAATTGCAAATAAAAATTGCTCGTGGAGAAGCAATAACAATCAAACAAGAAGAGTTAACAATAAATGGTCATGCTCTAGAATTAAGGGTTTATGCGGAAGATCCTATGAATAATTTTCTACCAAGTGTTGGCAGATTGAATACCTATAAAATACCTGAAGGAAAAGGCATAAGAGTAGACAATGGATTTGAAGAAGGAATGGACATTCCCATTTATTATGACCCCATGTTATCTAAATTAATTACCTATGGTAAAACCCGTGAAGAAGCTATTCAATTAATGATTGAAGCTATTGACGCTTATAAAGTTGAGGGCGTTTTTACAACGCTTCCTTTTGGTAAATTTGTTTGCGAGCACGAGGCATTTAGATCCGGTAATTTTGACACACATTTTGTAAAAAAATATTATTCGCCAGAAAAACTTAAAAGTAACATTGAAGATGAGGCCAGATTAGCTGCTTTAATAGGGCTGAAAATTTTTTTAGAAGAACAAAAAATATTAAAAATACCCGTTAACTAATCATTTATAGTATTCAATAATATGGATTCAAAAATTGAAAAATTAAATAAAAAAATTGCTTTAGCATATTTAGGTGGTGGTGAAGAAAGAATTTTAAAACAACATGCAAAGAAAAAGCTAACTGCTCGAGAACGAATAGCATATTTACTAGATGAAGGGTCTTTTGAAGAAATGGGTGTATTGGTTACCCATAGGTCAACTGATTTCGGAATGGAAGACCAAATTTTTTTTGGTGATGGTGTTGTAACTGGTTATGGAACAATTGAAGGTCGACTGATTTATATTTTCGCTCAAGATTTTACTGTTTTTGGAGGTGCTTTGTCTGAAACTCACGCCGAGAAAATTTGTAAAATCATGGATCAGGCTTTAAAAGTTGGAGCACCTATAATTGGTTTAAATGATTCAGGAGGAGCCCGTATTCAGGAAGGCGTAAGATCTTTAGGTGGTTATGCTGATATTTTTTACAGAAATGTTCAGGCTTCTGGAGTCGTTCCACAAATTTCAGCAATCATGGGGCCTTGTGCTGGTGGAGCAGTTTATTCACCAGCAATAACAGATTTCACCTTAATGGTTGAAAACACAAGTTATATGTTTGTTACAGGACCAAACGTTGTTAAAACAGTTACCAATGAGGAGGTAACTGCCGAAGAATTAGGAGGCGCTAGTGCGCATTCAACAAAATCTGGTGTTACACATATTACTTCAGCAAATGACATTCAATGTTTAGAAGATTTGAAAATGCTTTTAAGTTACATGCCACAAAACAATAGGGAAACTACAAAAAAAAATCCTTATGAATTAGGGAATGAAATACGCGAAAATCTAGAAACTTTAGTTCCTGAAAATCCAAACAAACCTTATGATATGCATGATGTAATTGTTGGAATTATTGATAAAGATTCCTTTTTTGAAATTCACAAAGATTTTGCTGAAAATATTATTGTTGGGTTTGCCCGAATTGCAGGCAGAAGTATTGGTATTGTTGCAAACCAACCCATGCAACTTGCCGGTTGCTTAGATGTAAATAGTTCGGTAAAAGGCGCAAGATTTACACGCTTTTGCGATTGTTTTAATATTCCATTGTTAGTTTTAGTAGATGTACCAGGTTTTTTACCTGGAACCGACCAAGAATGGAATGGTATTATTAAAAATGGCGCCAAATTATTATATGCTTTAAGTGAAGCAACAGTTCCTAGAATAACCGTTATTACTCGAAAAGCATACGGTGGTGCATATGATGTAATGAATTCAAAACATATTGGCGCCGATATGAATTTTGCCTGGCCAACTGCTGAAATTGCTGTTATGGGCGCTAAAGGTGCTGCTGAAATTATTTTCAAAAATGAAATTCAATCTGCCGACAACCCAGAAGAAAAATTAAAAGAAAAAGAAGCTGAATATGCCAATAAATTTGCTGATCCATATAGAGCCGCAAGACGCGGTTTTATTGATGAAGTTATTAATCCTAAAAACACCAGAAGAAAATTAATAAAAGCATTTCAAATGCTGGAAGGAAAAGAAGTAAACCACCCAAAAAGAAAACATGGAAATATCCCTTTATAACAATTAAAAAATGAATATAAAATAATGAAAAAAAATCAAATTCTAATTATTGCAGCTTTGTTAATAACCAATTTAGGTTTCTCTCAAACAAAAAATTTCATTGATCAACCATACATAGAAACAAGTGCAAAAGTAGACACATTGGTTATTGCTGATAAAATTTATCTAAAAATATTGATAAACGAAAGCGATACAAAAGATAAAATTTCTGTTGAAGAATTAGAGAATAAAATGGAAGCTGCTCTAAAAGGTTTAGGAATTAACACCTCCGAAAATTTATCTTTAATAGATTTAGCAAGCAATTTCAAAAATTATTTTTTAAAACAAAGAGATGTTTTAAAAAGCAAAGCATATTCCCTGCTTATTTTTGATGCCCAAACGGCAGGGAAAGTAATTATTGCGCTGGAAAATTTAAACATTTCAAATGTAGAATTAGAAAAATTAGAACATTCACAAATAGAAATGGTTAAACTGATTTTAAAATCAAAAGCAATTATAAAAGCAAAAACACAAGCTGATTATTTAACGAAACCTCTCAATCAAAAAACAGGAAACGCTATTCATATATCCGACAACTCAAACCAATCTTACCAATACAATAATAGACTTGATGAAATGGTTATTGTTGGTTATGGAGCCGCAAAAAAGCAGGAGTTTGAACCCATTGCTATTGAATTTAAAAAGATTAAAGTTGAAAGTGAAGTTGTTGTTAAATTCAAAATTGAGTAGAAATAATCAATAAACTATGAAACATAAAAAATCC
>BS_KBA_SWE02_21mDRAFT_10000837_pt1 | contig 11616 bp, 6 predicted proteins | sample BalSeasSWE02_21m_FD_9196 | JGI IMG/M metagenome (IMG submission 9196)
TTGGATTGGAATCGGCAATTTCAGTGAGAGCTATTAAATTAACTGATAAAGAACGCGAAGAATTTATAAAACCATTACAATTTATTACAGACAAACCAGTTTTATATGTTTGTAATGTTGATGAGAATTCAGCTGTAAATGGTAATAGCTATGTTGATGCGGTGAAAGAAGCTGTGAAAAATGAAGATGCTGAGGTTATTGTATTGGCGGTAGGAACCGAAGCAGATATTACTGAATTGGAAACTTTTGAAGAACGACAGTTATTTTTAGAAGATTTAGGTTTGCATGAGCCTGGCGCTTCAGTTTTAATTAGAACTGCGTATAAATTATTAAATCAGCAAACCTATTTTACGGCTGGAGTTAAAGAAGTTCGTGCGTGGACAATTAATATTGGGGATTCTGCGCCACAAGCTGCTGGTGTAATTCATACGGATTTTGAAAAAGGATTTATCAGGGCTGAAGTAATTGCTTATGATGATTACGTAAAATATGGTAGTGAAGCAAAAGTAAAAGAAGCTGGTAAAATGCGAGTTGAAGGAAAAGAATACATTGTAAAAGATGGCGATGTGATGCATTTTAGATTTAATGTGTAAATAAAATTTTAAATAAATATTGTTTGAAAGTCTGTTAATATTTTTAGCAGACTTTTTTTTATTTTTTCTGTTAAAATAGTACATTAGCAGTTCTTCAAGAATTTTACAAATTTTAATGACTGAACAAACAAATTACACTGAGGATAACATTCGCTCGCTCGATTGGAAAGAACATATCCGAATGCGTCCGGGAATGTACATTGGTAAATTAGGTGATGGATCTTCACCCGATGATGGTATTTATATTTTAATAAAAGAAGTATTGGATAATTCCGTTGACGAATATGTCATGGGAGCTGGTAAAACCATTGAAGTTTCAGTAAAAGATGAATCCGTTTCGGTTCGCGATTATGGTCGTGGAATTCCTTTAGGAAAAGTAGTTGATGTTGTTTCTAAAATGAATACGGGTGGAAAATACGATTCCAGAGCTTTTAAAAAATCAGTTGGTTTAAATGGTGTTGGAACAAAAGCTGTAAATGCATTATCTTCTTATTTTAAAGTCCAATCTATTCGTGATGGGCAAACTGCTTTTGCTGAATTTTCAGCCGGAGAAATTACTTTGGAAGAAAAACCTCAAGAATCTACCCTTAGAAAAGGAACCAAAGTTACTTTTATTCCAGATAAAGCAATTTTCACAAAATTCAAATACAGAAATGAATACATTGTGAAAATGATTAAAAACTATGTATATCTAAATACAGGTTTAACAATCCTTTTTAATGGTGAAAAATATTTTTCTGAAAATGGATTGAAAGATTTATTGAACGAAAACATTGATGAAGAATCAAAATTATTTCCAATTATTCATTTAAAAGGAGAGGATATTGAAATTGCGATAACGTATAGCAAAGCGCAATACAGTGAAGAATATCACTCATTTGTAAATGGACAACATACAACACAAGGAGGAACACATCAAAATGCTTTTAGAGAAGCAATTGTTAAAACCGTTCGTGAGTTTTTTGGAAAAAATTATGAATCATCTGATATTCGAAAATCCATAGTTTCGGCTGTTAGTGTTAAGGTTATGGAGCCAATTTTTGAAAGTCAGACCAAAACAAAATTAGGTTCTACAGAAATGGGAGGCGGTCTTCCAACTGTACGTACTTTTATTACCGATTTTGTGAAGAAAAATTTAGACAATTACCTTCATAAAAACCCAGATACTGCAGATAAGATTCAAAAGAAAATATTACAAGCTGAAAGAGAACGAAATGATTTATCTGGAATTCGAAAATTAGCGCGTGAACGCGCAAAAAAAGCAAGTGTTCACAATAAAAAATTACGTGATTGCCGAGTTCATTTTAACGATTTGAAAAAGGAAAATCGTTTAGAAAGCACTTTGTTTATTACCGAAGGTGATTCTGCAAGTGGTTCAATCACAAAATCTAGAAATGTAAATACACAAGCCGTTTTTAGTTTACGTGGTAAGCCATTGAATTCCTATGGAATGAACAAAAAAATCGTGTATGAAAATGAAGAATTTAACCTTTTACAAGCAGCCTTAAATATTGAAGATGGTTTAGAAGAATTGCGTTATAATAACATTGTAATTGCAACTGATGCCGATGTTGATGGAATGCACATACGCTTGTTGTTAATTACATTTTTTCTGCAATTTTTCCCTGAATTAATTAAAGAAGGACATTTATATATTTTAGATACACCTTTATTTAGAGTGCGTGATAAAAAACAAACGTTTTATTGTTATTCACCAGAAGAAAAACAAGATGCTATGAATGCCTTAAAAGGAAAACCTGAAATTACACGTTTTAAAGGTTTAGGTGAAATTTCACCCGATGAATTTGTGCATTTTATTGGTGATGATATTCGGTTAGATCCTGTTATGTTGGATAAAGAAATGCCGATTGATAAAATGTTGGAATTTTATATGGGTAAAAATACGCCAGATAGACAAAAATTTATCATCAGAAATTTAAAAGTTGAATTAGATATTTTAGGCGAATCTTAATATGTTAGAAGAGAACAACGACCATTTAGAAGAAGATTTTGGGAATCAAGAAACGATTACCAAAGTTACAGGAATGTATAAAGATTGGTTCTTAGATTACGCTTCTTATGTAATTCTAGAACGTGCAGTACCAGGTATTAAAGATGGCTTTAAACCAGTGCAACGTAGAATATTACATTCAATGAAAGACTTGGATGATGGGCGTTACAATAAAGTAGCAAACATTGTTGGTCATACAATGCAATATCATCCACATGGTGACGCTTCAATTGCTGATGCCATGGTTCAAATTGGTCAGAAGGAATTACTGATTGATATGCAAGGAAACTGGGGTAATATTTTAACAGGTGACCGCGCAGCAGCTTCTCGTTATATTGAAGCTCGTTTATCTAAATTTGCCTTAGATGTTGTTTTTAACCCAAAAACTACCGACTGGCAATCTTCTTACGATGGCAGAAGAAAAGAACCTATAGATCTACCTGTAAAGTTTCCAATGTTATTGGCTCAAGGAGCAGAAGGTATTGCGGTTGGACTTTCAACTAAAATTTTACCACACAATTTTATTGAGTTAATTGACGCCTCCATTAAACATTTAAAGGGAAAAACTTTTACGTTAATTCCTGATTTTATAACTGGCGGTACAGCTGATGTTACTAATTATAACGATGGTAAACGTGGTGGAAAAATTAGAAGTAGAGCTAAAATAGGTCAGTTAGATAAAAAAACATTGGTTATTACTGAAATACCATTCGGAACAACAACTTCAAGTTTAATTGATTCAATACTAAAAGCCAATGATAAAGGCACTATTAAAATAAAACAAATTGAAGACAATACGGCTGCTAATGTTGAGATATTAATCCATTTACCGCCTGGAATTTCACCAGATAAAACAATTGATGCATTGTATGCTTTTACCAGTTGTGAAAATCCAATTTCGCCTTTGTGCTGCGTTATTGACGATAATAAACCTGTTTTTATTGGTGTTTCAGAAGTTTTAAGACGTTCAACAGATCATACCGTTGAATTGTTGAAATTGGAATTGGAAATTCAGCTAAACGAATTAGAAGAACAATGGCATTTTGCTTCATTGGAAAGAATTTTTATTGAAAATAGAATTTATCGAGATATTGAAGAACAAGAAACCTGGGAAGGTGTAATTAAAGCCATTGATGAAGGTTTAAAACCGCATATCAAGCATTTAAAACGTGCCATTACTGAAGAGGATATTGTTCGATTGACTGAGATTCGAATTAAAAAAATATCAAAATTCGATATAGACAAGGCAAAACAATTTATTGAAAGTTTAGAAGATAAAATTGCAGAAGTAAAACATCATTTAGCAAATTTGATAGATTTTGCCATTGACTATTTTAAAAACTTAAAAACCAAATACGGAAAAGGAAAAGAACGTTTAACCGAAATTCGTATGTTCGATGATATTGTTGCTACCAAAGTAGTGATGCGTAACACAAAGTTATACGTAAATAGGGAAGAAGGTTTTATTGGAACTTCATTGAAAAAAGATGAATATGTTGACGATTGTTCAGATATTGATGATGTTATTATTTTTAGAAGTGATGGCGTAATGATGATTACAAAAGTTGATGCTAAAACTTTTGTTGGGAAAGATATAATTCATGTAGCTGTGTTTAAAAAGAGTGACAAACGTACCGTTTACAATATGATTTATCGTGATGGAAAAAGCGGTCCAAATTATATGAAACGTTTCAATGTTACGGGTGTTACGCGTGATAAAGAATACGATTTAACAGCAGGAAGTAAAGCTTCAACGGTATTGTATTTTACGGCGAATCCTAATGGTGAAGCTGAAACAGTTACCATTAATTTAAGAGCAGTAGGCAGTGTGAAAAAGTTAAAATGGGATATTGATTTTTCTGATTTAGCCATTAAAGGAAGAAGTTCTAAAGGAAATATTGTTTCAAAATACACCATTAAAAAAATTGAATTAAAATCTGAAGGTGTTTCAACTTTAAAACCTCGCAAAATTTGGTTCGATGAAACGGTACAGCGTTTAAATGTTGATGGGCGAGGAGAATTGTTAGGCGAATTTAGAGGTGAAGACAGGTTATTGATTATCAGTCAGAAAGGTTTGGTAAAAACGATTAAACCAGAATTGACCACGCATTTTGATGGTGATATGATTGTTTTGGAAAAATGGGTGCCTGAAAAACCAATTTCAGCTATTTATTTTGATGCAGAAAAGGAGCGTTACTATATCAAACGTTTTATGATTGACAATCCGAATAAAGAAGAAGTTTTTATTTCCGAACACCCAAAATCCCAGTTAGAAATTGTTTCAACCGATTACAGACCAATGGCTGAAATTGTATTTTCAAAAAGAAGTTTAGAAAATATGGAAGTCAATTTAGAGGAGTTTATTTCAGTTAAAGGTATAAAAGCACAAGGAAATCAATTAACTACTGAAAAAATTAAGGTTGTTAATATGTTAGAATCATTACCGTATGATACTCACGTTGTTGATGAGGTTGAAGTGAATGAGGAAGAGGTTGTTGATGATTTTCCGATAGAAGTTTCTGAAATTAAAGAATCAATTGTGGATAAAAATAAAAAGAAACCTACAATAATTCCACCGAAAAAAAAGATTGATGAAGATCCTGATCAAATAACATTGTTTTAAAAAGTTCCTTTCATCAAAGTGAAAATTAGTTAGGAAATCTATGCCATATATTTTTTAAAAATTCAATAATTTTATTCAGTTTATGATTCATTTGGTTAAATGGATTCCATAAGTTACTAAAAAACGGTTAGCTGTCAAATACTTCAATTTCACTATTCTTATTTTTTTCTATGCTAATAATGGTTTCACTCACGTAAATCAAATTATAGTGCGCTAAAAAATAACGAAAGAACCTTAGGTTCAATATTATTGATTTTATATTTAACCTATGAATTGCTATAATATGCTTCATAATTTAAATTGATGCCGTAAAATTTAAATTAATTGCATCCTAATTGCTATGCAGTACACTTCCTAATGAAGTAATTTTAAATAGTTAATAATTAAAAAATATAATATTATGAAAAAATTATTTTTAGGTTTATTTATTCTTGGATTAACCATCCAAGGTTATGCTCAGGTTGAAACAGTAGATTTAACTGAGGTTGAAGTTTTAGGTGTTAATTATAAATATCTAAGTGAGGTCGGAACAAGCGAAAGCGAAGTAGCTAAGCCAGTAAAAATATTACAGAGAAAAGCTGCTAATTTTGACTTGAAAAGTGCAGAATTTTATGTCGATGAGGAAATGGATTACGACGTTTATTTTAAAATTCCTCAGGGGAAAATTTTGGCTATATATAATGGTGAAGGTGAAATAATTCGTACCTCAGAAAGATTTAAAGATATTGCTTTACCATTAGAGGTTGTTAATACTGTATTAAATGAGTATCCTGGTTGGATTATTGGCAGTGATTTATATTTGGTGACTTACCGCAGAGGCAAAGGTGCAGAGAAAACTTATAAGCTTTTGTTAGAAAAAGGTAAAGAGAGAAAATGGGTAAAAACTGATGATAAAGGAAAATTTATTTAAAATTTATAAGATTAAAGCTTAAATAAAAAAGAAAAGTTGTGGTAAAACACAATTTTTTTTTGACCAAAAATTTGAATTTTTAATGTTTATTTTGTACTTTAATAAAAAAAAATAGCAGGTAATATAAATTTTTTTGTATAAAATCTTCAAATGATGGAGGTTTTGGAGAGGCATGAACGAAGAAAAGGAATTACCATTGGCATATTAAAAACAAATATAGCTTCCTGTTTGTTATTAAATTTACACACCCTTATTAACCCCTTAAAATATACTAGTATCTATTTAATGGCGTTAGTCGTGTGATATGAGTGAAGTATTTATAAACAAGGTTAAACAAATTATTTTAAAAAATATCCAAGATGAAAAGTTTGGGGTTCATAATTTAGCTTTAGAAATAGGACTTAGTAGGTCTCAAATACTAAGAAAAGTAAAAGCATCCACAAACAAATCAGTTAATTGTCTTATTAGGGAAATTCGTTTAAATGAAGCATTAAAACAACTCAGAGAAGATAATTTTACAGCTTCTGAAATTGCTTATAATGTTGGATTTAATAGCCCTTCTTATTTTAGTAAATGTTTTCATGACCATTTTGGATTTCCCCCTGGTGATGTAAAAACTAAAGATGTAAACTTTTTAAACAAAATTTCTGACCCTAATAGAAGGATTCAACCAACAAAAAATAAATTAAAAAAAATTCTTATTTATATAATTCCATTATTTTTTTTATTTGCAATCTATCAATTGTATCGTATTAAAACAAATAAACCAATATCAATTGTTATTCTTCCTTTTATTGATTTGTCGGCAAACAACGATAAAGAATATTTGTCTGATGGTTTTACTGAAGCCATTACATTAGAATTATCAAAATTTGAATCTTTAAGAGTTATATCGAGAACCTCCGCTATGAGTTACAAAGGAAAAGATATACACTCTAAAGATATTGCTAATGAACTTCATGTCGATTATTTATTAGAAGGATCCATTTTATATGATTCAGATAGCTTAATAGTTCTGATTCAATTGATAGATGCTACCAAAAAAGAAAAACATATTTGGCAAAAAAGCTATAGCCAAAAGTTTGAAAACATTTTACAATTGGTAGCAAATTTATCAAACGAAATTTCCAAAGAAATTAATATTGCTATTTCACCTAATGGAATAGTTTCTAGTAATTATAAAGTTAATGCCAAATCTTATAACCTTTACTTGAAAGGGCGCTATTTATGGAATCAACAATCTGACAAATCTATTAATACTGCTATTAATTTTCTTCATGAATCAATAGCAATAGATTCAAGTTTTGCACCTGCATACGTTACGCTAGCAGAAGCTTATATTACTTTAAATAAATTTATAAATAACAATGATGAAAAGCCGGTAAATAGAGAAAGAAGCAGAAGCGCAATAAAAAAAGCATTGGAATTGGATAATACTTTAGGAGCCGCTTTTATTTCAAATGGAAATATTTTAGGAAAATTTGATTGGGATTGGCCTGGAATGAAAACGATGCTTGATAAGGGATTGCAATTAGAACCAAACAATGCTTATGGGCATATGTTATTGTCAGATTATTATTTGGTGCATAATAATTTTGATATGGCCATAAAGGAAGTTTTGGTTGCTGAAAAGCTTGACCCAATGAATCCAAATATCGGAACCTGCGTTGGTGTAATATTTTGTATGACGAACGATTACGAAAGATCAATAAAACAATACCAAAAAGTATTAGAAATTTTTCCAAACTACGGAAGCGCATTAAGTGAATTAGGATTCGTACAATATTTGAATGGGCAAAAAAATGATTCGAAGAACACTTTTATAAAATTGCAAGAAATTCGGGGGAACTATGAAATGGTAAAAAGGTATAAAGAAGAGCCTATGGAAGATGTTTTTAGATTCTGGCTTTCTAATGTCAGGGCGGGAGATCCAAAGTATTGTTCATATCCTATTTTAACGGCACAAGTACATATGCTAATGGATGAAAAGCAAGAGGCTTTAGCATTTCTTGAAATTGCTTATAAATATCGCTTTGAATATTTACCTACGATGCTTTTTAGACCTGAATTCAATAAATTACGTACGGAACCAAGATTTAAAAAGCTGGTAAAGGAAACAGGTGTTGAAATGAGTACGGGTTTAATGATAAACAAAAATAACTTTAATTTTAAAGATTAAAATTCACGCCAGGTATTTTAGAAGATTTTGAAGGCTTCAAAATTACTATTGATGCATTTATATTTATTGCTTCATAATTTATAACAAATTTTTACTAGCGCTTAGTGAGTCGTTCATTAAAACAAAAGAATAATCGATGAAACCAAAATATAAATTCAATTTCTTATAAAAAGTGAATTCATAATTTTGTAAAAATTTTGGATCCACAATTTTAATGATTTCTTTTAAAACCAAATTTGGTTGGGCTGGAAATTTTTCAAAATAAGTGAGGCAACCAAATCCACTTTTATTATTTTAAACACATATAGATTTTAGAATTATAAAGCCTATGTAGTTAATTATTAATGAAATAAATTTTTTTATTCTTTTTTTTTTTATTACTTTTAATGTGTCAATAAAATAATGCATTAGTTCTGTTTTTAATAAAAAGGAGCATGTTGAACTAATATTCCTCAATTATTTTATATAATAAGCAATTTATTACTACCCCCAAATTTATAATCCCACATTAATTACCCATTGCCCCACATTAAAAAAATTATTGAGTGATCATTAAATCATTGAAATTACGATAAGTATTTTTCATGCTCTTTTGTAGCTTATTTAGTTGTTATATAAAATTAGTATTAACTTAAATTTATTTTTTATGAAAAGGTTTGTTTATTTATTGGTATTGTTTTCTTTTATGTTTTGGGTAACAGGATGTAGTGAAGACGGATTAACAGTGTCGGAAGATGCAAGTATTGAAGAAATATTATTAGGAAAAGCAGGAAATAAAAATCCTGGTCCAGATGCTAATTATTTTGATTCAAATGGAAATTTATGCTTAATCAATTATGGATGGCAAGATACAGGAACTCCTTTAGAATTATGGATGGGAGTTGGAAATGAAGATGCCGGAACAAAAGTTGGTGAAGTAACATTTTATGATGATTGTGTAGTTATTGATCTTACAAAAGCCGAAGGAGTTTATGACTTAACTGCAATTCATATGGAGTTTGTAGCTAATTATGAGGATTTCCCTCAAACAAAAAAGGGAAACCCAATAAACGGAAAATTTATGTATAATTATAGTGCTGAAAAACTCAACACTATAAGAATGTCTCCATCTGTTTATAAAATATGTGGAATTGATTTTTCCGAGTTGGGTGCAATTCATATTGATGCAATACCAGGGGAAGGTTATCCTATACCTGATTTCGAAAATTTATTCCCAACAGAAATGGTAACAATGAGTGTTATGAATTACTGGTCTCCAGAACCTGATGATGGAGAAAGAGGGAATGCAAGACCTGCTTATTTTAAATTGAATATTGGTGAAGATGGTGGGATATTAGCTGGAGAACACGAAGGTTGGTGTATAGATTACAATGCAGATATTACAAGGCTACAAGAGTATTCAGCCTATGTATTTTCAAGCTATGAATCATTACCAACGGAACTTACAGATAAAATTAATGAAGAAAACTTAGACAAAATTAACTACCTACTTAATACCTTTGCAGATGGTGATTATATCCAAAAAGTAAATGAAGACTGTTCACCTGATGGAATAGAAACAGTTATGATTACTTCTGGGGATATGCAGAGAGCTATTTGGTATTTTTTAGAAGATGAAGCATTTGATTCGCATTTCCTTGGACCTTGGAGTACAATAGGAACAAATGCAGTTATTTGTGCTGTTGAAGCAAATGGAGCTGGTTTTATGCCGGGTTGTGGTGAATATATTTTATTTATTGCCATACCTAAAGAAGGAGATGTATTGAAACAAACTGTTGTTGGTAAGATTCCTGTTCCTTGCAGAGAACCAGGAATGGGTTCTGGTACTGCTTGGGCAGATGGAAAATACGGTATAGGTTTCTTAGGTAGTAATTGGGCAACTTATTTTGGAACTGGTTGTGCTGATTAAATATTTTGAAATTCTAATTAAAGAAATATAAGTATATTTAAACTTGTATTTGATTTTAAAAATCCATTCAAATTTAAATTTGAATGGATTTTTTAAAAAAACAGGATGCTATTTAAAAGAACAGTAAAACATGAATCAACATTTTTATTCCTTAGGAAAAAAGCTAATTCATAAAATCTCTGATTTTAATTATGAATTACATCAAAAATCAGACGCTAAAAAAAGATTAAAAAATGTGGAGTTGGTTAATGGTAAAACCAATCCGAAATTCATGAAGTTATCTGATGAATATGCAAAAGATGTTCTTGGTTGGCGAGGATATGCTTATTGGCTTTATGTATATAGCGCAATGAGTGGAACATTTAAAGAAGGTTGGATACCAGATAATTACTATTTTAAGGTTGTTGAGCCAAGTATAAAGGGTGATTACGCAAAAGTATCATTACTTAAAGGTTTTACAAATAAATTACTTAATAGTAACGCGTTTCCGGATATTGTTTATTATGTGAATCAAGTATATTACTCGCCTGATTATAAGGTTATTCGGGAAAATAACATTAAAGATGTTCTATTTAAAAATACAGATGTAGTTGTTTTTAAATTGGATAATTCATTGCAAGGAAGAGATATTTATTTTTTCAATAAATCTTCTTTTGATTTGAAGAACATAAAGTTATTGGGTAATGGAGTTTTTCAAAATTATATTGAACAACATCCTTTTTTTTCTGAGTTTATGCCTAATTCAGTTGGTACTTTGCGTATTACAACGGTTCTTGATAATGATGGTAATGCTTCGGTAAGAGCAAGTTTTTTAAGAATTGGGCAAAAAAAAGATACGCATGTAAATGCGACTTCTGATATTATAATTGCTGTTGATATTCAAAGCGGAGTGCTAGATAAACACGGTTACATAGATCATTGGAGAGCCATTGACAAACACCCTGATACCAATATTTTATTTGAAAATAAAAGAATTCCAAATTTTAACAAATGTATTTCTACTGCTTTAGAGCTTCAAAAACGAATGCCTTTTGTGAGATGTATAGGTTGGGATATGGTTATAGATAAAAATGATGAGGTTAAAATAATGGAATGGAATGGAAGACATAATGATATAAAGTTTTGTGAGGCAAAACAAGGACCTTGTTTCAAAGATTTAGGTTGGGAAAATCTTTGGAGAAAAAATAAATGATGTTGTCTGAAAAGTTGTTGAAATTTGTTTTGTCAAACTGAGCTTGTCGAAGTTTAAATTAATTGACAGCAGGTTAACATATTTCGAAAGGATTAATATGACATTAAATTAACTTTTAAGACAGCCTAATTTATGAGTGTTTTAATTTTTCAAAAAAAGTAAATTCATAATCTGGCAACAATTCTGGATGCGCAATTTT
>BS_KBA_SWE02_21mDRAFT_10000838_pt1 | contig 11614 bp, 7 predicted proteins | sample BalSeasSWE02_21m_FD_9196 | JGI IMG/M metagenome (IMG submission 9196)
CTCCTTGGTAAGGAGGGGGGGGGTACCCTGGCGGTGCCGGTAGTGCGTACTCCCCTCCTTACCAAGGAGGGGTTGGGGGTGGTGGTGTTAACCGTGCGTAAGGTGAGTTATCTAACCATATCCACCGCGGTATTCAAATCCACGGTCACTAGCCGAGACACCCCCGGCTCTTGCATCGTCACTCCCATGAGTTGATCTGCTATGGCCATGGTAATTTTGTTATGCGTAATAAAAATAAATTGAACCCGCTCTGACATAATTTTAACCAGATTGCAAAAGCGTCCGACATTGGTATCATCTAATGGTGCATCGACTTCATCCAACATACAAAAAGGCGCTGGATTCAGTTGAAAAATGGCAAAAACTAAAGCAATCGCCGTTAAGGCTTTTTCGCCACCAGATAACAAACGTAGATGTGCGTTACGTTTGCCCGGTGGTTGTACCATGATCACTACACCATCAATTAACATATCTTGACCAGCTAATTCTAAACTGGCTTGACCACCGCCGAATAATTTCGGAAACATTTCTTGTAAAAATTGATTCACACTGTTTAAAGTTTGTTCAAACCGGGCTTTAATTTCCTGGTCCATGGTGGCCATCGCATTTTCTAATAAATTTAATGCGCTATTCAAATCATTCGCCTGGTCATCCAAATACTGCTTACGCTGTGCTTGCTCGGTCAATTCCTGTAACGCGATTAGATTGACGGCCCCAATCCGTTCCAATTTACGCTCCAGCGCTTCAATTTGCGCCTGCCAATTCTCCTCGGTCGCACCCTCCGGTAATTGTGCCAATAACGCCAAGGGGCTAAATTGCGTTTGAGCTAATTGCTCTTCTAACGTTTGTCGCCGCACTTGATTGGCCTGCCATTCTAAGCGAACTTGTTCCAAAGTGCTACGTAAGGCCTGACTACTATTTTCCAACTCTCGTCGCGCTCCTTCATAATCATTGACCGCCATTTCTAAATGCGCTACGGTTTGTTTGGCTTGCAATAAATTAGCTTCGGCGGCAGTCCGCTGATATTCCGCTTCGGTTAATTTACGTTGCCAATTAGCTAACGGGGCCGATTGTTTAGCTAACGTGGTTTGCCAGTTATCACGTTGGTCAACCAATTGTTCTAATTGGTCTTGTAAGCGTGTTAAACCTTGTTGTAACCGCGCCTGGTCGGTGCGTAAGGATTCTAGTTTAACCTCCACTTGATGCCGTGCTTCCTTGATGGTATGCCAATGGATTCGACCTTGCATCACTTGCTCTTGAAATACATTCCGTTGCTTAGTTAACTGCTCACGCTCGTCAGCCAGTTGATCCATCGCGGCTAACGCGGCATGTAAGCGGTGCCGAGTGGCCTCTAACTCGCGCTGGTCCGCCGTCGATTGCTTGGTAATTTCCTCGCGCTCATTAGCGATGCGTTGCAACTGCGCCTTAGTATATTCCAAGCGTGCTTGTTTACCACTCACTTGCGCTTGAATTTCTGAACCTTGCTGTTGCCATTGAGTAACCCGCTGTTGTAGCTCCAGCTGTTGAGTTTCACGGTCACGTAAAGCCAACCGTTGTTGTTCCAAGGTATTGGCCAAATCTTGTACCAACTCATCTAATGTTTGTAACTGCTGAGTTAGTTTCTGAATTTCTTGTTCCCGTGCTAAGATGCCAACTTGCTCATCCAAGCCAGCGGCACTATTCACCCAGTCGGGCCCCAACCAGATGCCTCGTGCAGTAATGACTGATTCCTGGGGTGCTAGTTGTTGGCGTAACTCGTAGGCTTCATTAAGTGTATCAACCGCCCAAATCCCGGCGAATAAAGTAGTCAGCGGCCAGGGGGCCTTAACTTTTTGCACTAACCGGCAACGCGGTTGCTCACTGCTTATAGTTTGACTTCTAGTTTGACTGCGCCGTGCCGGAGTCGTGATAGTCGCGGTTTGGGTAGTTATTTCGAAAAGCGAAAGCCGACCTGGTGGTGGCGTTTCTAAAGCCGTTTGTAACGCTGACAAATCTGCCACACACCACGCCTGCAACATTTCCGCTAAGACGATTTCTACCGCCCGTTCCCAACCCGTTTCTACTTGTAACACCGTGGCTAATCGTGGCGCAGTGTGCAATTGTTGCTTGGCAGCCCAAGCCTCTAACTCGAATTGTGTCTTCCCTAACGCGGCTTCTTGCAAAGTTTCTAAAGCGGCTAATCGCCCCTTCAGTTGATGAATTTGCGTTTGTTGTTCATGCAATAATAGAGAATTTTGTTGAATCTCTTCACGCAAAGTCAATACTTGCGTTTGATGAGCAGTCAATGCTACTTCGGCTTTGGTTAACCCCGGTGTAATCGTCGCTAATTCCGTAACTAACTGTTTCACCTCACCGGCTAAAATGACGACATCTAAATCTCGCCCCTCCTCCTCTAAGCGTAATAATCGACGTTGCGTTTGTTCTAATTGTTGCTCTAAATTTTCTGAACGTGCCCGTTCCACCTGCGCGGTTTGGGTAGGCACCGCCGCCCGCTGATTAAATTCATCCCAAGTCTGTTGCCAGGCCTCCAATTGCATTTCGGCTTCTTGCAAAGATTCCTCGGCCACACTCTCCATTTCTTGTTTTGTACTTAAATCGACTTCGGTCTCAGTAATTGCAGTCACTAAGGAGGTGATTTGTGCCTCATCCGTGGCTATCGTGTGCTTACTTTCTATCAACTGTTGCTCCACTTCCGTCAAATCCTCCTGTAATTGTTCCTGACGTTCCTGCACATGGGTGATTTCTTGCGTAAACCGATTAATTTTACCTTCCAGGTCATAAAATTTCGCTTGCGCTTCGGTCAACGTGCTTTGCGCATTCGCTTGAGCCCCCCGTTGCTGTTTATGCACCTCTTCAAAATTTTGTAATTTCGCTAAATTTTCCTGTAAAATAGCCGTTTGCTCATCCAGATAGTGTTGTTGCTCTTGCACTGCTATATCTAACGCATTCCAACGCAGGGCCAACCATTGCGCTTTCAGTAAAGCCACTGCCTGTTGTAATTCCTGAAATTTTTCCGCTTGGCGGGCCTGTTTTTGCAACTTGTCGACTTGTTGAGAAATCTCATTTCGAACTTCTTCCAACCGTGCCAAATTCTCCTGCGTCTGCTTAATTCTTTGCTCGGTTTCCTTACGTCGCTCTTTATATTTAGAAATTCCCGCGGCTTCCTCCAAATAACTTCGTAACTCTTCCGGTTTAGCTTCGACTAACCGCGAAATCATGCCTTGTTCAATAATCGCATAACTGCGAGGCCCTAGCCCCGTACCTAAAAACAAATCGGTAATATCTTTGCGCCGGCAACGTACTTCATTAATAAAATACATCGATTCGCCCTGACGTGACAATTGCCGTTTAACGGCTACTTCAGAATGCTCAGGATAAGAAGGTTGATTGACGGCTTCAAATACCAATTCAATCGCGGCCTGATTGGCGGGTGGACGGGTATTTGAACCATTAAAAATAACATCCGTCATAGCAGAACCACGTAATTGTTTAGCCGAACTTTCGCCCATTACCCAACGCACAGCATCAATGACATTGGATTTGCCGCAACCATTAGGGCCAATAATTCCCACACGATTGCTAGGAAATAAAAGCGTAGTGGAGTCAACAAAAGATTTAAAACCAATGAGTTTGATTTTACTTAGGCGCATTGTGTCTTAAAAAATAGTTGAAAAAAGTTATTATAGCAGAATTGAGTATTTCTGGAAAATTTTTCGTAATCTCCTTTCATTTTAAAAGGTGAGTGTGATTCTTCGAAATTTTCTTTATTTTCTTTCAGGGGAGAATCAAGGTATTTCAATTGACGAGAATTATGAACACTGGTATAATTATATTTTTAAAATCATAATCTCTTGCTAAGTTTCCTAAACCTTTGAGGTTTAGGTTTTGGATAACGCACGTTATCAAAAATGTCGTCTCGTGATGGAATTAGCTAATTCACTCGGAATTGAGCTATTATTTCTCCCGCCTTATTCACCCAATTTGAACCTGGTTGAACGATTTTGGAAGTTTGTCAAACGTAAATGCCTTTATGGTAAATACTACGATAACTTCTCCTCTTTCACCGATGCTATCACTGATTGTTTGTCAAAGACTCACACTACTTACAAACAGGAACTCGAAACGTTACTTACTTTCAATTTTCAAAACTTTTAAAAAGCTAATATTGTTACGCTATGAAGTATAGCTCCATTGGCTGGTAGGGACTACCCAAATTTTGAAATTTGGAGCAAACCGAATTGCTGACTCTAGGTCAAGGTTTCTCCTTTTCGGTGACGACTAATCGTGTCACTTCCTGTAACACTAAATTCTCTAATTTCAAATGGTTACTCTCCACCCAATAGCCCACCCAGACGCGCAGTTTGCCTGGTAATAGCAACGGTCCTTGATAAATCGGTACCTCTATGGTGGCCGGTAGGTGTAAAAAATATTTTTCTAGGCTTAAATAGTTACCTACCATCGGCAACCACTGAGGACCGCGTCGTTGTAACATTATCTCCTTAGCTTCAGTCTGCACTTCGGTTGACGGTTGGTAAGACACTAATAGAATGACATACCCAGCCTGGCCAATCTGCGAAGGTGCTACTTGAAATTGAGTAGTCAGCTTAATCTCCTCGGTTAAGGCCACCATGAAGGTTAACGGATGCTGAGTTTGTATAGTCGTGGTCGTTGGCGCTAAGTTAACCGTAATCTGTTGATTCCACAATAATGACGAAGATGGCTGTGTGATTTTTGCTTTCACGCCGTCAACGAGTTTACTGTCGGCAATCAGTAATAAAGGTTGGTAACTAGGGACAATGAAACCGTAATAAACTAACCAGGTCGGGATGAGCAGTGCTAACCAGGCCGAGACCGGGACCGTACTGACCGAAATGATTTTTCGCCACGGTAATTGCAGTAACCACAACTTACTACCTCCTGGTCTATCCTGAGTTAGCGGTAAGCGGCCCCAAAACACACCGACTAAATAAGCAAACAAATGTCCTTCCGTGGTGTCTAAGAGCAAAGAATTGAATAAGCAACCTACGGTCATCGTCACCACTACACCTTGAGCCATCCAATTTTGGCCAGGACCTAATTGAGATAATTGAAACGAGGTGCGCCATAATTGGTAAAGCAAATAAACAAACAACATCACCCCGACTAACCCCCATTGGACGGCTATCATCAAAAATTCATTGTGTGGATTCGCAGTTAATTTCAATCCTTGCGGTCGTGCTAGTTGTTGATATTTATAAGAAAAACTACCAGTACCCTGTCCTAAAAATGGATGTTGGGACCAGAGGAGCAAACTATTTTTTAAAAAACTTAGCCGCATGGGAATCGAAGTCTCTTCGCCTTGTTGATAATCGACTAAACCTGTGGAAACTTTTTCCAGACGTTGTTGCACTACGGGCGAGGTTTGATAAGCTAAACCACTGAGCACCACCACTATCACCAATCCCAGTAAAATTCCACGCCAACGTTGAATTTGATACATGAATAGGAGAATCAATGCGATCATCACCACGTATCCAGTACGACCTTGATTCAAAAAGATAATATTGTAACTGGTTAACCCCACGAGTGGACCAAACAATAACCAACGCCAACGAGGACGATTTTGCCAACCTTGCACGGCTAGAAAATAAGCTGCTAAGGACAGTAACAGACCTTGAGTGATATAATTTTTGAATACCACTGGACTCACGACGGTACCTTTGCCCAATTCCCACCCAGTCACTACCATGAAATAAGATAAGAATAAGGTGAGACCCATGGCACTGAGAAAACCATAGCGGCCGAAACGTGCTGTGGTCTCCTCTTGAAACAGCAGAATAAAAATCGGAATATACAACAATTCTCGATACTTATCTAACATCATCAGGGCTTCCCACCCAGATACGGGTGAATAGCTCAGGCCGGCCAACATCAAGCCAAATAATAAGCCGGCCGCAATGGCAACCGGGTGATGGCGGAGGAATCGTAGTTTAGTGGCATAATCTCCTTCTAACAATAGTAATACGACCACTATAGGACAAAGAATATTAGTTAATGCGGTAGAAATAGGGATTGAAAAACCAATGAGAAATAATAATTTTTTTCGTAATGCTAGGGCCTGAATAACCATGATGATTTGAGAAAACTGTGATTGTTTACAATAGGTTACAGTAAAGCAGTGACTAAGTGACTAACTGTAGTGGGTAATTTTTTGGTAGTCATGCAGCAAGTAGTGGTTTAAACCTGACAAATCTTTGAGACCTGTCAGGTTTGAAAGCTCGACCACTACTGATTGTATCATTACCTAATTTTTTGGCAAATTAAACACTTGACTTAATGGCATTGGGCGATGACACTGATTATTACCCATTGACATTGAGCACAAAGTGAAATAAACTATAAGACATGAACGCTATTTCTGCAACTTTTTACGGTACCATTTATTTTAAATTCGGGTAATTTTGCACGTTGGAGTACGGAATTTATTCTGTTAGAATCCGGCATCCCTCCTGCCTCCAACGGATATAGAATAAATTCCAGACCCCAAAATCGGGTAGTCCCTGCCAACCAATGGAGGTATTAAAAAGTGGCAAGGTTTCCTAAGCCTTCGAGGCTTAGGAAACCTATAGTTAGCTAAGGTTTCCTAAACCTCGAAGGTTTAGGAAACCTGGGCCTGGTCTTTGATAACACCTTGATTTTTAATGCCTCCATTAGTTGGTAGGGACTACCCAAAATCGCTATACCATTATTGTTACCACATTACCTATTTTCACTACTCTTTTCCGGAATGACCTAAACTGTTATGACTAAAAAAGAAGTGCGGTTAACCACAGAAACCTGGCAACCCACCACCATTTTTCCTTGGCACCATTTCGTCTGGCAAACCGTATTAACCGCCTGGCAACAAAATCGTTTACCTCATGCCTTATTACTAGGCGGCCCGCCAGGGATGGGAAAATTATCGTTTGCACGACACTTGGTCAGTCTGTTATTATGTGAAAAATTCTTTTTATCGGTAGCGACAAAAACCAATGCTGGTGAAATGGCACCTCAACCCTGTGGCGTGTGTAAAGGCTGTCATTTATTACAAAGCGGTAATCACCCTGATTTTTTCATGGTGCAACCGGCAGAAGCGGGAAAGCAAATCACTATTGACCAAATTCGGGAATTAATTCAATTTTGCGCCCTGACCTCCCACTATGGTCGCTATCAAATTGTAATTATTCAACCTGCGGAAGCCATGAATCGCAATTCGGCCAATAGCCTCTTGAAATTATTAGAAGAGCCTCCACCTAAGAATTTATTATTCTTGGTTAGTCACCAACCTGGTGCCTTATTACCAACCATACGTAGCCGCTGTCAACGACTAGACTTTAATCGACCCGACTCCGTAGTGACTCAACGCTGGTTACAACCGCAGTTAGCACGACCATTGGAGGCTAAATGGTTACTGAAGTTAACCGCAAATGCCCCCTTAGCCGCGTTAGCGTTGGTAGAAACTCAAGGCTTGAGCAAACGACAAGAATTGTTTGATAATCTCGCCCAATTAGCCACCGGCAAAGCTAATCCGATTAATGTGGCCGAGACTTGGAGCAATTGGGAAGTCCCACAAGTGTTGCAATGGATGCTCAGTTGGACTATGGATTTAATTCGTTACGCGCTCAGTTCAAAAGAGCAATTTCTAGTCAATCAAGANCGTCGTGAAGTGTTACCACANTTAGCGCGTCATATCGATTGGCATCAATTATTCAAATTATTAGAGTTACAACAGGAAACTTATCGGTTAATCAGTGGCGGTACGAATGTCAATTCTCGCGGTTTATTGGAAGTGATTGCCATCGCCTGGTTTGAACTCAACATTCAATCACATATAAGAATTAAAAATTAAAAACTAGAATTCGAAAATTCGAAGAGGAAATAAATTATGTCTCGTCCAGGAGGGCCTAAACGGAATATGCTACAATTGCATATCCCCGATGAGCAAACTTTGTATAGTTCGTATCTACCTTTTTTGAAACATGGAGGATTATTTATTCCCACCGATAAAAATTATAAATTGGGAGATGAAGTTTTTTTATTGCTGACCTTATTATCTGATGGTGAAAAAATGCCGGTCGCTGGTAAGGTGGTGTGGGTTAATCCAAAAGGAGTCCGAGATCGCCGCCCGGCTGGCATTGGTGTACATTTTGGTGAATTAGATAAAGGTGCCACCCGAAATAAAATTGAAAAAGCCTTGGGGGCGTTGATTAAATCGGAGAAAGGGACTTATACTATGTAATAACTCACCTTACGCCTGACCACCCCCAACCCCTCCTTGGTAAGGAGGGGAGTAAGCACCACCTAACTCGCAGGGGAGATTCCCCGCCTTAGCCAGGAGGGGCTAGGGGTGGTGGTGCGTAAGGTGAGTAATAACTCACCTTACGCATAGCTAGCGTAGGGTACGTTAGGCGCGTCCTGTTGCGCCGTAACGCACCTTTTTAGGGACCACCAATAAATAGATGGTCCATTTAATTCCTCACGTCAGGGATTACCCTAACCAGGAGTACAAAGCAGAGCTTTGTAACAAAGCTGCGCTTTGTACTCCTAAAGCAATAGGACGCGCCTAGCGCACCCTACGCTGGCTGTTATCACTACCCTATTTTGGACATTCAAACCTTTTATGTTAGTAGATTCACATTGTCATTTAGACCTTATTAAACAAACTACGCCCGCGCAACTGGTGGCTGCTGCCAACGCCCAAGGGGTCAAACATTTGTTATGTGTAGCGGTGGACTTAGCACATTTTCCAAATATGTTGACTATGACGGAATCATTGGAGAATGTGTTTACTTCGGTGGGGATTCATCCCAATACTCCTGCTCAAGCTACTTGTGATGTGGAAACGCTGGTTACTTTAGCTAATCATCCCAAAGTGATAGCCATTGGCGAGACCGGCCTCGATTATTATCGTAGCAAAGGTGATTTAACCTGGCAACAGCAACGGTTTCGTACTCACATTCAAGCCGCTAAACAACTGAAAAAACCGCTGATTATTCATAGTCGGGAAGCGGCTACCGACACGATACGTTTATTGCGAGAAGAGCAAGCCGATGAAGTGGGCGGGATTATGCACTGTTTCGTCGATGACTGGGACACGGCACAACAAGCTATGGACTTGGGATTTTATATCTCCTTTTCTGGCATTGTCACCTTTAACAGTGCTAGAGCCTTACAAGCGGTTGCGAAACTGGTCCCCTTAAATCGAATGTTAGTTGAAACCGATTCGCCTTATTTAGCTCCCGTGCCGTACCGTGGCCAAACCAATCAACCGGCTTATGTGCGACAGGTCGCTGAATTTATTGCTAAATTACGGAATGAACCGTTTGCAAAAATTGCTCAGACGACCACTGATAATTTCTTTCAACTATTTTCTTAATTCACCTTACGCACTACCACCCCCAACCCCTCCTTGGTAAGGAGGGGAGTAACATCACGGAAATCGCAGGGGATATTCCCCGCCTTAGTAAGGAGGGGCTAGGGGTGGTTGAGTTATAGTAATATTCACTCATCCTTGTACCCCCCCCAGCCCCGCACGCGGGTGGGGGGTTAACTCCCCCCGTGTACGGGGGGCTGGGGGGGTACAAGAATAAGTGAATATCACTATAACCAAAATTTCTTTCAACTATTTTCTTAATTTCTATCCGTTCTTAATTTTTAAAATATGAGCAACTCCCCATACATTGTCATAGCAAATTCGCGCAATTTTGCCGAAACTGTTATCGAAAAATCGCAACAAGTACCCGTGTTAGCAGACTTTTGGGCCGACTGGTGTGCGCCCTGTAAAACGCTGTTACCGGTGTTAACCCAACTGGCTACCGAATACCAAGGAAAATTTATCTTGGCCAAAATTAATACTGATGAGGAACGTGAATTAGCTACTCAGTATAATGTTCGTAATATTCCAAACCTTAAATTGTTTCGACATGGCAAGGTGGTGGAAGAGGTTGTTGGAGTACAGCCAGAAGCCACTTTTCGCACTTTAATCGACCGTCACCGGGAGCGCGAAGCCGATAAATTACGATTTCAGGCCCTGGAAGCCTACCGTCAAGGTGAGATTGACCAAGCCTTAGAATGGTTGGAGCAAGCGCGAAACAGTGATCCCACCTATTATGTGATTCATCAAGACCTGATACAGATTTTCATTGATTCGCAACGCTTTGAGGAAGCCGAGCAGTTATTGAGAAGTTTACCAGCGAATGTGCAAACTGAGCCAGCATTCAACGAATTATCGGTCCAATTAAAATTTGCTATAGTCGTCGCCAAGGCGCCAAACCGCGATGAATTGGTACAAATTTTAAGAGAAGACTCCGCTTGTCACCTGGCACGCTATCAATTGGCAATTCGTTTAAGTTTGCTGAATGAGCATGAAGCCGCTTTGCAACAGTTATTAGAGCTGCTGAAACGTGACCGACATTTTCAAGAGGAGGTGGCACGAAAAACGATGGTGGAGATATTCCAGCTATTGGGTAATCGAGGTGAATTAGTGACTCGTTATCGCAATAAAATGTCAGCGTTGTTATATTGATGATCGCACTGGCATTTTTTGGTTAACCGCATCACTGGCGATTGACAGATACTATGATGTTAAATTTAACATCGCGATAGCCTCGGTCAATCGCCTGATGGTTAAATTCTGAGGAAGAGAGGTAGTCATGACATTCTCGTAAATTGACAACATCCGCCAAAATTGAAGCGCAACCACAACTCTCCGTGGTGAGCACGGCAGTTCTTGAGGTTAAATTGAAAGACTAAGTTAAAACTGGAGAGATTATTTTACCGGTTTAGTCCATCTTTTGTTTTTCCCGAATTTCATCCAAGGTTTTGCAATCAATGCACTTGGTAGCAGTAGGTCGTGCTTCCAACCGTCGCCAGCCAATTTCAATCCCACAGGATTCACAATAGCCGTAATCACCGGAATCAATCGCCCGCAAAGACTCCTCAATTTTTCGAATTAGATTACGCTCCCGTTCTCTGGTGCGTAATTCAATCGAAAATTCCTCCTCCTGAGTGGCGCGGTCATTGGGATCCGCAAAATTTTCCGTTTCTCCTTGCATATAATGGACCGTCCGCCCCATCTCCTCCAACAAATCTTGTTTCCACTGCAATAAGAGTTGTCTGAAATGTTCTAATTGCTTTTCATTCATGTACTCCTCCCCCTCGATTTCTTGATAAGGGGTGAAGCGTGGTTCTACGGTTTTCATTCCAGAGATCATATTAAAACTCCTACTATTCTGAGAAAATTATAAAAATGGGGACTTATAGCAGAAAATTGTTAATAATGCAATCTATTTTTTACTTAAAACTGGAGATAAAATATTCAAATTAATTTATTTAAATAATTAGATTAGAATCAATTTGTTAAGTTTAATAAATCATCATTTATTATCCATAGAAGTATAATTTATTTATATATTCTCAGGTTTTTACGAGATTTGACAACTTTTCGAAAGTTGTCAAATCTGGTTTTCGAAAGTTGTCAAATCTGCTTTTCGAAAGTTAAGTACTGAAGCATAAATTTTCCCGTATTTTCTTTCGCCCCTCTCCCTCTGGGAGAGGGGCCGGGGGTGAGGGAAAATACCGCCGAATTTCTGCTTCA